>Ga0265594_1001858_pt1 | contig 15786 bp, 8 predicted proteins | sample saktaG_11_FD_190147 | JGI IMG/M metagenome (GOLD analysis project Ga0265594, IMG submission 190147) | Saline water microbial communities from Sakinaw Lake, British Columbia, Canada - sak_2011_5_24_80m | ecosystem: Environmental > Aquatic > Non-marine Saline and Alkaline > Saline ... | reverse complement strand
GACCTAAAAAATGACCAATACCCAATGCAAAATGACCAAAATAATGACCAATGCCCCAATTTAGACATTGGAAATTAGGGCTTGTTTAGGTCATCAGGCAGTTGCCTGATAGAGCAATTAGAAATTTATATTATAGACAACAATGTTGGTAAAGTTTTTTTCTTAAGTGCCTAAATCTTATTATAAAAAATAGAGTGTGAACGGTTACAAAAATTTTATGTAAATTTGTATTTTTTTACTAAACCTAAATTATAATGAAAGACATATTAGAGATTTTAAAATATACCTTGCCATCATTAGTTGTTTTTGCAACAGCATATTTTTTAATAAAAAATTTTTTGGTAAACGATCTCAAAGTTAGAAAAGCTATTGTAGAAGCTGATTTCAGAATAAAGCAGCAATTTTTTAATAAAGATGATAAAGGAGAAATAACAGCTGTTCGTTTACAGGCTTATGAAAGAGTTGTCTTGTTTTTAGAAAGGATTTCACCTAACAGTTTGATTATCAGAACTTATCAAAAAGATATGACAGCAGTACAATTTCATATAGCTCTTATACAAACTATTCGTGAGGAGTTTGAGCATAACTTATCACAACAAATATATATATCTTCCAAATCATGGGAGTTAATAAAAAAAGCAAAAGAAGAAATGACAAAATTTATAAATGAAGCTGCTTCAAAACTTGATGATAAAGCCACAGGAAAAGATTTAAGTCAAGCAATTTTGGGAACAACAGTAAAAACAGAAAAGCTACCTAATTCTATTGCTATAGATTATATTAAAAGCGAAATACAACAAAGTTTTTATAATAAATAACATTTACAGAAAGCAAATAGGAGACGCCTTATGAGTCGCCTCTACTTGGGAATATCCTTTCTGATATTAATCAACTTATAATCCTTATATTTATAAACATTCAAATAAGTATTTTCAAATCCATTATTACCATCTTTTTTAAATTCAAAAACAGTTTGTGTCCCTATATAATGTGACAGTTCGGTATTTGATATACATTTATCAAATTTTTTTCCGTATTTCATCAAAGCATTTAAAAAATAATAGGATATATCAAATCCCATAAAAGCATATTTATCCGGCTCTGTCTTATATATTGAACGATAACGAAGAATAAAATTTTTAACATTATTATCATCATAATCAATAAAACAAGGAGAAAATAAATGTAAATCAAGATTTTGAAAATATTCTATTTCTATTCTGTTAAATAATCTCCATGTATCCATTCCAAATAATGTGATTTTATAATCATCTTTTTCTTTTATTTTATCTAATTCACGCACATAATTAGAAATAAATGCCTGATTGTCTGATAAGGTAATTAATATATTATTTTTTTCTTTTGACATAGTTTTCTTTAAACCATTTATTCCAATCTTATCAAAAAATACATATTTAATATTATTTATGGTATCAATATTTTTCAAGGTCTGACTTAAATCTTTCTTAAATATTTCAAAAATTTTACTATTTTCTTTAGTATTGCTGACAATAATTATATTGTCTCCTTTATATTTATAGACAATAAATTTTGCCAGTTCTTTTGATTTAGTATATTTTGAAGGAATCATTTTAAATGCATGAGGATTATTTTTTAATACATCCGAAGAAGAGGATAAAGGAGATATAATGTTAATATTATATTTTTTTGCAAATTCTGCAATTAATTCAAGATTTTTTTTAAAAACAGGTCCTATTATTAGGTCTTTATCGCTTATTATAAGATTCATATCCTTAAACGAAGAATCTCTAAGTAATTTTTTTATGCTCATACTATCCTCATCAATATCATATACATATAACCTAACAGATAATCCTTGTTTTTTTAAGGAATCAACAGCCATAAGCACACCTTCATAAAACTGAATAAAAGTAAAAGATTTATAATATAAAGGATTTTTTATTTCAAATTCATCATCTACTTTTATCTCGTTTATATCATCAAGATAAAAAGGCAACATCAGAACTACGTTATAAACAGAATCTAATATGGGGGCATCACAGGAATATTCAGAAATTTTTTCTATAATTTTTGATGTGTCTTTTTTGATTTCAGGTTCCTCTGCTGTTTTTTCCTTTGATTTACCTTGAAAAATAGTAGATATTATGCCTTTTTTATGATTTTCTTTTAATGGTATTTTAATTATCTGATCTGTTATTAAATTTTCGCCTAAATCAGGATTAGCAGTCCTTAGCTCATCAATATCAACAGAATATTTTTTTGATATACGATAAAGATTATCTTTTTTCTTAACTGTATAATATATAAACTTTTTTTTGTTTTGTGTTGTATCTGATTCTATTTTAACAGATTCTTTTTGCTCTGGTATTTTATTTTTTTCTACTAATTTCTTTTCTGTATTATCTGTTTTTTTCTGTTTGTTTATTGTCTCGGTAGTTTTTATTTCTTTTACCGGAATTTTTAATTTCTGACTAGGATGGATAACTTCTTTTGCTTCAGGATTTGCCTTTATTATATCTTCAATTGTTACAGAATATGCCTTAGAAATAGAATATAATGTTTGATGTTCCTGTATAATATGTATATAATATTTTTCTCCATTAATTGTTTCAATATGGTCAGATTTCTTAACAGGTATTTGTTGTGCTTTTAAATTATAATTAGCAGATGCAATTAAAACAAATATAAAATATAATAATATTCTTTTCAACTTTATTAAATTTTTTGTATCTAGATTAGTGTCCGTTCGTAATGTCGCCATTTTTCAAATTGAAAGCACCAAATAGCAAATTCCAAAAAACAACTTAGCGAAGCGATCTCACGAATACCTTTGAAAATAAACAACATTATGAGTAAATAAATCTCAAAATCCAATTATCAAATGACCAAAACAGTTTAAAACATTAGAATTTCGGTCATTGAAATTTATTTGAAATTTGGTGCTTGTAATTTGTTGTTTTTATTTTTTAGCATAAGTTTTAACTTTACGAACAAACTCTATTTAGTATATATAAGTTTTCAACAATTTTATTAATCTGAATAATAACTTTTTCTCAAATTATAACAGAATAAAAAAGCACAAAGATATATACTTTTTATTATTTTGTCTAAATAAAAATTAAATTTATATGTTAGTATTTGATTTTAAGGATTTTGTTTTTATAATCAATTACTGCATTCTGTTGTATCAATAAATCACCGCCAAGTATTCCATCAATTAAAGGAAGTTTTAGTTTGGAATATGATTCGTTTATATGTTGCATATCAATAACAACTGCTTTATAATTTTTTAAGATAAAGTTAGCTATTTTTATTTTTTTTAAAACTATCATATAACTTTCCAAAGAATTTGTTCCTATTCCTGTAGAAGTTTTATCAATTAACTCAAAATCATTTTTTTTTATATCAGGAATAAATTTTTTTATTTTTTTTATATCAAATGCGGTCTTTGATGCTCCTGTATCAATTAGCATACTTGCTTTTTTGTTGTTTACTAATATTTCAATCATCAAATGACATCCGTCATCTTGTATAGTGATAATATTAATAGGAATTTGTGTAATCATAATATTTGCAAATTTATATAAAAATCGTCAGGTAATCTATTCGGCTACTGATTGCAAATTTCGTTTTTATCAGAACGAATGCCTAATCAGTAGTTTAAAATAAATAAATTATACAAAACAAATTAAAAATTTAGATAAGATTTGCAGAAGAGAAGATAATAATTTTTTATTTTGAATAAGCCAGAGTAGGAGGATAAATTACCCTGTAACTATACATATTAGGTCTTTCTACTTTAACTTTTCTGCTTAAATTAAACAAAAAAGAAATAGAAGAATACAGATATCCATCATCATGTTTATTTTCAACATTAAATTTTGTTGTGCCTGGATTATTATCAATATTATCTGTTTTTGAAAAATAATAAACAGAAGAAACTTTTAATGAAAATCGTTTTGATAATTTATATTCTATTCCTATACCAAGAGGTGAGCAAAGAGCATAATGGTTATATAAATTAGTAGAATCTAATTTTGTTTCAAAATTATTATCTCGTTCTGTAATATTTCCATCTTTATCAGTAATAGTGCCATCAGGTCTAAAAATGTAATCATCTCCATTTTCATCTTTAAGGTTAGCTTTAGGATTAAAAGTCATATAACCAATTCCTATAGAAACAAAAGGAGAAAATTTACTTGCTCTGCTAAAATTTAATATTTTGTTAAGATATGCATTTAAAGAAATATTGCACTGAAATATGTTTGTTTCAAAATCATAATTTTGTCTTTGTTCATCATAATTTTGTGATAATTTTCCTGTTATAAGATCTAAAGAAACAGATAAATATGTTTTTGCAAATTTTTGTTGGACAAAAATACCGGCTCCTGTATTAAAATTAAAATCACCTTTATGATTGCTCAAATCTCCACAAAAATACATATTGCCTGCACTTATTCCTATTGATGGAATATCATATTTTTTTGTAAAAATTTGCAGAGTATCTCTTTTGTTATCAGAAGATTCTTTAGAGTCCTGACCAAACTGAGCAAAAACCGATATATTCAATATCATCAAAAATGAAATAACAAAATATTTTTTCTTCATTAGTGTTTTTTTATTTAAAAATATTTATCATAAAATTATAAAAAAACAAAAATACAAATAAATAAATTTATTTATGATAAAATTTAATTATTTTTTTTAATAAAAAATATTAATTATCAGTTTCTTTGTTCTCAATATTTTTTGCTTGTTTAAGAGTTATTGGCTGTTTTCCTTTAAAAGCACCTATATATGTATCAAGTCCTGTTTTTTTTCTAAACTCACGTTTAAATTCTTTTGCCTTGTCAATGGACTTAAAAGAACCAACAGAATATATATATCTCTTGTGGGAAGAAGTGATAAATATTTTTTCAGTAATAAAATATTCATTTTGAAAATAAAATGTAGAAGTATCATTTCTTAAAGAAGCAAAATTAATTCTATATACAACCTCATTTGACTCATTAGTGGTCTCTGATAATTCAATTTTATCAGTTGCTTTTTCAGCTTCTGTTTCTTTTTCATTGTTATCTTCTAATATTTTATCAACAGGTTTTTCAGGTTCTGTATCTTTTTTGTTAATATTTTCATTGTTAGTTTCTAATGATTTACCAACATTTTTTTGATTCTCAATATTTTTTGCTTGTTTAAGAGTTATTAACTGCTTTCCTTTAAAAGCATCTATGTATGCATCAAGTCCTGTTTTTTTTCCAAACTCACGTTTAAACTCTTTTGCCTTGTCAATGGACTTAAAAGTGCCAACAGAATATATATATTTTTTATGATAAGGAATAATATATATTTTTTCAGTAATGAAATATTCATTTTGAAAATAAAATGCAGACGTATCATTTCTTAAATAAGCAAAATCAACTCTATATATAACCTCATTTGATTCATTAGTGGTCTCTGATAATTCAATTTTATCAGTTGCTTTTTCAGGTTCTACCTCTTTTTTATTAATATTTTTATTATTGGCTTCTAATTTTTTGTCATCAGTTTTTTCAATTTCTATATCTTTTTTATTAACATCTTCGTTATTAATTTCTAATTTTTTGTCATCAGTTTTTTCAATTTCTATATCTTTTTCATTAACATCTTCGTTATTAATTTCTAATGATTTATCAACAGGTTTTTCAGGTTCTGTATCTTTTTCATTAATTTCTTTATTATTAGTTTCTAATTTTTTGTCATCAGTTTTTTCAATTTCTATATCTTTTTCATTAACATCTTCGTTATTAATTTCTAATGATTTATCAACAGGTTGCTCAGGTTCTGTGTTTTTTTCTTCTACAGTATTATCTGTTTCTTGTTCTTCAAATTTTTTATCTTTATCAATATTTTTCTCAATTTGGATACTAGTGCTATCTGTCTTAGGCGGACTGTATTCCTGTTTTTTGTTTTTTTCTTCATTTTTTTCAACAGGAATGGTCAAAACATTGGATTTTTTATCTTCTTTTACATTATTTATTTTTTTTAATCTGTATATATCTTCAAAACTTATTCTTTTTCCATCTTTAAATGCAATTACAAAGGAATTAACATCTGTTTTTGTTTTTAAATCATTGCTGTAATTATTTGCGTCAGTATAAGAATAAAAAGTTCCTACAGAATATTTGTATGCTCCTTTGTAATAATCAACAAAAATTTTGTCTGTAATATTATATTTATTTTTAAACAAAGATTTTGTCTTATCATTATTTAATGAAGCAATTTGAACGCGATAGATAACACCTTTGATAGATGATGCTGATATATCTTTTTTATTTTCTTTTATAAGTTTATCTGCCTGTTCAATATCTATTTTTTCGCCATCTTTAAACACAATAACAAATGAGCTAAGCTCGGTTTTGTTTTCAAAATCATTTTTAAATTTTTTGGCTTCATCCAAAGAGTTAAAAGTGCCAACAGAGTATAAATATCTTCCCTGATAAGGATTAACAAAGATATCTTCAGACACACCATATTCGTTTTTAAGATAAGATTGAAAATATTGTTTGGATGTATTATTATTTAATGATGCTATCTGAACTTTGTATATAATATTCTTTTTAACAGAAGAAGGAACAACTGACAGCTTTTCTTTATTTGTTTCTGTTTCATGCCTGACTATTTCTTTTTTATGTTCAGGTATATTATTTATATTTTCTTCCTTTTTTACATTTATAAGTTCATCTACCTGCTCAACACCTATCTTTTTACCATCTTTGAACGCAATTACAAATGAGCTAAGACCGGTTTTGTCTTCAAAATCATTATTAAATTCTTCTGCTTCACCCAAAGAGTTAAAAGTCCCGACAGAGTATAAATATCTTCCCTGATAAGGACTAACAAAGACCTCTTCAGACATATATTCATCTTTAAGATAAGATTGAAAACGGGACTTGGACGTATCATTCTCTAACGAAGCAATTTGAATTCTATATATAACGTCATTGACAATAGAAGGAGTTGGTTCTGTTTTGGTTTCTTTATATTCAACATTAGTTACATTAAAATCAGGTTGGTTTAACATACTTGAATCTCTATCAGGAACAATTAAACCTGCCATGATTAAAGAATCTCTAAGATATCTGTCTTCAATCATTTTTTGTGTAATAGTAACTCCATTTTCATCTACAAGATTTCCTGCTGGTGTATTTTGTTCTTTGTCAATATAATTTGGCACGCCATCACTGTCATCATCCAAAGGGCATCCGTTTTCATCAACTTTCGCATCTTTTGGGGTATCAGGGCATAAATCATTATCATCTTTTACGCCATCTGCATCTAAATCCATTTCTTCTATTTCTCTGAAATTTACATCTTTATAATATCTTCTGGATAAATAGCCAACAGGTTTTCCTGATATATTAAACAATAATGATACAGAAGTGTATAAATAGCTATCATTATGTCCGCTAAAAAACCCATAATTCTTATCTTTAAAACTTTTATTATCTATATAATCGGTTTTTGTTAAATAATATACTGAAGATATTTTTGTTTCAAACTGTTCTGTTAGTTTAAATTTTAGTCCTATTCCAATAGGAATAGTTAGTGTATGATGGCTGTATTTATTATTTTTATCTAATTTTGTTTCATAAACATAATCTCTTACCAACACATTACCGTTTTGTGGGTTTTCCTGGTCAAAAGCCTGGTCCATTATTTTTCCATTTTCCCAGTAATAATATTGTTTTCCGTTTTCATCACACAAATCAGTATATGGATTAAATGACATAAATCCTAATCCTAAAGAGATAAAAGGAGCAAATCTGCTTGTTTTATTTATTATAGAATCATTATCAAGATGAACAATTATATTAGTATTAATCTGAGATATCTTTGTTGAAAAATTAAAATGATGATATGGGTCATTATCATTTCCTGACAATTTCCCAAACAGTCCGTTTAATGAAGCGCTAAAAGTATTATTAATTCTTTGTTCTACATTAAAATCAAATCCTGTATTAATCCTGCCTATTCCTGGAATTTTTGACTCAGAAGTGCCTATATCTCCAAAAAAAGGCAAAACACCTATGCCTATTCCTATTGAAGGCAACCTATATTTATCATAAGGTTTAACAGAATCTTTTTCAGCTGCTGATTCATAATAATAGCTAAGAGGATCTTCTTTAACTTCTTCTTCCTGTGCTAAGCACAAAAAAGAAGTATTTAATAACAAAAAAATAATTACTATGTATTTTTTATAAACAGACATAAATGTTTTAATCAAATTTTAATTAATTACTAATACGAAATAAAGTTAATAAAGGTTTTTTTATTTTACAGGTTGCCAGTCGGCAAAATAATCCATAACAATATTTGTTTTTGGCTCTGTTGTCCATTCTTCATTAGAGTTATATGACCATCCCATGGTCTTTGATGCTCCGCCGCTCTCTGTTGTTATCAAAAATCTGTTTGATATAGTTCCAAAGCATCTTGCCTGGTCACGTGCCAGTGTTCTGTCGCCTCCGCTTGGGTCAACAGGTATCCAGCCATAATCGGGTATATAAATTTCTACCCAACGATGAAATACATCATCCATACTTGCTTCATCGCCTCTGATAGCTACGGTTCCAACATATCGTGCCGGTATTGCTGCGGCTCTGCACATAGCAATATAAACAAAAGAATATTCAGAACAAGAGCCGTTTCCTCTTTTAAGCACAGTAGGCGCAGTATTCCATCCGCCTACCATCTCATAATACATATTATCAATAATATAATTATAAATCTTTCGTGCTATCCAGTATGGATTTTTTTCATTGCCAATAGCTTTTTTAACTGCATCCTGAATTACAGGACTATTTATCTGATATTTTTCATTATTTTCCAAATATTTATTTTTAATAGTATCAGGAATATCATTAAGTGTGCCTACCTGTTCAGGATAAATAAAATAGCGGACATCATAAGTTGTTACATTTGTAATCATTTCAATATTACTCGTTACACCTGATTTTAAATTTTCAAGATGAAAATGTGCTGTTTTTTGTCCCCATCTGTCTGTAATAATATCTGTATAATCAGGAGTATATTCAATATTATCTGTTATGGTCTGGTTTACACGATTTAAAGGAACAGCGAGTTGAACATCTAATGATTTTACTTGTCCCGGACCAAAATTTGTTATCTGATAAGTATAAGTAACTTTGCTTTTATGCAGGTTATATTTTTTAAATTTTTCGTTATCATGAATTTTTAGTTTATATAACTTATCATTTTGAGAGTCAACAGCCCATAAATATTTACCGTCAAAGCATAATCCTCTTGTAAAAGGTCCGGGAGCATCAGCAATTAAGACAACGCATTCTGTTTCAGGGTCTATCATATATATCTCATCTCTGCTTCTATCGGAAACCCACAGATATTTACCGTCAAAAGTTAATCCTCTTGGTTCTTCGGCAGGTGAATTAAAGGACTTAATTGTTGTTCCGTCTGCAGTGCTAAATTGTATTATTTTATCAGAATGATTATCAAGGCACCACAGATATTTTCCGTCCCAGGTAAGTCCTCTTGGCGTTTCAGAAGGAGCATTAATTGTCTTAAGTATTGTGCCATCTTTGGGGCTGATTTTATAAATTTTCCCATTATAATTTTCAGCTAGAGGCAGACCTCCTTTTACGTCAGCATTCCACAGATATTCTCCATCCCATGCCAAACCCATTGGCCAGTATGCCGGCGCCTGTATGCTTCGGATTACTTTGCCGTTATTTGGGTCAATACAATAAATCTTTTTTGTCTTTCTGTCTGCCAGCCATATATGTTGTCCGTCAAAAGTTAAACCCGTAGGAAATGAACCGGGAGTATTATACGATTCTACAACTTGCCCTGTAAAACCAAAAATAACAACAGGCAAAAAAAATAATATCAGCAATGATATTATAATAATTTTTTGTTTTAAAAATCTCATAATCCTTTAATTTTTAGTATAAACGATTTTTTATAAATTAATTGTAAAGATATAGAAATTTTATCTAATGAATATTTGGGATAAATTTTGTTAAATAAAATGTCTGTATAATAAATTTATTTTATGTATGTTTGTATGATTAAATAATGAGTAACTATTCAGTCATCCACATAAGGCGAATTAACCCTATAAATATATTTTGCGTAATAATTTATTAAGTCATTCATAGTGATTTGTTCACTTTTCTCACTGTCATTAGTTGTCATTAATAATTCGTAAGCATTTTGTCAGGCAACTGCCTGATTAAGTATTTTTAAAATTTTAAGTATTTTAGGCATTTCTTTTTAGTATAATATGGTTATTAAAGATATTGAAATATAGTAAATCTTTATGACAAACTGAAACTTGTGCTGAACTTGTTTCAGTATAGACACAATAATGAATATGGATTTGAGATATAAAAAACGGCTGTTAATTCTAATAGTTTTGCTGGTATTTTGTTTGCCTTTTATTTCTGTTGGGCAAATAACAAAGATAATGGGCAAAATTGCTGATGCAGACACCAAAGAGCCAATACCTTTTGTAAATATTTCGTTTAAAGGCACAACAATAGGGACAACGACTGATTTTGACGGGAAATATTCATTAGAGACAAAACATGCCGGTGATTCTCTATCTGCTTCCTTTGTTGGATATATACCAAGTTCAAAAAAAGTTCAAAAAAATAAATTTCAGACCATAAATATTGAGTTAAAAAAAGCCAATATAAATCTCTCCGAGGTTGTTATTAAGCCAAGTGAAAATCCTGCTGAAATATTACTTAAAAAAATTATTAAAAATAAAGAAAATAATGATTGCGAAAAATTAGAGGCATATCAATATGAGGCATATAATAAAATAGAAATTGATATGAATAATATCACTGAAGAATTTAAGAAGAAAAGGGTCTTTAAACATTTTCAGTTTATCTTTGATAATGTGGATACTTCAACAGTAAACGGTATATCTTATCTTCCAACATTTTTAACAGAATCTTTGTCTGATATATATTACAGAAAATCGCCAAAATCAAAAAAAGAAATAATCAAAGCAACAAAAGTATCAGGTGTTGAAAATGAAAGCATATCTCAATTTTTGGGCGATTTATACCAAAATGTTAATATCTATGATAATTATATAAAATTATTTGAAAAAAACTTTGTAAGTCCTGTTGCAAACTTTGGATTAATGTTTTACAAATATTATTTAATTGACAGCACTTTTATTGACAATCAATGGTGCTATAATATAATGTTCAAACCAAAAAGAAAACAGGAACTTACATTTACAGGTAATTTTTGGGTTCATGACACAACTTTTGCCATAAAAAAATTCAAAATACGTGCTATTAGTGATGCAAATATAAATTTCATAAATAATATGGTCTGCACCCAGGAATTTAAAAGAATTAATAATAAATACTGGATGCTTAGCAAAGATAAATTAGTTATAGATTTCAATGTTGTCAAAAACACTAAAACTATAATGGGATTTTTTGGTAAAAAAACAACTTATTATAAAGATTTTGTTTTTAATAAGCCGAAATCTGATAAATTTTATTCCACGCCTGTTAATGTTAATGTAGAAACAGGTTCTTTGGACAGAAGCAAAGAATTTTGGTTAAAGCACAGGCATGACAGTTTATCAAAAAATGAAATATCTATTTATAAAATGGTTGACTCTGTTAAGACCATACCTGCTTTTAAGACATACGTTGACATAATAAGAATAATTACAACAGGTTATAAACTATGGGGCAATGTTGAATTAGGACCATACTTTACTACATATAGTTTTAATAAAGTTGAAGGCAACAGATTTCGTGTAGGAGGAAGGACAAGCAATGCTTTTAGTACAAAAGTAGAATTAAATGCTCATCTTGCATATGGAATAAAAGATGAAAAAATTAAATATGGCGGAGGATATATTTATATGTTATCAAAAAATCCAAGAAGGGACTTTGGCAGTTCATACAAATATGATATAGAGCAACTTGGACAAAGTGAGAATGCTTTTAGAGAAGATAATATACTTGCCTCTGTATTAAGACGCAGTCCGGCAGATAAATTATCTATGGTTAAAGAGTTTAAAGTGTTTTATGAACATGAATGGTTTCAGGGATTTTCAAATACAATAGACATGGTTTACAGAGACATCTATCCTGTTGGTTCTTCAAAATTCAAATTCCTTCAGGGAAATACCAGTGAAGAAAAAAATACAATAACTACTTCTGAAGTATGGGTTAATACCAGATTTGCTTACAAAGAAAAATATGTAATGGGCGAAATAACAAGAACTAGTTTGGGCTCAAAATATCCAATATTTGAATTACAATATATTTATGGTATAAAAGGTTTATGGCAAAGTGATTATGAATATCACAAACTTCAACTTAATATCAGACACTGGTTTAATATAGGAACTATTGGCTGGTCAAAATATATTATTCAAGCCGGAAGAATATGGGGCAAACTACCTTATCCTTTACTAAAACTTCACGAAGGAAACGAAACATATTCTTTTGATGAATATGCATACAACTTAATGAATTATTATGAATTTATAAGTGATAAATATTTAGGTATTTATTATACTCATCATTTTGATGGATTCTTTTTAAATAGAATTCCTTTGATGAGAAAATTAAAATGGAGAGAAGTTGTATTTAGTAAAGGCGTTGTAGGTGGTCTGGAAGATAAAAATGACCCTAAAAATTCAAATGCACCTGAAACATTATCTGCTCTGGGCAAGCCATATTTTGAAGCAGGTGTGGGTGTTGAAAACATTTTAAAAATCTTAAGAATTGATGCTATATGGAGATTGTCTTATTTAGATAAATCTGATATTACTAAATTTGGATTTATGGCAACTTTGCAGCTATCGTTCTAAAGATTGAAAAGATTGAGATTAGATGTTAAAAATCAGTTCCGATAAATGCCGTAGGATATTATCAAACGGTATAAATATCCCGATAAATGCGGGATTTACAACGGAATTTACAATCGGATGCCTGACACATAAGTGTCTGAACATATATACTTTGAGAGGTTATATTTTGCACTTCGGCAAGCTCAGTAGAGCCGTAATAAATTACAGTCATTCATAGTCATTTGACTTCACCGTCATTTAGTTGCTTATTGACTATTTAATGACAACTAATGACAGTCAATGACAATCAATGACAATTAATGACAATCAATGACAATCAATGACAATCAATGACAATTAATGACAATTAATGACAATATCAACTGTTTCAGGCAACTGCCTGATAAATTAGCTCAAATTATTACGAAGCAGAGTATAAACGTATAAAATAAGAGGTTTCTACATTTTTATTATTTGTAGGCATTTTTAATTTTTATTTGTTATAATCATTATTTCATTAACCATATAACAATGAAGTTTAATAATTTTAAGTATTTTAGGCATTTTTAAATTAATACAATGATATTAAGAACAGATAATCTTATAAAAAAATACAGAAACAGAACAGTTGTCAAAAATGTTTCTATCAAAGTAGGGCAAGGTGAGATAGTTGGACTTTTAGGACCTAATGGTGCCGGAAAAACAACATCTTTTTATATGATAGTAGGTCTGATAAAACCTAATTCAGGTAAGGTTTTTTTAGATGATGTTGAAATCACTGATGAGCCAATGTATAAAAGGGCACAAAAAGGTATAGGATATTTATCACAGGAATCTTCTGTTTTTAGGAAATTAACTGTTGAAGACAACATAAAAGCTGTTTTAGAATTTACCAATCTTTCTAAAAATGAGCAAAAAGAGAAATTAGAATCTTTACTTAATGATTTCGGATTACAAAATATAAGAAAAAATAAAGGAAATTCTCTTTCAGGAGGTGAAAGACGAAGAATAGAAATAGCAAGAGCTTTGGCTGTAGATCCTAAATTTATTTTACTTGACGAACCCTTTGCCGGTGTTGACCCTATATCTGTTGAAGATATTCAAAATATAGTAATAAAACTAAAAAATAAGAACATCGGTATAGTAATCACAGACCATAATGTTCACGAAACACTGGCTATTACAGACAGAGCTTACCTGTTGTTTGAAGGTTCTATCTTAAAATATGGAACATCAGAAGACCTTGCCAAAGATGAAAAAGTAAGAGAAGTTTATCTGGGCGAAAAATTTGAACTAAAAAGATGATTCCCTAACTCTTATGTCTCCCCAAAGTATGGTCTCAATAATTACTGGTAAACCCCGTAGGAAATCTTTCTAACGGGGTAAATTATACAATATAAAATGCAAAATGCCTAAAATTAGACTTCTTAAAAATTGAGAAAAACAAAAACCAATCAGGCAGTTGCCTGATAACAATTAGAATATCAAGTGATTATATAATATATCAAAATAAAACTACTCATTTTATATTTAGAGTTATTAAAAAGTAATTATTTGGAAAACATTTTTTTTTATTAAAGATAATTTCCCCGAAGGGGAAAAATATTAATAACTCCGTATGCAATGCGGAGTTAAAGAAATAATAAATTATGTTACAACCCTGAAAGGGTTGAATAAAAACTAACATAATAATTGTTTTTCTATTCAATCCTTTCAGGATTGATGTTAATATGATTAGTTAAATACCACAGGTTGCACCTGTGGTTATTAAAATTAAATCCCTTTCGGGATTTTTCGTTGATGAAAAAAATGTTCAAAAATAATATATTTTTTTATTGAAAGAAATGAATTAATAGAAGTCCCCTTAACAATTGTGTCTGAAAATTTTTTTTATAAAAAAAACATTTTTTTTTGTCAATTAAATTTTTTTTTGTATCTTTGCAATTCAATTACAATTAAAAAATGGTTTTTAATACAAATAAAATATTATCCGTTTTAAGCAAACCCTCTGAAACCCGCACCGTTGTAGAGAGAGAGAGAGAGAGAGAGAGAGAGAGAGAGAGAGAGAGAGCTCTTTAAAAAACTATAATCCGCGCAGTTTTTTTGCGTTTTTTTTCTTTTCTAACTTTTTTCCAAAATATTTATTACTATCCTTTATTTTATTTTCAGAAATTTTATCTGTTTCCTGTTATTCACAGGACTTGTTATGTATTGACCAGATTGAAGTTAATTCATCCTGTGAGCTTTATGTCAAAGGCGGCATAAAAGGCACAGGAACAGCACAAATTACCAGTAATGGCGATATTTATATAAAACAACATTCAACAGCTGGCTCAGAAAACTGGACAAACAATGCTTCTGATAATTTTTTACAGGGCACAGGCACGGTTACATTTAATTCCTCAGAATCTCAAAACATAACAGGCACAAGTAAAACCGGCTTTTATAATCTTACAGTAAATAATACAGGACCGGGAATAATCATCGGGCATAATATTGATGTTACAAATACTCTCTTAATGACAACTGGTGATGTTGATTTAAAAGATTACATCATTGATTTAAGCACAACAGGAATGTTAACAGGCGAAACAGAAACAAACCGAATAAAAGTTTCCGACCCTGTAACTAATACAGGAACTATCACTGCAACAAGAACTCTTAACAATCCTTCAAATGAAAATGTTGCAGGTCTTGGTATGTTTATATCTTGTTCTGGAAATTTGGGAGTAACTACTATTGCACGGGGACACCACAGACAACAAGGCACTGGCGGTTATAGCGGAAATTACAGTATATTCAGATATTATGATATTACACCTGCTAATGTTGTAAATACAACCCTTAATTTTAGCTATTTTGATTGTGAACTAAACGGACATGTTGAAAGTGAATTGATAATGTATCGTAAAAACTGGGACGGAAACTGGAGTTCTTTAACAACAATATTAGAC
>Ga0265594_1001857_pt1 | contig 15810 bp, 12 predicted proteins | sample saktaG_11_FD_190147 | JGI IMG/M metagenome (GOLD analysis project Ga0265594, IMG submission 190147) | Saline water microbial communities from Sakinaw Lake, British Columbia, Canada - sak_2011_5_24_80m | ecosystem: Environmental > Aquatic > Non-marine Saline and Alkaline > Saline ... | reverse complement strand
AGGCCAGAACGTTGAGTTGACCACGAGAAAACTTAAGAATATGGAGGGCAGAGCTTCAATCGGTTTGCGGATCTGATTTGGAACTGCCCTGGCCCTCTGGCCAGTATGGCTTTTTCCATGGAAGTTTTATGCGGTGATGCACTTACGCCACACAGAGCGACCAACTGAAAAGAACACGGCAAAAAATACTCTAAGTACGGAAACACCCGTTTCAAAGCGTTGAACAAAGTGGGTGTGGGACTAAATCTCCCTGATGTCCTTGCCTATCTCGTAGACGACGTCGCCCTGCCATATGGCTGGGCTCGTCACCATGTGGATGACGCCGTCGGTGGGGACAACGATCTCCTCCAGGGTCTCCCCGAAGAGGTCCTTTATGACGCCAAGCGTCTGTCCCTCCTTGACCATGTCGCCCGCCCGGACGTTGCTTATGAAGAAGCCGCCGTGCTCCGCGTACAGGTGGTACGGGTTGAACGCCTTCGCCTTGGGCGGCACCACGGGCTCCCCCTCCAACATGCCCAGCTTCATCAACACGTTCCTGCAGCCCCGGACCACCTCACCGACGATGTCGCTCTGGCAGCGGCCCATTCCGCCTGCCTCGGTGCCCACCGTCACGGGGAACTTCATGGGGCTGCCGCTGGGCCTCGGCAGGCTCTCCCTTATCCACTCCCAGCCGAAGGCCCTGCACAGCTCCAGGTTGAGCCTGTCCTTCTCCTCGTCGCCGGTCATCCTGTACATGGTGCCCGTGAGGAGGTCCTCCTCGATGTCGCCGCCGTGGAGGTTCAACCTGTAATCCGCCTGGCTCAGCACCTCGCGGTAGAACGTGGTGGTCACGTAGTACGTGATCTTGGGTGGCCCAGAGCCGCCGCGGGGGATCTCCTCCACGTAGTAGCCTGTGAGGTCCCTGTAGTCGATGGGGTTGCCGTGCATCCACCTGGCCTCGAAGGCCAGGGTGTTCACCATGGGCACCAGCATGACCTTGCCGTCGAGGTCCCCCGGCTCCAGGGTCTTCATGAGCTCCAGCACCCCTGCGGGGCCGTTGTACTCGCTGCCGTGCTCGCCGCCGTTGATGACCACCGTGGGGCCGCTGCCCACGCCGTTGACAAGCATCACGGGGATCTTGTGCCTGCCGGAGGGCTTCTCGGCTATATTGAGGTAGCCGTGCACCTTCTCACCGGGCCCCGCCTCAAGGTCCTGAACCTTAAGAACGTCATTCATCTCGTAGACCTGTGTTCACTGCGGCTCATGCGAATATGGCTTTTATGCCCAGCGCGACAAGAGTCCCCCATGGGCAGACTCAAGGACAAGGCGGTTCTGGTGACCGGCTCGGGGCGGGGCTTCGGCAGGGCCATGGCGATTGCCTACGCGAGGGAGGGCGCCAAGGTGGTCATCGTAGCCCGCAGCGTCGACGAGTTGGCGTCGGCTGAGGCGGCGGTGAGGGTGGAGGGCGGCGACGTGCTCACCGTGCCAGCGGACATATCCGCCGACGAGGGAATAAGCAGAGTCGTCGAAAGTACCCTCATCGAGTACGGTGGGCTGGATGTCCTGGTGAACAACGCCGCCACGAGCCCGTGGCTCACCTTCGAGGAGACCACCATGCTGCACTGGGACAGGGCGATGGCCGTGAACCTCAGGGCCCCCTTCGCCCTCACGAAGGCGTTCCTCCCCTCCATGAAGGAGAGGGGCGGCGGCAGCGTCATAAACATAAGCAGCAGGTCAGCCGAGGTGGGGTTCGTCGCCGAGTCTGCGTACTGCCCCAGCAAGTACGGCCTCGAGGGTCTCACCCAGTGCCTCGCCCTGGAGCTCAGACCCCACAACGTGGCGGTTAACAGCCTCAACGTCTCGGCGCCGGAGGGGCTGAGGCTCAAGCCCACCGAGATGACGCTCCGGCAGGCCGAGGGCATGCCCGAGGAGGCGAGGCGGCTATACGCGGACGACATCTCCATGGTGGAGTCCTTCGGGGACGCTTGGACGTTTCTAGCCCTCCAGAGAGGGGACGGCGTAACGGGGCAGCGGCTGAGCACCAGAGCCCTCGCCGAGGTGCTGCGAAGCGGCGGAGAGCAGGCCGCCTACGAGAGGTGGAGCGGCAAGCTCATGCAGGCCGTCTACACGCCCATCGACTGGCCCAAGAAGGTGAGGCATCAGACCCCTGACGGCGGGTGGAAGGAGCTGGTTTACTAGCCCAGCTCAGCCCTTATCTCGTCGACCAGCTCGTCGAACGAGGGGTCGCCGGCGAGGTTAGATGTCTTCAACGCTATATGGTCTAGGTCGGGGCTCCCCAAGCCAAGCCTCGCGGCCTCCCTGAACTGAGCGTGCTCCCATACGGGCATGTCCCTGACCCTCACGGTGCCGTACCTACGCATCAGGGCGACGGCAACCGCGTCGTTGGCGACTATACTGTCGCTCGCAATTATCACGTCGGGGCTCGCCTCGTCCTCCGGGTCTGTGCCGTAGCCTGTGTTCATCTTCATGGCGTCGGAGACCACGAGGTCGACGCTGTAAGCCGTGTTAATCTCCTGGAGCTTCTCTACGTGCCGCTCCCCGTTGTGGAGCCATTCCTTGGCGTTCGCGTCGATGAGGCCCACACCCAGCTTCATGGCGCAGGTGAACGTGGCCGTCGAGTGGCTCCTCAGTATGGGCGTTAAAACCACCCGTTCCGCCTCGTATATCCGCCTGGGTATGGTGATCCCGTCCGGCCAATACTCGGCGTGGGGCGGCTGCACCCGTACCCAGTCCTCCTCCTCGAAGTACGCAAGGCTCAGGCCCAGCTCCTCCGCCACAGCCTTGATGCCTAGGTTCTCCACGGTGGCCCGCGTGGGCAAGCCACGGAACCTCCCCGACATGTCGCCGACGACTACCTGGCCTGGATCCGCCCCGGCGGTGATGAGGGCCTCAGCTATCGCCCTCACCGTCTCCGGGTGGGTGTCCCGTGGGTACGGGTCGTCCGTGTTGCAGTTGGGCTTTATTATTATCTCTCCGTCGACGCCCTCGACAAGTCGTTCAAGGCCTCCGAGGAGCCGCAGCGCCTCTAGGACGCCTGAGGCACGGTCCCTCGTCTTAACGATGGCGACCTGGCTCCTGTCTCCCGCAGCGTAGAGGCTTCCGCGACGCGGCTTATAGGGCACCCCGGGGGCCTCCGGCGGGTTCTCAGCCATCTCCCGGTATACCTTCATGGAGTCTTCGTGGGTTACCTTCATGTCATAGGAATCTGTCGGCATAAGGATATAATTCAAGTGCTCCCCAACCGCTTGAATAGCTCGGGGGCTATACCAGACGCTGACTCCATAAATTCTATTATAATTGAATCTTCAGAGGCAGGCGGAGGAAGCGAACGCGTCCGCGGAGATCTAGTGATGGATGTTACTTTCAACTTTATTTTGTTGATTTCGGCCGGCGTCGCGTTCGTTATGGCCATATTGGTTTGGCTGAGGCACAGGATGCCCGGGTCCAGCGTGGGTGGCTTCGTCGTCGACTTGGGCTGTATCTGGAGCCTCACATACCTCCTCCAGATTGTCAGTGAGACCCCAGCCGACATCGAGTTGTGGTATTCCATCCAGACTGCTTTCTCCTTCCTTGTCCCCGCGTTGTACATGGTGTACCTGGCAAGGTACTTCGAAGTGGACGAGAAAACAATTAAAAAATACACACCCATCGTCGTTCCCTCATTGGTATTCGCGGGACTAGCCGTCACCAATGGCAGGCACGGCCTCATGTGGAGCAACTCGGTCATAACGCTAAACAACCAGATGTCTGTGGAGCACAGCGTCCTCGGCATCGTAGCTATACTACACATATACGTGCTTGTGGTCGCCTCCACCTACTTCTTCGTACACATGATATCGTCGAAGAGGAAGCTCTTCAAGATCAGGGCCGTGACGTTCCTCCTCGCCATAGCCATATTCGCGACCACTTACGCGTTGTCTGTGCTGGGCTACTTCCCCAACCAGCGTAACATGACTCCACTAATCTTCAACATCCTGAGCAGCGTCATCGTCCTCGTGAACCCCGAGAACCTATACAAGACCGACGTGCTCCCATTAGCATACGAGTCTATAATAGGTGAGATGAACGATGCCGCTATAATAGCCGACCACAAGTACAGGGTAATCTGGTTAAACGACGCCGCCAAGAGACTCACGGGGTTCAGCGAGGTCGGGTTCCTAGATATGAAGCTGTGGGACATACTCCCAGACACCTTCTTCATCAAGAGCAAGAGGGTCATCGAGGAGAAGACAGGCGTAGAGTACATGGACGGAGTGTACGACTTGAGGATCATGAGCCTTAGCGACAACTGGGAACAAGAGAGGGCGCGCATCTTCGTAATCAGAGACATGACAGACGTACTGAAGTACTCCAAGAGACTTGAGAGGATAGTAGAGGAGAAGACGAAGGAGCTACGAGACGCGGAGAGGCTCGTTATCATAGGGGAGACCACCATGATGGTGGGCCACGACCTCAGAAATCCGCTGCAGGTGCTAAAGGGTCTGAGCTACGGCCTCAAGAAGAAGCACGCAGACAAACCCGAGGCCATGGAGGTCTTCGAGAAGATAGACAAGAGCATCTTCTACATGGACAAGATCGTCTCAGACCTGCAGGCCTTCGGCAAGAAGAAGGAGCCCGACGCCAGACTCTACCCACTCAAGGGCCTGCTGAACAACGCTTTGACCCAGATCGAGGTCCCGGGAGACGTCGAGATAGTGATGGAATTCCCGGAGGACTTCATGATCGCGGTGGATTGGTACCTAGTACAGAGACTGTTCATCAACCTACTCCTTAACGCTGTGCAGGCGATGCCTGACGGAGGCAGGCTCTTCGTCAATGCCGAAAGTAGAGACGACGCCCACGTCATCATGATAGGGGACACAGGTACGGGCATACCCGAGGAGAACCTAGAGAACCTGTTTAAGCCCCTGTACACGACGAAGGCCAAGGGCACGGGGCTTGGGCTGGCGGTATGCAAGAAGATAGTCGACGCCCACAACGGCTCTATAAAGGTCGAGTCCAAGGTGGGAAAAGGGACGATCTTCACGATAACTCTACCGGCCTTCACCTCGGTGACTGCCCCTGAGAATCCTTTACTCGATATGATTGTTGAGAAAAGTAACTAGTTTTACTCTTTCACTGGGACCATGTAAGAGTATAGGAACTGCTCCGCATGCAAAGGGTCAGTTTCCAGACTCTTAACCCGGTTCAAGAGTATCTCGGGGTTCACAGGCTTAAGGAATACGCCACATATACCGCAGTCGAGCCTATTAATAGCATCAAACACTTCCAAGTAGCCAGAGACGAATATTATCTTTAACTTCTGGTTGATGGCCTTCAGAGACTCCGCGAGCTTGTCCCCCCGGGTCCTGGGGAGCATATAGTCCATGATGGCCAGCTGGACCTCGTTGTCTCTCATTATATTTACTGCCTCGTCTGCGTTGTTGGCAGTATAGACCACGTAGCCTTCATCCTCTAAGATGGATTTGAAGCTGCATATGATTTCCTGATCGTCGTCAACCAAGAGAATGTGGCTTGTCGTCAATATTATTTCTGGAATCGTCTAAACACACCGAATTTAAAGAGAATATGGTTAAGCGTTCCATCATATTCTGCTAAATCTTCAGGGCTTGGAACTGGGTGATCACTCTTCGTCTTGGGCGTCACCCGTCAAGGCTAGATAGCCGTTGATGAGGCCCACGGATCTCTCGATTCCCTGGTCGATCAGGGACAGCATCTCGGTGGGCGGCTCCATCTTGTGTCTGGCCACGTGTATGGCCATCTTCATGCTGTACAGGTTGTAGCGGAGGGACTTGAAGGAGGCGAGGAGCTTGTAGAGGAAGCCGTCGACTATCTTCTGCTCCTCCGCGGAGTCTCTCTGGAGGCGGAAGAGCACGTGGCTGAAGCCGAGGTAGCTAACCACTATGAGGAGATCGGTCCACAGGGAGGTCGGCCTCAGGTTTATCATCAACACCTTGTTGAACCCCTTATCCTTGTAAATCAAGAAGAAGTCCACCGCAAAGTCAAGTATGATAACCATGAGGCTGGCTGCTAGACCCATGACAAACAGCATGTACGGTGATCGTCTTAGGCGTTGCATCGGACGGTTCTCCTCAGATACATGCCGATTTAAACTATATGAAAAATTGTATCATTAAAAAAATGATAACCATACATGTAGTGTACGGCTACATACAGATAATAATAAACGGTTTGAGAAGCTGGAGAATACAGTGTAGACATGGATATAATTTCAACCGTGATCGATCTATATTTTCGTGTAATGGAGTCCCTAAACGTTAGGAACATCAGCATAGCGATCTTGGTGCTGATTATCGGGATCGAGTTCATGGAGTTCTTCGCCGAGACGGATGAGAGGGAAAACATCGGAGATAAAAGAAGGACGAGGAAGAAGAAGCCGAACATAAAGAAGATACTTAGCTTTGGCCGGGAGAGAAAAGGTATGCTCCTCATGGCCGATGAAGCGGACGTCACTGACACGCCGAAAAGCGTTACGGTTTCAAACCGTCCAACTCAAGCACAGAGGCCGAGGCTTAAAGCACTGGGTTTCGCATCGGAAGACAGGGCAGAGGTCATCGGCTCCAGGACCTATACGATAAGAACGGTGTTGGACGGTAACCACATCTACTTGGAGAAGGTAGAGGGCTAGCGCAGCTGATGATATACGGCTGTTATGGATTATATCAACATAATCTAAATATGAATTAAGGAGCCCGGAGAATTCATGGCGGAAGGAGGCAGCCATCACCATGAAAGACTTCTGTTGTTGTCGAAGGTCAAGAAGATCTGCCTCTGCTTCCTTCCCTTGTTCCTCGGGTACCTGTTGCTCCAGAACACGTTGAACATAGATGATCCTCTCGCCGTGTCCACGGGTCGAAGCATGGAGCCCAACATCCACGAGGGAGATATACTCGTATTCAGAGGTGTCAGGCCTGAGGAGATCGAGGTGGGGGATGTGATCCTGTTCGAGGCGCCGGAGGAGATGGGCGAGCTCCTCCCGCCGAGGATCACCCACCGCGTGACAGAGATAAGACACATAAATGGTGACATCTTCTTCAGGACGAAGGGAGACAACGCGCCGCTGGACACGTACGAGATCCCTGCGAGCAACGTCGTCGGCCTCAACGTGGCCGTCATCCCTTACGTCGGGTTGCCCTTGTTGTTCGCGCAGAGGCCCGTTGGGATAATAGTGATACTGTTCCTGGTGGTCGCTCCGCAGTTTAGGGGGTATGAGGGATAGAGATACTGCGGATAGATCATGGAGACCTTGAGGACCTCCGCTACTTCATCACGTACATCAAGGAGAACAACATGAAGATCGACGAGGTGAACGACATGCTCTACTACCTCGCAGAGAAATACGAGTTCAACCCCCTGAGATACAAGATTAACCTGTTGACAGGCATCGTGACCCCGAAGGAGTCGGACTACGTTTTAGACCCAGAGATCATGGGCTATGACTCGTCTGACGGTGAGACGGGCGTCGAAGACCATCGAGACAGAGAATACACGCCGGCGGGAGATGCCGATGAATGCCTTGTTAAACATCCCAAAAGAGTGGTGGAGATAGAGGACAGCGTGGACGGGATAAGGACCTACAGGTTCTACGCCGAGGAGATGAAGGCAGAGTACATGGATATCAATCAAGATGGTGGAGACGCGGTAATGCAGGTGAGCCTCGAAGAGAACCTGAAACAGCTGGATGAGTGGATAAACCGCAACCGGTTAACGTATCTTGAGGCCCGAAAGATGGTGTCTTCCTTGGAGCTGAAGAGGAGGATCAAGGAGATATCGCCTGGTTCCTCCCACGTCATGGACTCGGCTTTGTTGAACGAGTTCGAGGACTGGATAAAGCGTCGCAGGCTGAACTACTTCAACGTCAGGATGATGATAGCCAAGCTTGGCCAAGAAGAGGAACAGGCTAGAATGGAAGCCATAGCTAGATAGACGATGAACCCAGATGACTTATGTGAAAGAAGATAAAATTTATCTAAAATCGTATCTAACTACGATTTGATCTATTAAATTTGTATTATTGCTTTTCAATCCATAGTCCTTTTTATTGCAGTTTATTTCATAGGTCCGAGAAGAATGAAGAAAAGAGGAAAGATAGGCGATTTCTTCAACAGGAAAAGCATAAAGCTTGGGCTGCTGCTCATCTCGGCTATTCTCATAGCGACGACGAGCACCGACGTATACTACGGCCTCCTACAGGAGAACAGCATCGGGGTCGTCGAGGCGAAGGTACACTTCACCGATGGAGACGACTCGACCGCCGCGGGATACACCGCTGGCTTAAACGAGACCTACTGCAAGTTAACCCTGAACGCGTACGCTAACGTTACGCTGTACTATGAACAGGCAGTGAACATCACCAACACCGACATAGCCGCGCACGAAATACGGCTCAGGCACGTAGCCATCGGCCCAGACAGCGGCACCGAAAGCGTAGGCAACTTCACTCAGATAGACTTCAAGCTGGTCGACAAGGCGGGCACCGTGCAGAGAACCCTGACGTACACCACTACTGTAGACACCTGGAACACCCCGTCACCCACGTTGTATATCACCTTACCAGCGACCACCGAGTGGACTATGCAGATCGAGACACATGCAGCGCCAGGAGCCAAGGTAGTGAGCTGCTGGATAGAGATCGCCATAGACGTAGACGAGTAAGTCTAACCCCAACCCAACAGGCGAAACCTGAGACGAAGTGATAGATGGAAATGGGAGTGTACGCGCCAGAGCTACTGATTCTTTACGCGCTTGACATGTTTCTAGTCCTAAGTATTATTACGTGTCTGTTTGACTCCCATTTCCCAATCGCGGTGCCTTACTTCTTTCAGCTGTTGGCCATCGCCGGGACCGGCCACATGTACTTGAGCCGGGTCTTCGAGGGGATGTTCACAGTGGAGAGTAGATTCTGGTACAGCATCTTCTATCTAGGGGCCTACTTGGCTTCATCTTTCGCGGTTTCAGCCTATTTATTCTTAGTTAAGAGAAGTTCATCCAAGGGACTCATGTTCTTCGGCGGATGCACGTTCCCTTCCACGGTCTTTGGAGGCTACATAATATCGGTCTTCAAGAACGAACTGCCTATACCGTGGTTCCTGAGCTCGGATTTCGCGGCAGGCTGGATGTCGATCCTGTTGCTGTTCAGCTTCATGTTGCTGTTCGCGGGAATGGCCATGTTCTTCGACCCGGATCAGCGCTCCCTACGCGCCTTCAGACTGTCCATAGCCCAGTTCATCATCGACTTGATCAGCAGAGGCAGGGAGCATGAGGAGGAACCATTCGAGGAGCCAGAGTACGAGCATCCCGAGGATGAGCATCTAGAGGAGGAGATTCCTGAGGAGTACAACCCAGTCGACTTCGTCCATGTGCATAGGATAGAACATGAAGAGTATGAAGGGGCCCGAGGTTGACTCTTGCATCCCAGGGGGTGATGGATGGATGAGGAAGTCGCGGAGGCTCATAGTTTTCTTCCTGCTTTTTTTTCTCGGGACGAGTAACTATGTACATACGGCGGTTTACTATGCCTTCAACGGCGAGTCCTCGGCATCCATCACCGCCCCCGACGTGTACCTAGAGCAGGGCACGGTGGGGACCAGCGTCGTGTACCCGAACGCCACCAGCGCCGCGTCACAGGTGGACTCCCACGCGACGACGTTCTACCCCAACGACTACAATGTAACTCATGGGCTTTACGATTCTGGTTCCACCCCTAACAGCGTGAATCAGGTTGACACGGACTACTTCACTGTCAATAGCTCGGGTTCTCACACATCCAACTTGGTGTATCACCCTGTATCTTTCACGCCTCTAAATGGGACGTCCACCTCATTTGACTGGGGTGTAAACACCACCTCGTTCACACTGTCCTCTGTTCATACTAACTACAGGTACATGGGTGGCACCTCCCCAGCCATACCGAACATGAAGGTCACAAGCCTCCACATCAGGACGACGGGGGCAGGCACGGTAGCCATAGCCCTCTACACAGGCGGAGCTTTGAATGACCCGACGGGATCGGTGAAACATACAGAGGCTTACAACGTTGCTGTCTCGGCTGGGTGGAACGAGATCGATGTACCCGACTATAACTGGGCTAGCAACACGGTGACCTGGATAGGGTGGGCCCACAACACAGGTATATACTACTCGACAAGCTCCGGGGACGCCGGCGACTTCCAGACCGCCCGGGGACGATGGTCTCAGACAGCACCAGCTGATGCAGATGAGACGGCTGCGATGCCCGCAAACCCGGGGGCGGGGTCATTCAGCGACTTCTGGTACGCGGTGTACGTGGAGTATGAGGTCGGGTCGATCGGCAACCTGACCGCGGACGACGGAGAGTTCATGAGGTTCAAGAGCTACCTGAGTGCAAGTAACAGCCTTGAGGACCCGGTCGACAACGACTCCAGCGACGTGGACGCAAGCCCCGACAAGGGGTTTAACACAAACTTTACTCTCCAGCAGGTGGGACCAGACAGCCAATATGATGAGCTTCGTGAGCAGTACTTCGGCAACCTGACTTTAGATTACATCGACAACAACACCACCGACGTTGATTCTTCGGCAGGCAAAGGAACGCATTCCAACTTCGTTAATCAACAGAGCGGCCCTGACTTAGTCTACGACACTTTGACTGAAGAGAAAAATATTGGCGTCGCTGTGTCTGTCGAGGAACTGGCCATTGATCTATCGACTGTTTCCACATCGAACACAGCGACACTAACGGAGGCTTCAAACACTTCTCAGATTGTGCCATTCGCGACCAGATATGTTCCGACCGCCGGAGGTACAATGGACAACCATGAATCAACTTTGATAGACATCTCGATAAGTGGTTCCACGGTCACTGCTTCTAGAGACGAAGCCGACTCCAAACAGGTCAATACCAGCATTTACTGTGTCGAGTTTGACCCCTCGATAAACGTGTACTCCGGGACTTTCAGCATCGCCTCCGGCTCTGCCACCGGGACAGCGAACATCGGCGCAGCCATATCACTGACCAAGGGCTTCTTAGTGTTCTACTACCAGGCTAGCGGAACAGGCGATAACCACCCTGACAACGCTGTTCGAGGATACTTCTCGTCTACGACACAGATTACTTTCTCAAGAGCCACCACGACGGGCTCCATATCTGGCCACTGGTGGGTCGTAGAGGACACTGGCTCTAATTTTGATGTCGACGCAGTCGACGTCACGGTCACCGGCGCCTCAAACACGGGAACCTTCGGCACCGTGGACACGAGCAGGACGATGGTGGTAGGCTCTTACTCCGGTGGTTCAACGGATGACATCATCTACGGCGCAGTCAGCATGTATCTATCTTCTCCCACAGCGGTTACGGTTCTCAGAGGCGGCACCACTGGAACGATCGAGTCTACCGTGTATGTCATCGAAATCTATGATGGTACATCAGTGCAGAGAGGCGAGATCTCCTTCACAGTGTTTCAAACCAGTCTGACAGATCCTCTGACACCTGTGACGGTCGGCGACTCTATGGCCTGGATTCCTAGCGGTTGGATCAATACCGGTCATTGTACTGCGGGTGGTACGGGAAGCTCAGATAACTTGGATGTCATGATTAGAGTCCGTCTCACATCTACCATAGAGATAACCGGAGAAAGGAATAACAACGGTTTTAATGACGCGGTTCTTCACTGGGAGGTCGTCGAGTGGGCAGTTGGCGTTATCTTTCAACTTGACCTAGAAGCCCAATGGACAGATGTCCCTGAAGGCTATCTGGGGACTGAGGTCGCGATAAAGACAGGCTCCTACAACGGCACGGAGCAGCTCCTGATGGAGTTCTGGAACAGCAGCAGCCAATGGCAGACCCTAGGAAACTTGGCATCGGATTCATGGAGCAACTTCACAATAGGACTATATCTGGTATCGAGTAACTTCACGGTGAGGTTCAAGGGAGCCAGTGAGGCAGGCGACTCTGTCAAGGACACCTGGCAGATCGATGCAAGCCTCATCCGGCTCCTAGGGTGGATAGACAGCGAGGACCCCGTGGATAATGACACCAGCGACGTAGACTCCTCGGTTGATATAGGTAATCTCATCGACTTTACTAACATGAAGAGTATAAGTTTGGGTTACTCTACTCTTTCGGAGACGCAGAGTTCCGTTTCCTTCGAGGGTAGCGATGAGAGCTGGAGTGCTGTAGGTGCTAGCTCACACGACTTCCAGTACGACCTTCAGGGTGGCGCTGGTCATAATAGGCTCGTCGTGGTCACAGTTGCATGGGAGGATGCCGAGGCGTCAGCCTCGGCGAGCGTTACTTTCGACGGCGTCGCCATGGCGGAGGTAGCGACTGTAACAGTCGGGACCGGATACTCAGCCTATGCCGGCATGTGGTATCTGAACGAGTCTCTACTTCCTTCAACCACTGGAAACAAGTGGATCGACGTAACTGTATCCCAGGCGATAACCAGAGAGATATACGTCACAGTCGCAGAGTATACAGGCGTCGCCCAGGAAGCCCCCGACGACTTTGACACTGATTCGAACACTGTCGGTGGTAATATAGCCGTTACTCTGTCTGTAGCTGACAATGGCTCGATAATAGTCGCAGCTGGCGCACAGGGCGGCACCAACTCCTGGGCCAACACCAATAATTTGATTAATATTGAAGACGCGCTCCTTACGAGCTTCGGAGGAGCGTTAGGCCACTACGAGAACGCGCCTTCTGGGGACATCGTAGTTGGATGGAATGCTCTTAGTACACGAGAGTGTATGGTCGGGGCCGTCTGGTCGGCAGCCGATTATTCGACTGATTACAGGCTCGACCAGGAGGTACAGTGGACGGATCTTCAATACGATCTGCCCAACGAGGAGCTATGCATCTACACCGGTTCCATGGGCGCCGAGGACCTCAACGTCGAGGTATGGAACACAACTGCTTCAGACTGGGATCTATTATTCAGCGACTTGACGGCAAGCTCGTGGAACAATATCTCGATCACAGATTGGTTGACCAGCGACACATTGACTATAAGATTCGTGGGATCGACCGAGACCGGTGACGGCGTTCAGGATCAATGGGAGATCGACGTCGCTCTAATCCACGTCTGGAACAGTGGGACAGCCGAGTACAGCCTTGACATGGAGTACCGGTGGACCGACGCCAGATTCTATGAGTCTGGTGAAGAATTGTGCATCTACGGCGGATCGATGGGCACAGAGAATATACTGGTTGACGTATGGTACAACGACGCGTGGATCAACGTCTTCGCAGACCTGAGCCCCGGCTGGAACAACGTCTCAGTCACGCAGTACCTCAACTCTAGCACATTCACCATAAGAGTGAGGGACGGCACCCCTACGTCTGACGCAGTCTTCGACACGTGGGAGATCGACGTCTCGCTTCTTCATGTATGGGGAGAGACGTACACAGCCGAAGTCGAGTTCGAGGGCACCAGCAACCTCTACGAGTGGCCCCAGATCGAGTGGACAGTGGACAGCGCTTGGACAAACGCGTCCATCAGGGTGGACATCCAGCTCTACAACTACTCAGGCAGCGCCTACCCCGTTTCCGGAAACGGGTTCAGCAACTACACGTCTGGTCCAGCGGGCATCGACGAGACAGAGAGCCAGGTGATCACAGACAGCCCGATGGACTTCAGAAACGCGACTAGCGGGTGGAAACTCAAGGTGAGGGGCGAACACACGTCCCAGTTTGACCTCAGCGTCGACTACATCGCCCTCAACACGACCTACTACGACGAGTATACCGCCCAGAACGAGTTCGTCTTCACCGATGTCACAGACAACCAGTCCCCCAACCTCAACTTCACCGTCATAAGCCACAACAGCATAGACGGCGCGACGGTCACCCTGCAGATATGGAACTACACCTCCTCCAGCTTCCCCTCCAGCGGCATGGGATACCTCAGCTACAGCTCCACGGGAGCCAACAACACGCGGTGGCTTAACATCACCAACAACGCCCAGAGCTGCCTCAGCGGTTCCTATGCCAGGATAAGAGTCACCTCCGTATACTCCACAACGGATTACTACCAACAGCTCACAAACTTCGTGAGACTCCTGCAGGAGGAGTCCACACTCGTCAACGACTACGCGCTCAGAGTCACCAACAACGGGACAGACCTCTACGCCGTTCGACTCGTCAGAGTCTCGGACAGCAACATAGACAGGCTCATCAACTGCACCATCTACCTCAGCTCGGGAGAGACCCAGCTACAGGTCATCGACGGCGCCTTCACCCTGACCACGGGCACATGGGCCAACCTACCAGCCACCAGCAGCCTGGACATACTAATCGAGACCTCCACAGTGCACCTGCAGTACGCCAGCGTCATCGACGCGGAGCTAGAGGTGCTTAGAGACAGCACCTCCACGTACACCAAGTTCCCGATACAGTTCACCATAACCTAAGCAACACGGCAGCGGGGAAGGAAAAATAGGTTAAGGAGTTAAAGCCAACTCACCATGGATTGGCATTACCGACGTATTCCTTCAGCCAAACCACACAACACACCTTAAAAAAATTTCATATATGGAGCTTGGCTACACACAGACTCCATAAAGGTTATAGGCTCTCCCTGTAGGGGTGCCTGGCCCGCCTCGCGTTCTCCTTGAGCTCCTCGACGGTGGGCCGCCCCTCCATGGCCTTCCTTATGGCGTGCCTCATGGCCTTCAGGTTGTTGATGTACACCCGCTTGCGGCGGCTGGCCGAGGGATGGACGAAGACATTGGCAACCATCACCAGCTCGTCTGTCTCAGGCAGTATACCGTCCTCTATGCTCTGGACAATCGCCTTCGCGACGGCCTCTTGGGCGGGGCCGTATACGAGGCTGGCGTCCCTCATCCCCCTCACCGGCACCGTGGGCACCATTATCGTAGGCGGCTTCACAGCCAAGTTAGGCTCAAGGATGACCTGGAGGGCCTCACGGCCCTTCGAGGGCCGAGCCAGGGCGTCCGCGTACGCCTTCCCCACCGGGCCGTCCACCGTCCCAATGAGGAGGTCGATGTGGGCCACCTCGTTGCTGTCGGGGTCGACGAGGGCCTCTCCCGTGAGGAGTCTGAAGTCCTTGATGACCTCCGGCGTGACGTCCACCCTGTAGAAGCGCTCCGTGACCGGCTTCTCCGGGAGCTCGAACCTGACAGGCTTCTTCTCGAGGAGCCCCAGCTTCTCGAGCTCCACCCTGAACTCCTCCCGGAGCTCCCAGCTCACCACGTCGCCGAGGACGATTGGCCGCCGGGTCATGCCGACGTCGTGGCCCATGTAGTTGAGACAAACCTTGGGTCCCAGGGCTCCCGTTGCGACGATGTGCCGGGTGAACTTCTGGAGCCTACGCTGGACCATGCGCGCCTCGTCGAGCTTACCCTCCTTGAACTTCTTGTATAGGTCGAGCCAGTAGGGCGCAATGACGTTGGCGGACGCGAGGATCATGCCCTTGCACCCGGCTGCCAGGGCTGGTAGGACCACCTCGTCCCACCCGACCACCACGTCGATCTTGTCGCCCACCTTCTCCAGCACCGTCATGAGGTACTTGAGGTCGCCGCTGCTGTCCTTCATGCCCCGGATGGTGCTGCACTCGTCCACCAGGTCCTCGACCACCGTCCAGGGTATATACTGGTTGGTGGCGACGGGGATGTTGTAGACCACCAGCGGGATATCCACGGCCCCAGCGATGTTAACGTAGTGGTCGTAGATCCCCTTACCGCCCTTGGGCTTCATGTAGTAGGGGTTCACGATTATGGCGGCGTCCGCCCCCACATCCAAGGCGTGCCTAGTGGCGTCTATCACCAGCTTGGTCGCCGTGTCGCCGGTCC
>Ga0265594_1001852_pt1 | contig 15866 bp, 16 predicted proteins | sample saktaG_11_FD_190147 | JGI IMG/M metagenome (GOLD analysis project Ga0265594, IMG submission 190147) | Saline water microbial communities from Sakinaw Lake, British Columbia, Canada - sak_2011_5_24_80m | ecosystem: Environmental > Aquatic > Non-marine Saline and Alkaline > Saline ... | reverse complement strand
TTCAGCCCCACCGAGTCGACGTCGCCGTCCATGGTCGTGGCGAAGTCGATTATCCTCCTCGTGGCGGCCATGACCTCGAAGTACTCGATGTCCGTGACCTCTTTTCCACTCTGCTCGGTGTATCCGGTGAGGATGGGGTCTCTGAACATCTCCCCGCCGAACGTCGTGTAGAGAAGCATTGTCCAGCCGAGGTCCATCCTGTGGTCCCCGATAGTGGACGCGCCCCAGTCGATGACCGCCTCCGAGCCGTCCTCCCTTAACATGACGTTCATTCCATGGTGGTCCATGTGGAGAAGCGACTGGGGCACCGGGTCGATACAGGGCTTACGTTCCGTTAACCAACCCACGACAGGCTTCAGCCAAGATAGTTGCTCCGGAGCAGCTCTCCCGTACCAGTCAAGATTGTCCTGGACGTGGTCGTCGTGACACGGTAACTCCGGGACATCCTTGAAGGGGGTGATGTCGAGCCGGTGGAGCCGGACAAACAGCCGGATTAGACGGGTCAAACCTTTTTGAAACGCCTCGGGTTCTTCGTTCCTGTATGCGGCGTCCAACGTCGTTCCGAGGATTCTCTCCATGAAGATGAACGGCTTCCCGATAGTCTCTCCAGATACTTCATGGCTGTAGACCCTGGGCACGGGGTAACAAGCCTCACCCAGCTTCCTCATCAAGCTATACTCTTTAGCTGACTTGCGCCCTGCGTTGTCTCCCTGGAACACCCGTAGAACCCTATGCTCCTTGATCTGGTCTCCGTTTTTCGTTGAATCGACCTCGAGCGTGTACAGCTCGGTCTCCCAGCCCATGTTTATCTCGTCGAGGCTGGTGACGGATAGGTTAGTTCTATCTGGATACAGCGGCTTGAGATAGGTTACGAGCCGTTCGGCTAGGCGTTGCTTGTTCATCATGAAATGGTCTGTGGGTCGGGGATTAAAAAAGGAACTCAGGTCTGGTAATCACATTAAGATAGTTAGACTCCATGAAAAGCGGGCTCTAGTGTATGCTCAAGATAATGAGCGGATACAGCGTGCTTGTGATTTACGGCTTACTTGGGAATATCAGGTTTCCAATGAGAGATTACTAGTGGCGTACATCTTTTAATAAAAATCAGGTTTTATCGACCTGATCCATGCCCAGCATCCTCGCTATCTTAAGGTAACTCCCCTCAAGAGGGTACTCGGGCTGCATGCTCAACCCGAAAGGCATCTTACGCCCCGTCTCCTCCATATACCTGAGCCCCTCAAGCATACGCCCAACTTCACCCGCAGGGATGCTGAATATCATCTCGTCGTCGCCCGCCATGGCACGCCACCTGTCGCCGCCACACGGAGTGCTGACGCAGCACTCGTCCTTCTGCATCGGGAACACCACGCTGTAGACACACGCAGAGTGACCGCCCAGCTTGGTCTCCATGTCCAACCCGGTTCTGTACGCCCATGCGAGAAGCATCAACGTCATCTGGGCCGGGTTACAGTAAACAAGTATAACATCGGGATCGAACACGGCGTTGGTAAGAGGCGCGGAGACTACCCCGATATACTTCCCGGTGGGGAGCCTGGGGAACTCTTTGCTTGCCCACGCTTTACCTGCTTCAATGTCCACGACATCTGACGGGTACCTGTTGTTTCCCTCCAAGAAATACCGGGGAGCCTCCTCCAACCCATACCCTATTACAGGCTCCGGGCACCACATGTCCTCCTTGAGCTGGGCTACCGTCAAGCCGCGGCGCCTACTGTAAGAGAAGGCTTGGCATGTCGAGAGACTGTGTCCAAGGTCTTTCCGTGGTCTCACGGCGCCTTCGGGTATCTCGTCCTCTGTCTCCAGGAGTTTAACGGCGATGGGCGTCGTGGCGACTCGTAGCTGGGACTCTATCTGTTCAGCTAGTTCCTTCATACTCATATCTATCAACGATACCTATAGAATAATCACCCTTTTAAAAAACGGTGACGCGGGGCTATGGGTCATAATCTTTTCTTGGTTTTCATGTACTCCTTGACGGGCTGGCTCTCTGATCCGTCGGGTAAAACGTAGTCCGGGGATACATAGCCTTCTTCTTCGAACCTCTTCTTTCTCACACAGCCTCTTCCACCGTTCCAGCAGTATGATTCCACCCACTTCCTGTTAATCAGGCCTAGATCATAAGCCCTCTTCACGCCAGAGGAATCGTTATACCAGACGCAGAGTTTTTCTTTCACCATACTATCCCTCAGAGATTCGTGTTATGCATATAACGTTCGTTTCGATGAGATAAAACAATCCTCTTCAGGAAATGACAAGGCGACTATCGAGATGATGCGTAGTTACACATCGGAGAGATTTTTTAATGCATACCTTACAGAGTATCTGCAAGGAGATCGGTATGCCGAAAAATTATTACCCTGAGGAAACCGCCAATTACGACACCCGCTCAGAGAAAGCAGGGTCGAAGGCGAAGACACTTGACCGCGTAGCCAAGGCAGCCTACGATAACAACAGGGCCTTCGAGGGATGCGCCAGATGTGTCCTCCACGCCCTCCAGACGCACCTGAACATGACGGACGACCAAAGAGCGTTCACGGCTGCATTCAAGTCCAGCACAGCCCTGTCCGCCGGCGTCGCCAGAAAAGGGGAGACATGCGGCGCCTTGATAGGGGCTATCATGGCTATCGGGCTGGAGAAGGGAACCGAAAGCCTCGGCGACTTCGAAGGATACGTGGACACGATGGGGGCAGCCTCCTGTGTCTTTGACAGGTTCAAGGAGAAATACGGGACAGTGAAATGCTTCGAGATACAGGAACAGCTCCTCGGAAGGAAGATCGATTTCTTCAAGGAAGAAGACGCTGAGTGGTGGTACAGGAACGGAGGTCTTGACAAGTGTCCGGGGGTGTGCGCTGTCGCTGCGAGGCTGGCCGCTGAGGAGATATTCAAGGTTCGAGAAGAAATGGACAAAATCAAGGCAACAAACTAGCTATAGAAAGCGGGCTCGGTGGGATTCGAAACCTACCCTCAGCGGAGATATCACCCGAAAAGTTCCCTCTTTTTTATTCATAAGTTTATCCTCATTTTCTATCATTGTATTTTGATCATCGACTCACATACTCATCTCATTGACCCGCCATACAGTCATTATAAAGTCTCCTTCAAAATAGCGGATGGACAGGTTATTGCCCCAAACGTCACCCGAGACCAAGTTACCGCCAATCGCGCGCGCAACATCCGGATCAATTGATAGGTTATATATTAAGCAATCCGCATATGAAGAATAATCAGTTTATTTGTAGAATAGGTCGTAGTCGTCTAATAGTTCGTATAGTTTGTTTACGGATTCGTGGACGATCTCCTCGCTCTTACCTCCGGTACATACAATCTTACCTGTAGTGAATACAAGCAGGACTGTCTTGGGGGCACTCATCCTGTAGATCAATCCGGGGAACTGTTCGGGTTCATACATCACATTATCCAGCAGGTCGGCAGCGGTCTCCAGGTCGACCTTGCTGTGGAGGTTGGCCGAGGCAACGATGTTCTGAACGATAATCACCGGTCTCCCCAACACTATTATCCCATTGTTTTTGAGTTCCCTGACGACTTTCTTTACGGCGGATCTGGCAAGTTTCTCGGATTTTGCTCCTGTGCACACCATTTTGCCTGTGCTGAAGATGAGGGTGGCTGTTTTAGGTCGTTTGAGCCTGAATACGAGGCCGGGGAACCGTTTGGGGTTGTACTCGACGTTTCTGAAGGTTTTTACTATGTCTAGTAGGTTGAATTTCTGGTTGAGGGTTGCGGAGGCTACTACGTTTTGTATTACTATTTCAAGGTCTCGTGTTTCAGCCACAACAGTCCACATACACTCCCCAAACCCCGTTACTAAACATTTCGAGTGCGCGCGCGTTACCGAGAAGTGAGGATAAAATTCTGATCAACGACTATCTCCCATTTACCGTAAACCCAAGACAATGGGGGCAGGTTGATCAGTGGCGGGCTCGGTGGGATTCGAACCCACGACCTCCGGCTTCGCAGGCCAGAATCATATCCTGACTAGACTACGAGCCCACCCACAGATATCTACACCCAGTAAATAAGCTATACTGAAAGGGACGCAGCTGCGAATACTGCACCGTACAGGCCCTAAAACGTTGGCTTCCTCACAAACAGGTGCATCGACTACTGCTTACGCACAATAATATACGATTTAATCGTGGCTGGATCATCGTTCTTTACGTTCATCGTAATCTCGGTGTGGAATAAGTAAAGATTTATATTCTGGAATAATGTGCGAATGACATTCAAAATGACACTAGTTACCTGCCCCCGCGTACTTGTGGGAGGCACCCTCATAGACGGGACGGGCGCAGACCCAGTCAAAGACTCCGTCGTCGTCCTGCGGGACGAGTACATCGTCGCCGCCGGAAAGAAAGGGGAGACGGAGATACCCCCAGGATCGGAGGTCTACGACGTATCGGGGATGACGGTTCTCCCCGGCCTCATAGACAGCCACTGCCACTTCATATGGATGGGCGTCAACATGCTCACCACCGTACCTATAAGATACACGGACACCATGAAGGATGCCCTGGAACTCATAAGGAAGCGCGCCGAGGAGATCGAACCCGGCGAGTGGATCATTGCTCGCGGCTACGACGAGGCGAAGTGGCCCGAGAACAGGTACATCACCAAGGATGACATCGACCCCGTCACCCCAGACAACCCGGTGGCCATGGTCAGGATATGCGGCCACCTCGTCAGCGTCAACACCAAGGCCTTGGAGGCTGCCGGGATAGACGCCGAGACGCCGGACCCCGAAGGAGGCACCATCGACAGGGACGCCGACGGGGAGCCCACCGGAGTCCTCAGGGACTGCAGGCACCTGGTCATGAGAAACATACCTTCCACCCCCATGGAGACCTTGGTGGAGGGACTCAAGGTTGCCAGCGACCACGCACTCAGCCTCGGCTGTACCGGAGTCCATGATGCGGGCCTCGGCCCCCAGGAGATAACCGCCTACCAGCTGGCCCACGACAACGGAAACCTCAAGGTCCGCGCAAACGTGATGCTGATGACCGATACCCCGGAAGCCGCCATGAGTCTGGGCATCAAGACAGGCTTCGGAGACCACATGCTGCGCATCGGCGCAGTCAAGCTATTGATCGACGGGAGCCTCGGCGCCCGCACGGCCGCCCTCTTCGAGCCCTACGAGGACGACCCCACCACCAAGGGCCTGCTCCTCGAGAAGCCTGAGGCCATCACCGAGAAGACCAGCACCGCCCACAGCCACGGGTTCCAGGTGGCCACCCACGCCATAGGCGACCTGGCTATAGAGCACGTAATCGACGGCATCCAGGAGACACTGAGGCGGGAGCCCCGGAAAGACCACAGGCACAGGATAGAGCACTGCGAGATACTCAGCAGCCAGCAGATAGAGCGCATCAGGGACCTGGGGATAGTGCCGGCGATGCAGCCCAACTTCATAGGCGAGTGGAGCGGCCCCGGCAGCATGTACAACCAGCGCCTCGGCGACAGACGGGAGCGCATGAGCAACCCCTACAGGACCCTCCTAGACGAGGGGATAACAGTGGCCTTCGGCAGCGACGGAATGCCTTTCAACCCCATCTACGGGATATGGAGCGCCGTCAACCACCCCATAAGGGAGAGCAGGATCAGCCTCGTTGAAGCCGTGAAGTGCTACACCCTGAACTCGGCTTTCGCAGGGTTCCACGAGGAGTACGTGGGCAGCGTGGAGCCGGGGAAGCTGGCCGACGTCGCCGTCTTCGACAGGGACCTCACTGAGATACCCAAAGAGGAGATCAGGGACGCCCAGTGCTACATGACCCTCGTCAACGGCAAGATACTGTACCACCGGGAACAATAAACCATCTTACCACCCTCGGGAATAGCCTGACCGTTTCTATGGGTTCTTGAGGCCAACCCTCTCGACTACGTCCACAAGCTTGACGATGACAAACTCCTTGTCAGGCGAGAACTCGCGCCAGCCGTCACCCGGCTCTATGCCGTGGGCCGCGAGGAACTTGGGGGACAGCCTCTTCTCCCCCGTCTCCGCGAAGAGCCTTATCGCCTTCTCCCGCTCCTCCGCGTCCGTGACCCGTTCGAGCCGCCCCCTGTACGACACGAAGCTGTACTCTGACAGGTCGGGCTCATAGCTCTCAATCTGAACGCATGCTCTGCTGTCCGTCTCTAGGAGCCTCATCTTCTTCCCGTAGTCTGTGAAGTGGAAGTACAGGGCATCGTCCATGACCACGTACCTGAAGGGCGCCAGGTAGGGATAGTCGTCTCCCCTGAACGCTATCCTGCAGAGCATCTGTTCATCAACCAGACGCGCCGTCTCGGCGTCGGTCATCCACGGCAGCTTAACGGGCTTCAAAACTTGTTCACAGATATGGCTCCCGACCGACTCGATTAAAACGTTTGCCCCGAGGCGGTTTGAATACCTTTTTAACCTAGCCTCGTTTACTTTGACGGATTTCAGAAGGCGGGACAAGATGAGCAAGCTCGTGACCATAGAGATGATCGTCCGCGGCGACATCATAGAAAACGACGTGCTCCGGAAGTTCGCCGACAAGCTCAAACGGCAGAGGTTCTTGGCCGACTTCACCAGCACCATAGCCGTGCCTCCGTTCCTAGTGGCCTCCGAGAAGAACTACCCGAGCCTCGCGGTGCTCTACGGCACCGTGGAGCTGGAGAACATCTTCGAGATGAAGAACCTCATCGACCAGCTGGCGTCGGAGGAGAATCTGGACATAATTTCCTTCAAGCAGCTCTAGAGTGACCGCGCGTGAACAGGAAACGAGTAGTCGTCCTCGCCGCCGTGATACTACTCAGCGTGGGGGCGTACAACGCCACGGCCGAGACCCTCACCGAGGGTCAGCGCTCCGCCCTCGTGGTGCTCATCGTCGCGTCGGGCCTCTGGACCACGGAGGCCGTGCCGCTTGCGGCCACCAGCATACTGATACCGCTTCTCCAGGCGTTCCTCGGGGTGCAGGGCTTCGGGGCCGCCTTGGCGCCGTTCTTCGACACCGTGGTCATGCTGCTGCTTGGCGGCTTCATGCTGGCGGTGGCAGTCGAGAAGTGCGACCTCGACGAGTACTTCGCGTACCTCATCGTCTCCAAGGTCAAGGCGGGGGCCCGGACCGTGGTGCTCGCAGTCATGGTCACCGCCGGGTTCCTGAGCATGTGGATAAGCAACACCGCGGCCACGGCTCTCCTCATCACCATGGCGCTGAACATCACCGAGCGCGTGAAGGACGTCAAGGGAAACTTCAGCAAGATAATGATCCTCGGCATCGCTTACTCGTCTACGGCGGGGGGCCTCAGCACCCTTGTGGGCACCACCACCTGCGCCATGGCGGCGGCCAGCCTCAAGGAGCTCGTGGGCTACGAGATAAGCTTCCTCGGATGGATGTTCTACGGGTTCCCCATAGCCGTCATACAGATACTCGTCATCTGGGTGGTGCTATTCGCGATCTTCCCAACCGACGTCGAGGAAATACCGCCCCTGGAGAGGGCGAGCACCGAGCTCACCCGGAGGCAGAGGCTCACCCTCTACGTGTTCGGGTTCGCCGTCCTCGCGTGGCTCACCGAGAGGCTCCCGGAGCCCGTGGCCAACCTCATAGGCTGGGGCGGCCACGGCTACAGCTCCGCCATAGTCGCCTCTCTGGTGATTGTGCTCCTTTTCTTCCTTGACCTACTGGACGAGCAGGACATCAAGAACGGGAAGTGGGACACCCTGCTGCTCATCGGAGGAGGCCTCAGCCTCGGCAACGCCCTGGACGTCTCAGGCCTCGTTAGCGTCATAAGCAACATGCTACTCAACTTCACCGGAGGCGGCTCCCCCCTCATCACCATAGCGCTGGTGACCGTCGCCGGCCTGGGCATCAGCATCGTGGCAAGCAACACCGCCAGCGCCGGCATCTTCCTCCCCATAGCCATAGGCCTCGGCCAGAAGACCGGGTTCAGCCCAGTCATCCTCGCCGTCGCCGTCGGCATCAGCACGAGCCTAGACTTCATGCTCCCGGTGGGGACGCCGCCCAACGCCATCGCATACAGCACGGGCAAGGTGTCCATGCCTGAGATGATCAAGGCGGGCGTCCTGCTGGACATCACCGGGGCACTGCTCACCATACTCATGGCGTACCTGGTCTGGCCCTACCTAGTGTAGAACAGTTTTTCGGGCCAATAGCGCCAACCGCCGTAAACTGGGTTTGGCGGCTATTCGACTTTGACGCCGAACATCAGCACCAGGATCGCGGCCACGTAGGCGGCGAAGCTAACCATGAATATGGTGTACATCCCCAGGCTGTCCGCGATGAACGCCGCCATCATCGGGGCGATGGCGCCCATGACGCTGCCGGGCAGGAAGTACAGCGCGAACCCGAGGCCCCTCTGCCTCCCAGGAGAGAGCTTCGCCATGATGCTGCTGTTGGACGCCATGCCGAGGAAGTTGAAGAACCCGTGGCCCAGGTACAGGAGGGTGAAGGGCAGGACGCCTCCCACGATGAAGGCGAGTATGTAGCACGCGTAGCTCGCCGCGAGCACGGTCATGGTCCACCTCTTGTCGCCGTACCTTGCGGCGAGGAACCCGCCGATAGGGGCGGCGATTATCCCCATGATGTAGCTGCCGCCCAGTATCAGGCTCGCGTACTTGAACTCCCAGCCCTGGGTCTCAACGAGGTACACGTTGAGGAAGCTGTTGGTCATGCCGGACGCTATCATCTTGGCTCCGCTGTACACCATGAAGAACAGGAGGCTCGCCGTCAATAGGTTGCTTGACTGCCCCTGCTCGGTCTTCTCGATGTCGCTGAGGACGATGTCCTCGGTGGGCTCTTCTTTTATCCTCAGTATCATGGCGATGCCAAGGAGGAGAGGGAAGAACCAGAAAAGGTAGACCTGCCTCCACTGGAACCCCAGGTAGATGAGTACGGCGAGGCTTATGGGGCCCATGGACATCCCGAGGGTGCCGCCGGCCCCCTGTATACCGAGGGCCTTGCTCCTCGCCCTGGGCTTGAAGCTCCGGGAGACGAAGCTGTAGCCCGCGGGGTGGTAGACGGTGGTGTTTATGTAGAGGAGGCTCACGGCGACTATGAGCATCGTCGGGCTGTTGGTGGCGCTCGCGGTCAAGGCGCCGACGCAGGCCACAGCCATGGCTAGGAGGAGCATCTTCTTGCTGCCGACCCTGTCGCTGAGCAGCCCCGCGGGTATGGTGAGGAGCGCCTGGCAGAGGTTGGGTATCGACGCTATGATGCCTATCTGCTGGTTGGTGAGCATGAACTCCTCCCTGAGCACCGGGAACAGAGCCGTGTGGATGTTCTGGAAGCTGTGGGTCATCGTGTGGGTCAGCGTCATCACTATGAGGCCGTAGCTGAGAAGCCTCGTCTGCCTGTCTGACTGCGGCTCTTCCAATGGTTTCACCGAATGACTACCATAGCCATCGCGATCCCATATCAACCTAACGCTTAAACAACGCCGCATCGCTCCTATAGCCATGATCACCCGGGAAGAGTGCATCGACCTCGTTAAGCGTAACGTGAAGAACAGGAACCTCGTGAACCACATGATAGCCGTGGGCGCCATCATGAGGGGCATGGCTGAGCGGTTCGGGGATGACCCCGATCTATGGGAGGCGGTGGGCATCCTCCACGATGTGGACTACGAGACCTTCGGAGACGACTTCAGCAGGCACGGAGCCGTTTCAGCCGACATGGTGCAGGACCTCCTGCCCGAGGACGCCGTGAACGCCATCAGGCGCCACAACCCATTGACAGGGCATGAACCTGAGACGAGGTTCGACATATCGCTCCTGGTAGCCGACGGCATCTCGGGGATGATAGTGGCAAACGCGTTGGTGCGGCCCACCAAGCTGGATGGGATGAAGGCGAAGAGCATCAAGAAACGGATGAAGGACAAGAGCTTCGCACGCCAGGTGAGCCGCGAGAACATCATGAGATGCGAGGAGATAGGGCTACCGTTCAGCGAGTTCGCGCAAATAGCCGTCAAGGCAATGCAGGGCGTAGCAGACGAGATAGGGCTGAGCTAGAGTGGTGGACCCTGAGATACAGAGGCACAGGGTAACCAGAATAATCGCAGCGACGCGATTCCCCTTCGTGGACCAGCCCGAGACCAGCTGGCCAAACTGCTACGAGACTATCGTTAACGACGAAGAGAGGCGGTTCGGGTTACTAAGCCCGTGGGAGAGGTGATCTACCCCAGCGTCATCATACTGAACTGTGACGGCGGCGTCCAGGAGCTGGGCATGGTGGAGCGGGCGGAGGACGTCAACGAGACCCGAGCCAAACTCTGGCGGTTCCTCAGCGACAGCGCAAGCGTGGGCCGCAAATACAAGAAGCTGTTCGTATACGTGCCTCACGGCCTCGAAGACGAGGCGCTGAAGATTCTGGAGGGTAACGACATCGAGTACGACGGCCTGCGCGGCTACGGCGTCGTGGACGGCTGGCTCAAGATATACCCCATCAAGACCCATGACAGCCCCCACGACCACAGGTAGCGTGGGTTGTCCTTTAAAGGTAAAAAATATGGTCAGGCTTTGTAAACGGTTTTTCCACCCAGGAACGTCTGGAGCACCTTGGTGTCACGGATGTCGTCCACGGGGCACGTCATTATGTCCCTGTCCAGTATGACCATGTCGGCGATCTTCCCCGGCTCAAGGCTTCCCTTGCTGTCCTCCTCGAAGGTCAGGTAGGCGCCGTTTACGGTGTACATCCTTATGGCTTCCTCGCGGGTGACGCACTGCTCGGTGCCCATCTGAGTGCCCTTCACCTCGGTGCGCCTCGCGATGCTTGCCCAGAGGCTCGGGAACGGAGGGTATGGAGTCACCGGGCTGTCGGTGCCGGCGGCCACCATTATGCCGTGGTCTATCCACGCCCTGTGGGGCTTGAGCCACTTGCTGCGCTCGTCGCCCACGTTCTCGTGGTAGCTGTCCCCAAGGTAGTAGAGGAAGCTGGGCTGGCTCGCCACCTTGATGTCGAGCATGCGGCAGGTCTCGAAGTTTTCGTCGGTGGGCTGGTAGGCGTGGATGAGGTAGAACCGGCGGCCTTTTATTGGTTTGACTTCGTCGGTCTTCCTGTACGCCTCAAGCACTATGTCCATGGCCTTGCCTCCGGCGCAGTGGATGCCGGCGAGCATGCCTCGCCTGTTGGCGGCGTCCACGAGCATCTGGAGATGCTCCACGGGGAGAGTCAGAAGCCCGTAGTCGTCCGGGTCGCCCTCGTAGTGCTCCCTGAGCAGCGCTGTCCTCCCGCCTATGCCGCCGTCGATGAAAAGCTTCACCCCCTGGAACCTGAGGAGGTCGTCTCCCATCCCCGTGATCATCGGGAAGTTCTCGATCCTTCGTACGCTGTCCTCGATGGTGTCTCCCTGCTGGACGGCGCGGAGCATCACGTTGGTCCTAACGGTGAACTCCCCCGCCTCCCTGAGGAGCTGGTAGGCCACCATCTCGTCCTCGGTGTTCCCCGGGTCTATCACGCTGGTGATGCCGACCTCGTTGAACGCCTTGAACGCGGCCCTTATGGCGTCCATGGTCTCGGGTATCCCTGTCTTGGGGACGTGCCTCCTCACCAGGTTCATGGCGGGGCCCTCCTCCAGCATGCCAGTGGGCTCGCCTTCCAGGTTACGCACTATCTTCCCGCCGAGGGGGTCAGGGGTGTCCTTGGTTATTCCCCCGATCTCCAGCGCGGCGCTGTTGGCGACGAGGAGGTGGCCGCAGGTCCTTGTGAGGACCACGGGGTTGTCGGGGGACACATCGTCCAGGTCCCACCTCGACGGGTTCCTGTGCTCCGCTAGCTTGGCCTGGTCCCAGCCCCTGCCCAGTATCCACTCTCCGGGCTTCGAGTCCTCCGCCTTCTCGGCGACGGCCTTCTTCATGTCATCTATGCTTATCATGGGCGGGGTCCTGCAGTTTATCATCTGCAACGCTGTGCCTGTGCCTACGACGTGGATGTGGCTGTCGTAGAGCCCGGGCATCACGGTCTTCCCTTCGAGGTCTATGACCTCGGTGGAGCGTCCCTTCAGCTTCTCGATCTCCGTGGAGGAGCCGACTGCCATGACTCTGCCGTCCTTGACGGCCACCGCCTCGGCGACGGTGAACTCGTCGTCCACGGTGAGAATCTTGCCTTTAAGCAGAACAAGGTCCGCCTCGCATGGATTACCAGGCATTTATATCACACGATACAAACGCCCCGGCGATATAACAGTGTTCAGCCGAGGAGGATGGTTATCTCGTACACCAGCAGCTCGGGGACTAGGCTCCTACCCATCTTGACTAGGCTGATTAGCCCCAGGGACTCCAGCGTCCTGAGGTCGTTGTACACGTTCTTCACGTCTCTATCGACCGCGGCGGCGAGCTCGTTTATGGAGGATGCGTGATTCTCTATGAGGTGGTCCAGCAGCATGAGCCTCTTGGGTGTGAGCTTGGCGTAGTCCTCCGGGGACAGGTTAAGGTCCACGTCGGCTAGGTACTCGAAGTCCTCTCCCTCCTGGTAGGCACGGACGGCGTGGCTCATGCTGGTCCACTCTACGTAGTCGTCGAACATGCCCGGCGGCATCCTGCCCTTGGTGAACTCCTCGTGTAGGCGGCTCAGGCTACCGTGCCGCGCCTCGTAGTCCCTGAGGCGGCTCTGGACCTCCGCTAGGGGCACCGTTTTAAGGACCTTCCACTGCACGTCCCATCATTGGTTTAGACACCAATAAACCCTTATTAGGATTACTGGCGCAAAGGGTGTGAGAATCCATGCAGTTCCCCATAGACAAGATAGATGACTACACGTGGGAGATACCCAAGGCCTACAGCAGGCACATGAAGGTGCCCGCCCGCATCTACGCGGACGAGGTCCTGCTTGAGGCCATGAAGCGGGATGACACCCTCACCCAGAGCGTCAACGTCGCCCAGCTCCCCGGCATAATCAAGAACGGCATCACGCTGCCCGACGGCCACCAGGGCTACGGCTTCCCCATAGGCGGCGTCGCCGCCTTCGACGCCGACGAGGGGATAATAACGCCCGGCGGCGTCGGTTACGACATCAACTGCGGCGTCCGGCTGTTGCGGACGGACCTCACCTACAAGGAGGTCGATGCCAGGAAGCAGGAACTCATCAACAGGATATTCCAGCTGGTGCCCTGCGGCGTAGGCGTGGGCAGCAAGATGAGGCTCAGCGACAGCGAGCTGGAGAGAGCCGTCAGCGAGGGCATCCAGTGGGCCGTGGACAAGGGCTACGGCTGGGACAGGGACGCCAGCCACACCGAGGAAGGAGGCTGTATGAAGGAGGCCAACCCGGACAAGGTGAGCCCCCGAGCCAAGAAACGGGGCAGCAGCCAGCTGGGCACCCTCGGGGCGGGCAACCACTTCCTCGAGATCGCGCGCGTCGACAAGATATTTCATCCAGGCCACGCAGCCGTCTACGGCATCAACAGACCTAATCAGGTGGTGGTCTGGGTGCACACTGGGAGCAGGGGCTTCGGCCACCAGGTCGCCACAGACTATATCAGGGTCATGGACAGGGCGGCCACCAAGTACAACATGAAGCTGCCGGCCCGCGAGCTGGTCTGCGCGCCGCTGAAGAGCAAGGAGGCCGAGGACTACTACGAGGCCATGTGCTGCGCCGTCAACTGGGCGTTCATCAACCGCCACATAATCATGCACCAGGTCCGCCAGGCCTTCGAGGACGTGTTCAAGCGCAGCGCCGAGGACATGGGGATGGAGCTTGTCTACGGGATGACCCACAACACGGCGAAGAAGGAGGAGCACGAGGTCGACGGGAGACGGATACAAGCTATGGTCCACAGGAAGGGCGCCGCCAGGGCTTTCGGCCCCGGCAGGAAGGGGCTGCCCCAGGACTACCGGGCCATAGGGCAGCCGGTGCTCCTCGTCGGCACCATGGGCACCGCGAGCTACCTGTTGAAGGGGACGGAGCGCGGCGAGGGGCTCAGCTTCGCGAGCACGGCCCACGGAGCCGGCCGAGTTATGTCACGGACCGGCGCCAGGAGGCGGTTCAGGGCCAGCGACATCATCAACGACCTGAAGCGCAAGGGTATAGTTGTGAAGGCGGCTAGCGGGAGGATACTGGAGGAGGAGAGCCCCGACAGCTACAAGGACGTCCACAGGGTAGCCGACGTGAGCCATAGAGTGGGTCTCGCCGAGAAGGTCATGGTAAGCGTCCCCATCGCGGTGGCCAAAGGCTAGGCTACCAAAAAAAGAGTTATATACGACTCCCCTACCCATTTTCTGAAAGACTTGGAAGAGATAAAGCCCCACCTCTGGTTCACGCTATACACCTTGCTTAGGCTGGGCGCGTCGAAGAACGCCGTCAAGCTCTCCACAACGGACCTCTCAAAGATATTGGAGGGGAGCCAGCAGTCTGCGTCTAGGCACCTCAAGATTCTGGAAAAGATGGGGCTCATACACAGGAGGATCGAGCCCGGGGGGAGCAGGATCAGCATAACTGTTGAGGGGATAGCGGAGCTGGACAAGGTGCTGCAGGAGCTCAAGTGGCACCTGGAGGGCAGGGAGGCGACAGTCATCGAGTTCATGGGCACCGTGGTCTCGGGGCTCTTCGAGGGCGCCTACTACATAAGCAAGGACGGGTACAGGCGCCAGATAGCGGAGAAGCTGGGGTTCGAGCCCTTTCCCGGCACCCTGAATGTCAGGGTAAGGCAGGACGACTTCGAGAAGAGGCGGCGGCTGGAGAGCGGCCCCGGGATACACATCGAGGGCTTCAAGGACGGGGAGAGGGCGTTCGGCTCCGCCAACTGCTACCCCGTGACCATCAACGACGAGGTGGAGGGCGCCCTCATCGTCGCCGAGAGGAGCATACACGACTATAACGTCATGGAGATAATATCTCCCATCTACCTGAGGCGCAAGCTGGGGCTCGCCGACGGCGACAAGGTCAGGCTCTCGTTCGTGCCCCTTCGACGATCCGTCTCTTGATCTTGCTGCTGCTGTCCAGTTCCCTCTCCCCGAACCGGCCCACGGTGAGTATCTCTATTTTCAGCTCGCGGGCCTTCGTTATCTTCTCGACCTGGCGCCTTATGGCGTCCTGGTCGTGGCCAACCGCGACGATGTCGGGCTTCACCTGCTGTATGACCCTGTCGAGGTCCTGGTCCTCGAACCCGAGGAGGGCCTCGTCCACGACCTTGAGGGCTTCGATGACGGCGCGGCGCTGGTCCTCGGGGATGACGGGGTCGCTGCCCTTGAGGCGGCGCACCGTCTCGTCCCGCGCGACTATGACGACGAGCTCGGCGTCTGGGCCGCCCAGCTTCTTGGCCGCCTCCAGGTACTTTATGTGTCCGTAGTGGAGCAGGTCGAAGACCCCGGCGGCCAGTACCTTAGTCATCTTCACCACTCGAACTCGACTAAGCCTAAAAGCTTTAGGGCGTCTAGGACGCCTTCGGCGTAGGCGACGCTGGTGAGCGCCACGGGTTTCTGATCCGCACTGTAGTACTCGGCGTCGTCCAGGTATCTTTTTGTGTGGTCGAGCATCTCATCGACCTGAGCCTTGTTTATAGTCATTGGTAGCGGGTTGTGTTTGAGTTCTTCCAGAACCCTTCGGCACCCCACGCTGTACTTCTCGATGAGTCTGTTCACCTCGCTCGGGACTTTCCTGCCGGTGAGCAGCTCGGGTGGGCAGCCCGCCAGCACCTTCAACGCCTCTTCCTCTATGAAGTGGAGCCGCCCCGGGGCGACGATGGTGTGAGGCGCGTCGCCGAAGTCGTATGTCTTGAGGTTCATGGCGGTGTCGGCTCTGATGACCTGGTTCTCTGAGCCTAGGCGGGCGACGGCGACGAGGAGCGTGTCCATGTTGAACTCGCCTGTCCCCTCCAGCCGCTCTATCGCCTGGTTGACTGTGAGGTGCCGCCGCCTGGGCTCG
>Ga0265594_1001851_pt1 | contig 15871 bp, 17 predicted proteins | sample saktaG_11_FD_190147 | JGI IMG/M metagenome (GOLD analysis project Ga0265594, IMG submission 190147) | Saline water microbial communities from Sakinaw Lake, British Columbia, Canada - sak_2011_5_24_80m | ecosystem: Environmental > Aquatic > Non-marine Saline and Alkaline > Saline ... | reverse complement strand
CTCAACGAAGACCGTCAAGTCGTCGCCGGCCTCTGCCCTGACAACCTCTAAGCCCTCATGGATCTCGTCCAGCGAGTTCACGTTGCCCCTGTCGAGCCTGCAGCCGAAAGGCCCGCACTCAACCACCCTGATGCTCATCGTGACTGAAACCCGTGGCTCAGCCTATAAACTCGACCCAGCGTGGGGAAGGAGGGTCCCGCGTGAAACTAGCGGATGGGTCATGCGCGCCGACTCATCCCGTTCACACAGTTTTATATAGGATCGGCTGCACCTTTTCATGAAACGTTTCAGAGTTGATTTGATTGGACGCTAAGGAAGCGCTAGACAAGATACTCATGCCCGAGAGCGTCGCGGTTATCGGCGCCAGCACGGACCCCTTCAAGTGGGGCTACATGCTGCTGAACGCCATAAAGCAGAGCGGCTTCGAGGGCGACATCTACCCCATCAACCCCAAGGCCGAGGAGATCCAGGGGCTCAAGTGCTACGCCAGCGTCAGGGACGTCCCCGGCGACGTGGACATGGCCTTGGTCGTCGTGCCGGCCCGCTTCGTGCCGGGGGTCTTCGAGGACCTGAAGGCCAAGGGCACCAAGGGCGCGGTGGTCATCACCAGCGGCTTCAGCGAGGCCGGCGAGGAGGGCAAGAAGATGATCCGGCAGATACTGGAGACGGCGGACGGCCACACCCGCTTCATCGGCCCCAACTGCATGGGCGTCACCAGCAGCGCCGCCAAGCTTAGCGCCCTCATGATACCGTTCCTCCACGAGAGCGGCGACGTCGCCTTCGTGAGCCAGAGCGGCGGCTACGGGCTCCAGCTCTACCTCAGGGCCTCCGCGATGGGAGTGGGGGTAGGCACGTTCATCAGCAGCGGCAACGAGAGCGACCTCAAGGGCTGGAACTACCTGGAGTACTTCGGCCAGGACGACGACACCAGGATCATCACCATGTACATCGAGGGTCTCAAGAACGGCCGCAAGTGGTACGAGGCCGCCAAGGAGGTAACCAAGAAGAAGCCGATAGTCGCCATCAAGGTCGGCGTCACCGAGGCCGGCAGCAAGGCGGCGGCCAGTCACACCGGCAGCATCGCTGGCAGCGACAAGGTCTACGACGCCGCGTTCAGGCAGGCGGGCGTCATCAGGGCCTACGACGCGGTCGAGATGTTCGACTTCGTCAAGGGGCTGCTCTACTGCCCGTTGCCGCAGGGGCCGAACGTCGGCATCGTCAGCAACAGCGGCGGCGTGGCCGTGGAGACGGCGGACAGGCTCATCCAGAACGGGTTGAATGTACCGACTTTCAGCGAGGAGGCGCAGGGGGAGATAAAGCAGCTCATCCCTGCGTTCGGTAACCCCAAGAACCCTGTGGACCTGACGGCGACGCTGAACATGAACAGCTTCCTCAACGTCCCCGACATCGTGCTGAAGCAACCCGAGATACACGGCATGATAACAATCAGCCTGGGCACCAGCATCATAAAGACCATGTTCCCCGACGTGCCCGACGAGGACCTCCAGGGCATGTACGAGTGGATCAACGGCACGCTGCTGAAGACCTACAAGAAGTACGACAAGCCGGTCATCGTCATCGACCCCGCGGCGGACGTGGCGGGGGCATCTGCCAAGATCCTTGAGAAGGAGAAGGTGCCCGTCTACACGACGCCGGAGAGGGCGGCCGACGTGATGGGCGTCCTCTATAAGAGGAAGCTCTACCTTGACAAGGTGAAGGCCTGACCATCACCCATCTTTGCCATAGTTTTTTAGACTTGATTCAGGCAGATCGCTAGAACGTCTGGATGCTGGAGTTGTCTTCGTCGACGAGCATGGCCCGTATCTCCCTGGGGTCGGCGTCGTCCTTCTGAAGCAGCGTCAGGTGCCTCTCCATCTTCTGGGTGTTGTCCCGGATTACCCTGATCATGTCGCCGCTGAGCTCGCTCCTCTTCTCGGCGATGTGCGTCGCCTGGTTGATCATTATGATCTGGTTCCTGATCTCCTGCTCCGCTATCCAGACGCCCTCCCTTATCTTCTGCTGCTCCGTGAGCTTCATCTCGTACCTGATCCGCTCCTGCTCCCTGACGAAGTAGACGAGCATGAAGACGCTGAACACCATGGTGGCGAACACCAGCTGCTCAAGGTAGTAGGTCTTGAACAGCGTACGCAGCCAAGGCACCTCGAAGTAGCCGAGGTAGACGGTGACGAAGACCGTGGCCAGACTGAACACGTAGCCGACGTAGATCACCCTGTACTTCCTCATAACCTCCTGGAAGATCCTCTTGAACTTATCCAGGTGTGACAGCATCTGCTCTGATGCGCCTACGGCATCCAAGTCTTGTACCGTCATTTTTAAGCAGGTCTATCGTTAAATCGTGGTCTGTGTAGGAATCCACCACCTACAACATAGCCAGCCACGCTACCGCCCGAATACCTTGTTGAGGGTCTCCCCCACCGAGTCGACTAGGCCGTTGGCGACCCCTGAACCGATTATGTCGCCGGTGTGCTCCCGGAGGAAGCCGTAGAAGACGCCGACGCTGAACGCGAAGAGACCCCAGCTCCACGACACTCTGTAGACCCCCTGCCACGGCCGAACCGTGTTCAACGCCCTGTCCAGCCCGTACAGGGCGGAGGAGACCAAGAGACCCGGCCCGAAGGCCACGCCCTCGACGCTCCAGGGCCGCCCATACTCCTCGTTCACAGCGGACTGAACGTAGCCGCGGTAGAAGAGCTCCTCACCGAAGCCACCGAAGACCAGCTGCCACAAGATGGTGGAGAATACTTTCGACGTCAGCCTCCCATACACCGCTCCAACGAGCAACGGGATCGCCAAGAGCAAGGCGACCACGAGCAGGCGGGTCCTGGTGGAGGAGAACGGCTTGTATTTAGCCCCGGTGAGGCGCCTAAGGAGCAGGAACAGCGTCACGAGCATCGAAACCGAGAGGACGAGGGAGCCGTCCATGTAACGGTAGGCGGCTCCCTCAGATGACAGCAGCGTGAGGAGTATCTGGGGGGCGACGAGGTAGAGGTACCCCTTCAGCCCCACGTCCAGGCTGGTCTCCCATCTCCGCAGCGTCAAGCCGTAAAACTCGAACTCGCGCTTCTGGAGGACCATGACCAAGAGGGGCAGCAATACCATCAGGAAACCCGTGAAGTAGCTCCAACCGAGCACCCGCTGCTCCCAACGGAGCAGGCCTAAGACCCCCGGCAGAAGGATAATGATCATCTGAAAAGACGAGAAAACGGCCAGCACCTCGATGATGGAGCGCCCTCTCATGGTGACAAGTATCCCTGAGACGGATTTAGGGGTTTTCAAAGGATTTAAAGCCGAGCCATCAGGTGTAAGGCTGTATGTTCGACGGCGTCAGGCGTGCCTACGTGCTGCAGATCGCGTACATAATGGAGGTAATCGAGGAGCTGGGCACAGACGAGGCTCTGAGGATGCTCGACGACGCCGCGAAGAGGCAGGGCGCGATAGTGGCCCGGGAGATGAGGAGGACGCTCCCCGAGGGCCTTGGCGCCCTCGACATGGGCGCCGAGGTTTACCGCAGGTTCATGGCCGACGCCGGCGCCGAGATAACCGAGCACAAGAGAGACGAGGTGGGCATCACCTTCCTAATAAGGAAGTGCCCCTTCTACGAGGCCTTCCTAGATGTGGGCATAGACTGCGGCATGTTCCTGAATGGGCTATGTGGCAACCTGACGCTGCCCAGCATCCAGTACACCCTGAGCCACCTCGACGGGAGGCTTCGTGCGGAGCCGGTGGTGACCCGTGAGAGCGCCGAGGAGCTCTGCCTGGAGAGGGTGTACCTGGCCGAGGAGTAACTCAAATACGGTTGCTCCCCCTATTCTACCGTCATGGCTCTTCGTTTCACATCGGATACACTCATCATAGGCACGGGCGGCGCCGGCCTGAGGGCCGCCGTGGAGGCCAACGAGAAGGGGGCGCACGTGTTACTGGTCTCCAAGGCCCCAGCCGGCTACAACAACTGCACCATAGTCGCGGGCAGCGGCTACCTGGCGGCGGTAGGCGGCATGACGCCTGGGGAGCACAGGGAGCGGACCCTCGGCGTCGGGAAGGGCGTCAACGACCCGAAGCTAGTGGATGTGTTGACGGAGGAGGGCGGCGAACGCGTCCTCGAGCTTGATAAATACGGGCTGGTAGTCAACGTGCACCGCGGAGGAATAAGCGTCGGCGACAAGGACACCAAGCTGGGCCAGGGCATCACCCTGCCCATGGTGGACTACCTGAGGCGGCTGGGCGTCGAGTTCGTGGAGAACACCATCGTCACGCGGCTGCTCTTGAAGGAGGGGAGGGTAGTCGGGGCAGTCGGTTATCACGGCGGCGAGAAGCAGCCCGCGGTCTTCCAATGCAAGGCCGTAATACTGGCGACGGGCGGCGCAGGCGCCCTCTACAAGCGCACGGACTGCCCGCTCAGGACCACGGGCGACGGGTACAGCCTCGCCTACCACGCCGGCGCCCGGCTGAGGGACATGGAGTTCGTCCAGTTCTTCCCTCTCGCCCTCGCTGAGCCCGGGCAGCCGCCGCTCCTCGTGGACGGCCCCGTCATCGAGGAGGGCAAGATCATGAACGTGCTCGGCGAGGACATCCCAGAGAAGCACAACGTCACCGAGCGGCCGTACATAGCGAGGAGCCGGGACCTCCTTTCGAGGGCTATGATGCTTGAGATAGCGACGGGCGGCGGGGTGGAGGGCGCGGTCCTCGTGGACGGCCGTGAGGTGGTCAGGAGGAGCAAGCCCGGGGACTTCTTCGGCATGGGCAGCTACGAGTTCTTCGTGAACAGGCTGCAGGCACACGAGCGGCCCTTCAGGGTGGCGCCCCTCTCACACCACACGATGGGGGGCGTGGTGGCCAACACGTGGGGGGAGACGGACGTGGAGGGGCTCTTCGCCGCAGGCGAGGTTATGGGCGGGGTGCACGGCGCCAACAGGCATGGCGGCAACGCCCTCACGGACGTGACCGTCTTCGGGGTCAGGGCCGCGGCTAGGGCGGCCGAGTACGCTGAGACGGTGAGCCACGAGGAAGTCGAGGAACTGGTCGAGGAAGATGTACGGAGCTACGAGGGGCTCGCGAGACGCGAAACCGGCTACACATCAAGATCCATAATGGGTGTTCTCAGGGAGACCATGTGGGAGAAGGCGGGAGTGATCAGGGACAGCCAGATGCTCGTCGAGGCCTTCCAGAAGATACAGGAGCTCAGGGACTCGACGCGGAGGCTCATGGCCCTACCCGGGAGGCAGATGATCTCCGCCCTGGAGATCCCCATGGCGCTGGACGCGGCTGAGATGATCGTCAGGGCCGCCATGATGAGGCGTGAGAGCAGGGGCGCCCACTACAGACTAGACCACCCGGAGGAGGACCCCGCTTGGGTCAAGACCGTGGTGATCTCCAAGAAGGACTCGGCCATGCAGCTGACCGCGGTCCCCATAGGTGAGGCGTTTGAGTGACCTCGCCGAGAGGATAATGGCTAAGATCAGGGATGCCAGGCGACCCTGAGAAGGAAGCCCAGCTTAGGAGGTACTTCCGTGAGCCCATAGAGACCCACGGCCTGACCAGCCAGCAGTCCAAGGACATAGCGAGTAAGTACTACCCTGAGGTGAAGGGGGACCTCGAAAAGGCGATAAGCCTCACAGGGGAGCTGATGAGCCGCAGGAACCTCAGCTATAGCGCCGTAGCCCTCAGGATGCTCGAGAGGTTCAGCAGGCAGCTTGAGCCAAGCCACTTCCCAGTCTTCGACGGCTGGGTGGAGCACCTCACCAACTGGGCCTCCACGGACCACCTGTGCACCAAGATAATCGCCGAGGCGGTGAAGAAGGACCCGGGCCTGGTTGAGAGGCTTCTGGAGTGGACTGGCTCAGATAACAGGTGGAGGCGGAGAGCCGCAGCCGTGAGCTTGGTTCCCTTAGCTCGAAGAGGCGAGAGGCTCGGCGACGTGTTCAGGGTGGCTGACAGGCTGATGACGGACGGCGACGACATGGCACAGAAGGGCGTGGGCTGGATGCTCAAGGAGGCCTCTAAGCGGCACCCCGAGGAGGTGAGGACGTACCTGCTCCGGTGGAGGGAGGAGTCGCCGGCTCTCATACTGCGGTACGCCTCCGAGAAGCTGCCGAAAGGTATGAAGGTGCTGAAAACCAAGCACTAGACTGCTTTTCTGTCATTTATTAACGCTCCATAATCGCTTTAGGCGTCGCGTCGACGGTGACCATGATTAGGTTTGGTATTGACGGTTCAGGAAGTGATGACCCCGCAGGTGGTGACGATCGACTACATGCAGTCGGTCAGGAACGCCGCGAGGAGGATGACCAAGTTCGGGATAAGCAGCCTGCTTGTTGTGGCTGACGACGGCCTCAAGGGGATCATCACTGAGAGGGATATCGTCCAGAGGATAGTATGCAGCGGGTTAGACCCTGCCGAGACGCCGGTGTGCGACGTCATGTCTGAGCCCGTGATAGTCGTCGGCCCCGAGGAGCCGCTGGAGAAGGCCGTCGAGCTCATGCTGATCCAGAAGATCAAGAAGCTGCCGGTGATGGAGCGGGATGACGGAGTCATGAAGCTCATAGGTATACTTAGCCTGCTTGACGTGGCGCAGCTCCACCCAGACCTGCTGGAGGGGCTGAGGGCCATGGTTGAGGAGCAGTACGCCTCCGCAGAGGGAGACTTCTACGTCTCGTAGCCTCCGCCAATTCTTTTAAGCCGTATGATCCCCTATTCCGTGATTCTGGTATGAAGCTTAGCAAGGTTTCTGACAGGGTGTACGCTAACTGGGACGGCGAGACCGGCGGAAACGTGGGGATCGTCGTTCTCGACGACAGGGTGCTGGTGGTGGACGCCCAGTACCCGGGCAGCGCCAGGAGGTTCAGGGAAGCGATAACCAAGGTCACGGACAAGCCGCTCAGCCACCTCCTACTGACCCACGTCCACGGCGACCACGTCTTCGGGAACATGGTGTTCGAGGACCTGGAGATCGTCAGCCATCGGCGGCTCTGGGAGAAGATGGAGAAGAGCCTGAAGAACGAGTGGGCTCCCGGGAAGTTCGAGAAGATGCTTGAGACGTATAGGCGGGACGCCCCTGAGCGTTGGTGGCTGTTCGAGGGGCTCAGGATCGTGGTGCCGACGACGACTTTCACCGAGAGTTGGGAGACGGACGGCGTCGAGTTCATCCATATGGGCGGCCACACGGACTGCAGCAGCGTCGTCTACGTGCCGGAAGACAGGACGCTCTTCGCTGGTGACCTCCTCTTCGTTGGCCGGTTCCCGTGGGCAGGGGACCCGACGGCGGACCCGGATGCTTGGATCGAGGCGTTCCAGAGGATGCTGGGATTTGACGTGGAGAAGATCGTGCCCGGCCACGGGCCTCTCTGCGATATGGAGGAGGTGGAGAGGCAGCTCAGGTGGATGAAGGAGGTGCGGTGGATCATGAGGGGGCTCATCGAGGAGGGGGCCTCGGAGGAGGAGGCGCTTGACTACAGGTACCCTGAGCTGTACCCGACTGATCGCCCGGAGTGGCAGAAGCGGAGCTGGGCCCGGTGGTACCAGCACTGGAGAGGCTAGCCGATGGTTCCTTGTTCCAAGTGACAAGGATATTGAAATTCTCATCATAACTATAGTAAAGGGAAATATAAAATCTTGTCTATATACGGGGGCGGGGTTCTAACCTACGGAGGACTGTAGACGTGCTCAATATAGAAAAATGAAAAAGCGCACGGTGGTGTTAACAGTCACCCTCACATATTGAGAATAACTTAATAGTTACATTGTAACAGATTTAAAACAATTCTAAAAAAAAGTAATTATGTCATGATCAGTTGAAATATATTAATTAACCCAAATAAAAAGGATGATTATATTTATATAACTGTCTGATTATAATTATGCTTACGAGATTTAAAATCTTTGAACCGTTTAGCATCAAAATGAGCTGGACGTAGGATTCGAGATGATTAAACATTGGCTAGAAAACCCTCACCGGCTGTGTATCGACATTCGAGAGTGGATGATATATTAGGGAATCTTTTAAAAGACCATGTTTATCACAAATTCATTGAGGATGTTGAGCTTGTCTTACTTGAAAATATGTTTGCAGGAGATAAAGTTCCGAGAAGATACATTACGTCGAATATTGTAAGTAAATATTCTCTACAACATAAATCTCCAAACCTTTATGTTTACGATTTATCTGGTGGTCATCGTGCATGCTATATAATTGGACCATGTCAAGAAGGCCCAGGACCTGCCCCTTATGTAATTGACATCATGACTCATGATGATTACAATAAGTTGTTCGGATATACTATAAAATAAAAATTTATTTTGTTTTACGACAAGATGCAAGCATCTCGCGGAATTCGTCGCTATCGATCCCAATCCAGAGGATAGTTTTATCGTTATAGCAGATTTTGTTTGAGGCTTCAAGATATTGTAGTACTCGATTGTAAGTCTGCCACATTATCTTCCTAGGTAGGCTATTCCAGAGATCAGTTTTTGTCATGTACTCTTCTGAATTTAAGATCGCTTCCTCCACCATTGTGATGGTAACTAGATTAGGTTCATGAATCACGGATCTTTCACCTAGAGCCATTTTGTAAAACTCATCTACTTATGAGTTATATAAAGTTATATATATTTCTGTTAGCACACACAAGTATTTACTGTGACACCTGAAAAATTCGTGGTCGAACGCGGGTGCTATGTTCTATTAGAACCCCTTTCTACTCTATTTTTAAGGATTATTATTTTATATCTAGCAATATCAAAACGATTTTAATTGGTTTTTTCGTTATAATACACAGTTTTCTTGAATGTATATTTCAATTTTTCACAGGACGCATCTATAGATCTACCAAGCGGGGCGTGGCCCCGCGTTCTTTAGAAATAACTTAATATGAATTTTAACGAGGAGAAGGCAGCTCGAAGTGCTGGCTGCCGACGACGAGTGGAGTGGACTGGCGGGGAAGGCGCGACGCGCCGACCCGCTGCGACTTGATAACTACATGACTAATTCAAACCTTCTCAGGGCGGGTATTGAAATTCTGTTATTCCTAGTAACAAAGAACACCAACCCTGACCCAAATTTTTTTTCCCCATATGACCAGTAACCTAACACAAACATCCAGAAAAGCCCCCGATCATACCCAAAAAAACGCTTATTCCATGTAACTAGGAACAAATCGATCCGTCGAGCCGCCGAAAACACCCTCATCCAAGGGGCAACAAAAAACGCTGAACCGGCGCACCTCTACCGAAAACAAGCCCCAGAGAAGCCCAGAACGGTTAACGATACACATAAAAAGCCGTATAGGTAAACCGATGAACCAAAAAACACGCATCAGAACCACGACCTCTCGCAACAAGTCCCCACCCAAAAACGAGTGGAACCACCCCCAAACCCATAAAAAAATTCACGGAATACATAGCCACGGCAACAACCCACACAAAAACAAGTAAACCCCACAACCACCACCACTAAAAAAAATTACGCTTACTCCAAGCAACATGAAACAAGCTTTTTGGGGGAAAAGAAGTAGATTCGAGCCAAGTCTAGGCGGGGCTCTTCTTCCCTGTCATCTCGTCTACTTTTATCTCTATGACGAGGAGATCCTTGAACTTCGTTATCTTTTCGAGGTTAAGCCTTCTGCCTTTGCCGAAGGCGTATTTGTCGCTGAGGAGGCGCAGAGCCCTGAGCTTGCCCTCGGGGTCCTCGATGAGGGTGGCGGTGCCGTTGGCTATGACGCTCCTGTAGGTCCAGCTGTAGTTGCAGGGGTCGTCGCCTTCGACGATCTCGCCGCCGTCGACCTCGAAGCAGACGCGGGGGTTCCGCTGGATGTCCCTGACCTTCTTGCCGTCTCTGGGGGTGTGGAGGATTATCCTGTCGTTGGTGTAGACGAAGTTCATGGGGACGACGTAGGGGCGGCCGTCGACGGCCGTGCCCAGCCTGCCCACCTGGTTCTCCCTGAGTATCTCCTCCAGCACCGCCTTCTCCTTTATCTCCTTGTCCTTGCGGCGCATGGTTGACATGGCTTTAAACCTGGCCCGCTGGGCTTAATGGTTTCCCTCGTGGAAGCGGTTACTGGGAACCCTATTAAATTCATGTTGCTCAGCAGGAGTCCCTGTGGAGTGGGACGACTCTTAGCCTTATGTTCCGCGTTTCACATGCTATCGGGATTCAAGTGAGCGAGGAACGTAGCTTCAGCGTCTCCATGAGAAGGCAGGAAGGATTCAGGTTCGAGGTGGACTACGGCCTGGAGGGCGTCGAGCCATTTTACATGGACGAGCGAGCCCATGGGAGGGAACAGCGGCTCCAACGCCGGCAAGGTGCTGGCCGCCGCCATAGGTAACTGCCTGACGGCGAGCCTCTTGTTCTGCCTCCAGAAGGCCATGGCCTAGGTGGGAGAACGTCGAGACCGGGTGGACGGCGTCATGAGGCGTAACGACACGGGCAGGTGGCGCATAGCCGAGATCAACGGGGAGATCAGCCCAGAGGTAGGCGAAGAGTACGACTCACAGTACGAGCGCTGCCACGGCCTCTTCGAGGGCTTCTGCATCGTCAGCAAGAGCATCGAGCAGGGCATACCTATAAACGTGAAGGTAAACAGGAGGTAGCTACCCGACCACCCAGGTGTGCCCGCACTTGGTGCACCTGAACTTCTCGACGCTGCGGTCGTTGCTCACGCCGGCGTGCTCCCCCAGGGCGACTGTGATGTTGCGGTAGGCCTCGAGGTTGCCGCACTCGGGGCACATCCGCTGGACGACTATGGCGCTCTCGATCCCGCTCATAACGTACACCGGCTCGGCTTCGCCGGCGGGGCCCGCCTTGATCTCTATGACCTGGACTGCCTTCATCCACCCGCACCGCGGGCAAACGTAGCCCTTGACGTCGGCTTTCATGAAGCTGCCGCAGCGGTCACAGAACTCTACCATGTTTGTTCACCCAAGAACACTATCTAATATATATGGTCCAATATAGGATTTTACCAAAATACTCCCTAAAAAAGACTTGTTACTAGTCAAGCACACCATATAAATCGCGAACGAGATACAGGTCTCATGAGGTTTACATCCAACCACGACGTTGCTAATGGCGTAGAAAACCTCGAAAAATCGATGAAATTCAACGAAGAGACTCTCGGGCTCATACTCATAGAGACAGGCGCCGGGCGAGCCGTCTACGACGCCGGACACCTGACCCTGTACATCGTGGAGGGAGCGCCTTATCCTCCCGTGCCCAGCTTCACGGTCGAGTGCCTGAACGCCGCGAAGCGCCGGCTACTAGAGGGAGGCTGCAAGATCGTCGTCGAGCGCGATAACAGCCTGTACTTCAGGGACCAGTAGGAAGCCGTCTTCGACGCCAGCGAGTCCAGGTGAAAAGGCGTGTGGTCAACGTTTTCTGCGCGACAACACCATGTACTTGACGGCGAGCTCCTCCGACATGCTCCTTAGATTCCTAGCGATGTCGTCTGTGGTGAGTATCCCAACAACCCTGTCCTTCTCGTCCACGACCACCAGTCGGCGGATGCCGTACTCGTTCATCATGTCAACGGCCATGTCGACGTCGGCGTATATGCTGATGGCCACCACGGGCTTGGTGCAGACCTGATCGGCGTCGCATTTGTCGGGGTCTCTGCCCTCCGCCAGGACCCTGTGAACGAGGTCGCGCTCGGTCACGACGCCGACAGGGAAACCGTCCTTCACCACAACAACGGAGCCGATGCCCCGGTTACGCATCAGCTTCGACAGCTGCCCACACGGGGCGTCCGGGGCCACCATCACCGGGTCCCGGATCATGACGTCTGAGACCTTCATCTCATGTATTGAACAGAGAGAAAATCGGGAAAAGAACCTGCCGGTTCACGCTTTCTCCACGCTTGGCGGGTCCCCGGGCACGACCCTGAGGCAGAACCCGAATCTATTCAAGTCCATGGCGCAGTGGAAGTCGCCCTCCACGAACTCGGGCTGCTCGGGGTCGAAGAACTTGACGCCCTGTGGGTGCTCCCTGATCCTCTGCTTCATGGAGGCGAAGTCAGGTTCAAGGTCGTTGAGCCTCTTCTCTATGTACTCGGCGAGGGACTCGTCCTCAGGGCTCTTCACCCGTCCGCCCCAGCCCATCGCGACGAGGCTGACGGTCTCGGGGTCCTTCCTCTTGATGTACTCGACGATGGCGTCCGCCATCACGAAGCTGCCCAGCAGTATCTCTTCCGCCCCGACGGCGTTGACTATGCCTTGGGTTCCTGCGCTCGTCGTCTGGACCACCGTGCGTCCAGTGAAGTCGACGCCGCTCACCTCGTAGGGACTGTTCCCGTAGTCGAAGCCGGGGACCTTCTTACCCTCTCGCTCACCCATGAGCAACCAGTTCGGGTGCAGCTCCCTGAGCCTGAACGCCTCCTCGAGGCTACCCACGGGATGGATGATCTCGGCTCCGTTGGCCATGACGTAGGCGGCCGTGGAGAAGGCTCGGAAGACGTCTATGACGACCGTCAGGCCCCTCGCCTCCTTGGAACCCTCGACGAGGCTGAGCCGTAGTATCTCCAAGCTATATGCCCCGGTTGACCTCGACTACGCCTCCCTTCAACACTAGGAGGATGTTGGCCCTGTCTCCTAGGACCTTGATGTCTCTGAGGGGATTCCCTTCCACGACGACTAGGTCCGCCAGCTTCCCGGGCTCCACGGTACCTACCTGCTTCTCCAGCCCTATGCACTCGGAGCCGGTCTTCGTCGCCGCCACTATGGCCTCCATGGGGGTGAACCCGGCGTCCACGAGGTGGATGATCTCCTGGGCGTTGCCGCCGTGCCTGTTGAACGGGGTTCCGGCATCTGTGCCCATGGCCACCTTCACCCCTCCTCTGTGGCTCCTCACGGCGCCCTTCCTGACCTCGTGGGCGATCTCCTCCGCCTTGTCGACGGCGTACGCCGGTACCCCGGCCTCCTTGCCGTGCTGCACTATGTTCCACCCGGCCACCAGGGTGGGCACGTGGAAGCATCCCCGTTGTGCCATGAGCTTCACCGCCTCGTCGTCGATGAGGCTGCCGTGCTCTATGGTCTTGACGCCAGCGAGCACAGCGTTCTTGATGCCTGTGGCGCCGTGGGCGTGGCTGGCGACGGTCCTGCCGACGCACGCCGCCTCGTAGACCATGGCCTCGATCTCCTCGGGTGTGAACTGGGGGGTGTCCACGGGGTCGGTTGGGGACATGACTCCCCCGCTGCTGCATATCTTGACGAAGTCCGCGCCGTCCCTGAGCTGCTCCCGCGCCGCCTTGCGGCAGTCGGCGACGCCGTCAGCGACCCTGCTCATGCCCGTGTAGCTGACGCCGCTGGCGAGGTGGAAGTCGGCGTGGCCTCCCGTCATGCTGATGACCTTCCCAGCCGCCACTATCCTAGGACCCCTGACTACGCCAGCCTCCACGGCCTGCCTGAGGCTTAAGGCGAACCCGTGGGGCGCCCCCATGTCACGTACGGTGGTGAAGCCCGCCTCAAGCTCGTTCAGTGCGTTCCTGTACCCGAAGAGCTGCAACATCCCCATAGGGTACTGGAGCATAGAGAAGATGTTGGGATCGCCGTTGCTGCACAGGTGGAGGTGGCTGTCGATGAGCCCCGGTAGAACCGTCCTCCCCGCCGCGTCGACGACCTCGGCGCCCTTGGGGACGCCGAGCCCTCTCCCGACCTTCTCGAACCTGTCTCCCTTGATGACGATAACGGCGTCGTCGACCGGCTTGCCGCCGGAGCCGTCGATGAGCCTGGCACCCGTTATTGCCTTGACTATGTCCGTCAAATCAGTTCAAAGAGAAATGCGTGAGCTGGTTTAAGTTGTTACCCTAGGGGCACCGGCCTCAAGGCGTTAATTTTCTCCTGGAAGTCCACTGGATCGCCGCTGCTGATGGCGAAAAGCATCTCCTGTATGCGGCTTGTGGTTTCATTTATGTCTCCTGATCCTCCTTGGACGCGTAGGAGGTTCCACGCCCACTCTAGGGCCTCGAAGGCACCTATCTCGTATGTTGACACGGCGAGTCACTTGATGCATACCGTCATGAACCTGTTTTAAAGGGAACGCAACGTCTCAAAGCTGAGAGTCGGGTGAATGTGGGCGACTATGCCCAGCGTCTAACGCGGGCCATGTAGGCGACGTATCTGTCTCCGAAGAACTCGACGAGCTTCATCTCCTCGTATGAGGCCAGATAGGGGTAGAACAGGAAGACGCCCAGCAGGACCACCAGCGCCGCAACTGACGCCGTGGAGACCACGAGCCCTAGAAACACCGTCATTATGCCTAGGTACATGGGGTGACGGCTCAACCCGTAAACCCCGTAGTCCACCAGCTCGGCCTCCTCCCTGGCGACCCCGAAGATCTGCTCGTGGGCCCTCCATCCCATGTAGCCGCCGGCTACGGTGAACACTAGGAACAGGGCGTTGCGTATGGACGACGGTATGTACTGAGAGTAGCTTGTGGTCACGTGCAGCCAGAAGGAATCCGACGCCCACACGACAAAGAAGATGGTAGCAACAACAGCCTGTGAGGCGTCTGCGTAAGGGGCCTCGCTCTCCTCGTAGTCCTCGGGTAGCATCCATTACGTTAATGGGACTCCGGTATAATAGGTGAAGACAACATACGCGCTTGGACGTTTATGAAAAAAGTGACGGCCTCTACACATAACTTCTAAAAGAGTGTAACGCGTACACCTTGGTTGCGTGGGCTACGGATGCAGGATATAAAGCTCATCAGAGAACAGCCCGAAAAAGTGCGGGAAAACCTAGCCAGGAGACACGACCCCGAGAAGCTTGAGCTCCTAGACCACGTCATAGAGACGGACAAGACGTGGCGGGAGCTTACGCAGAGGGTCAACGATCTACGCAGGAGAAGGAACCAGATATCCAGCGAGATCGGTAAAGTGATGAAGGAAGGCGGAGACGCCTCCAGCCTCAGGAAGGAGGCCTCGGAGATACCCTCCCGTCTACGCGGGCTAGAGTCTCAGATGAACGAGAGCCAGGAAAGGCTCCGCGACGGACTGATGCGGCTGCCCAACATGCTCCACGAGTCTGTGCCCTACGGCGAGGACGAGCACGACAACGTCGAGGTCAAGCGGTGGGGCGAGAAGCCGGACTTCGGGTTCAAGCCCAAGAGCCACGCAGAGATAGTCACCGCGCTGGGAATCGGCGACTTCGAGAGGGGCGCCAAGGCGGCCGGGTCAGGCTTCTACTACCTCCGGAACGAGCTGGCGCTCCTGGACAAAGCGATCCAGCGGTACGCGATCAACCACCTAATCAAGAAGGGGTACAGCCTCATCGTGCCCCCGTACATGATCAAGCGCGCCGCCTACGAGGGGGTCACTGACCTCGCCGACTTCGAATCCGTCATGTACAAGGTGGAGGACGAGGACCTCTACCTGATAGCCACAAGCGAGCACGCCATGGCTGCCATGCTCCAGGACGAGACGCTGCTGGCGGGAGGCATGCCCATAAGGCTGTGCGGGGTGAGCCCCTGCTTCAGACGGGAGGTGGGCGCCCACGGCAAGTACACCAGGGGCCTCTTCAGGGTGCACCAGTTCCACAAGGTAGAGCAGTTCATCTTCTCGCTGCCCGAGCAGAGCTGGGAGCTCCACGAGGAGCTGCAGAGGAACTGCGAGGAGCTCTACCGGGGGCTGGGCCTCCACTACAGGGTCGTCAACGTCTGCACCGGCGACATTGGGATCATAGCGGCGAAGAAATACGACACCGAGGTATGGATGGCGGACGGCGAGTTCCGCGAGATCGGCTCCAACAGCAACTGCACCGACTACCAGGCACGCCGCCTCAACGTAAAGTACCGCCTTAAGGAAGGGGCGCCCCCCGAGGGCTTCGTCCACACCCTGAACAACACCGCCATGGCGACTAGCCGGACAAT
>Ga0265594_1001850_pt1 | contig 15888 bp, 23 predicted proteins | sample saktaG_11_FD_190147 | JGI IMG/M metagenome (GOLD analysis project Ga0265594, IMG submission 190147) | Saline water microbial communities from Sakinaw Lake, British Columbia, Canada - sak_2011_5_24_80m | ecosystem: Environmental > Aquatic > Non-marine Saline and Alkaline > Saline ... | reverse complement strand
GCCAGCTCGGGATACTGGATGCGGCTGTCCTGACTCACGTCGGCGATGGCCACCGGCTGCCCGGTAAGTACTTCGGCCAGACTCTTATCGGTGTCGAGGACGCCTTTGCGCAGGTAGGTCTGGGACAATCCCCATGAGGAGCTGTGTATCAACTTCTTCCTGGTGGAATCAAGCAATACCAGCGAGACTCCTGCCTTCATGGCTCTGGCGGTACAGCGGACGATGGTGTCCAGGGCCTCTTTTAATGTCATGTCGGAGTTCAGTGCCGCTGCCGCCCGCCGCACTGATTTGTAGTGGGCCCGCTCCTTGCTTGTAGCCAATCCCCTCCTCCTCCCGATGCCATTTTAGGTGCCTTGAATATCCATGTCAATTATCTGGACTGGCCCATGCTATAGCTCGAGGCTTGCCTTAATAGCTTTATTCACCTCAGCCGTTTTAGCTTCGCTTAATTCACCGCATTTATCGGTGAGGCGGGTTTTATCAATAGTCATTATCACCGCCAGGTTAATGATGCTGTCTTTCGGCAGGCCGCTTTCCTTTTTAGTAACCTTGACCAGGAATGGATACGGCTTTTCAATGGCGGTAGTGAGCGCGGCGACAATCGTTGTCGGGCTATACTTATTGCCAGTGTTATTCTGAATAACAAGAGCGGGCCTTAACCCGCTCTGCTCACTGCCTCTACCCGGACTCCAGTCTATCCAGTATATCTCACCCCGCTTGATATCTTTGGGCATGAGTTCTTACCTCCACTCCGGTATTACTTCATGCTCAATTTCCGAAGCCACAGCTGCCAGGTGCTTTTGTTCTTTAGCGATAGCTTTATATCCTTCCTCCATCTCCGCAGCCTTGTGTCTTTCCGCCAGTTCCTGCAGGCATGAGGAAAGGACTTTACTGCGGCTTATCTTTTTCTCCCTGGCTATCTCATCGGCAAATGAAATTAGCTCTCTTGGTAAACTTATCGTGAGCTTGGCTGTTTTCCCCATTTTATCCTACCTGTTAATAAGATATATTATTCTTACTAAATAAGTATACCATTGGATGTGTCAGTTATCAAGCGAAGCGCGAGCTAGAGCTTGCCGCCTGCCGTCATAGCTTTTAGCTCTGCCCATTACTCACTAAACCAATAAGGGGGAGCTAATACTAGCTCCCCCTATGCCAATTCATGAGTAATCAAGCTGGTCGGGGCGGCCGGATTTGAACCGGCGACCACCTGAACCCCATTTACAGGTAGTAGCGATTTCCCAGCTATGGTTTTGCCCCCGCCCGCCCCGGCAAAACCCCTTTTTGTATTTAATTTCAACAGGGATTGACATTTTGCAAACCCTGATTGACAGAGTTTTTTTTCAAAATGTCGGTTTTTTGTCGGTCAAAATAGGGGTCAAAAAAGCGGGTCAGCGGGCAAAATGTCAAAGGCATCCGCGGGGCAAAAAACCTTGCCATCCCCATGGGCCTGCCAAGCTGTAGGAAAATTTTACCACCGGGTGGACTAACCTTCCCCTTCATCATTGTGCTGGGGTATGCCCAAAGTCCCAAATAGGTCAAAATGACCAAGCAGCCCCAGATGTTCAAAATGACCTATCTAGCACCCGCCCCCCCGCTATCTGGCTGGCTAAAGCAAAGAAACAACGGTGGTACGAGTACCGAAGTGGAACAAGGCCCCTCTCTGTCCCAGAATGGCACTTCTGGACAGACAGCCCCCCGCTATCTAGTGGTCTGCCAAGCTACACAGTGCATTGTGCACAAGGGGGTAAATGTTGTGTATGATGCACTGTCTATTTCAGTACTATAAAGCGCTTGACCCTGCTCCATTCCTGCGGGATTGTTGCTTGCCACCGGCCCGATGAATTTCCCCGAGCTTACCGGGGTAGATTCTCAAAAATTTGGCAAAATTCCTGGCAAGATGTTTTTAGCTTGGCTATTCTTCCTTATGTCATTATACGGTAATATTATATCATTTCATAATGGCAAAACTTCGCTTTTGCCCGGTATGTTATTGACGGCTGACGTTATTGACACACGGGTTGACAAAAGTTTAATATTTCTCTGTAAGAGGGGTTAGGAAGTGGTAAAGAGATTGGAAGAAACCTTCGCCCGCAAATCCGCTTGTGACACGAGGGAAAGCTTAAACCTCTGCATAAGCAAATTATAGAGGAGGGAGGTGAGGCGAGCCAGAGAACGCTAGGCAACAGAATGCAGAAGGCGGGCCAGACAGGTCACCGGATAAAGAGAGGCTTAAAAGGCGGGTAGTCGGTGGCCTGTTGGCTTTAGAGGTAAAGTTCAATCTCTAATGTAAAGGATTTTGGCAAACCAAAGAGACAAGTAGGAGGTAGGCTACGTCCTTGGGGTTGGGGAGGCGAGGATGGGAAGTTGCAGAAAATTTAGTCCAGTTGATAATCTACCAAAAATTTATTCAGGCTAATCTTCCAGTCAGGTAACCCAAGTAGAACATTACACCAGCGTCAAAAAACATCTGCCCCACCAAGAAGCTGCCAATAACTCCTAAGGCGGCAGATAGCCACTGGCCAATTTCTGGTTTGGGATTGGCTTTACGCTGCGCCAGCAACTTAGCAATGCCCCAGCCTAACGAACCGAGCATTATCAGTATACCAATACCCGCGAGTACTATTGCTGCCGTTATCATTTCCTTTTGCCTTCCATTGTAATTTAGAGCAAGTGGAGGGTCAAGTCTGCCTGTTGGATACTATGCCCCCTGCCATAACGCTCGCCCCCCTACGGTAGCAGGGGTTACCCCTGCTGGGGTTATTCGTAGAGCAAAGGAATTATCTCTTGCGCCACCCGCTGTTCGGGATTTTTCACCACAGGCGGCGCCGGGTTCACCGGGGGCGGCACCGGGTTCCCTGCTGGCAGCACCATGTTCGCAGGCAGCTCACCAAGTGCCGGTAGCCTTCCAGGTGACTGAGCTGCCGGCGGGAAGAACGTGTGAGCCACAATATTCAGAATCTCGGCGATGGTTGATAGCGGATTGAATTGTTCCTCGTTCATTTCATCCTCCCACCCTATTTTATATCAGGGCGAAATTCTTAGCCAGCCCCTGTGGCTGATGTGAAGTGGAGAGAGACGGCTGGTTATACCGCCTCCCTCCGTCAGTGGCCCTGCCACCGTCGGCTTTCGATGGCAGGGTAGGGTGCCGCAACCCGAGTTTACTTCTGCCAAGTCTCACCGGACGACGGAGGTGCTAATCGGGGAGACCCAAGCCCTGACTAGGACAGTTTTGCCGGCGGCACCCCGAACAATATTTCCCGAACCTTCCCTGTCTTCCAATATAGGTTCGCATAGCCGCGAGTGCACTGGTTGCATGTCTCATAGGTGACGATATTATCGCGCTCATTCAGGAATCGGGCGCATATGTGCCAGTGTTCCGGGAAATCCGGGGCAGTAACATAGCACGGAGGATGCACTCGAACCACTTCCGGCTCCTTGGTTACAGGCGGGGGAGGCTTTTTGGCTGCGGTTTTGGCCGCGCCCAGCTCTCTCCACCACCCAAGTTTTACATCCGCAACCATATCCGTCATCTCGCCAAGTGTAGGATTCTCCACAATCACCTCTTCGGTCTCCCTGGCACCTGGGCCACGGCACAATTATCGTTATTGAAAGCCTTCCTGAGTAGCAAGAGCTGCCTCTTTTTTCCTTTCCTCTCCTTTTTCCTGAAGCCCTCGGCCATGCGGTCGATTATGCTTCTCACCTCTGTCCCTCTCCAAAAAAGAGACGTCGCCCCAGTTCCTCAATTTCATAGTCCCTCCTGAGGGCTTTGCGATATCCTTCCTTCCTCACCTCCCGCTGCTCGGGGCTCTTCTGCGGCGGCAATACGCCGCCCATCATCGCTTCCTTGATGAGGCTCCTCATTCCGGCGGCCTCGGTCTTGATTGCCCCGATACCCTCAGTGGCGACCTCGTGGATGATATCCATTTCCGTGCGGCCGGTCACCGGGTGGCTCATTTCCCCTACCTTGTCCATCACCTGATTTATCTGCTGCTGGTAGGCTTCGGCCTGCTGGCGTATCTGGGTTTGCAGACCGGCGATTTCCTCCCGGCGCCGGTTCTCCTGCATATCGGTTAAGGTTTTTCTCAGTTCCACCAGCTCCGTTTTTATGGCATCATCGCCCTTACCTTCGCCGCTTACCTCACGCATGACCTTTATAAACTGGGCCGGGTCGGATAGCCAGCCCGGTTTGCTCTGGCTGCCCTCACCCCCTGCCCCGGAGACCGTTTTCACGGTCTGGACGAACTGGGCCGGGTCGGAAAGCCAGCTGGGCAGGCCGACCTCAGCCCCTGTCCCGGAAACCGCCTTCACGGCTTGGATGAACTGAACAGGGTCGGACAGCCATCCGGGCAACTCGCCAGCCTTCCCCTCTTTGGCCATCTCCTGGAGGTCTTTTAAGGCGGAGACGAGCTCGCCCACGGTCCCCTTTTCCCTGGTCTCAGTACCCAAGCCCATTACCTCCTTTAACTGTGTCAGTTTTGCCTGCTGCTCGATCCAGATGTCCATCGGGTCAATGGCTTCCCCTTCGGCCAGCGCCCGGTCCATTTGTTTAGCTGTCGCCCAGGCGGCGCTCAGGTTTTGCTTGACGAAGGGCGACTTGAAATTGGGCATGTGCCTCCCGGCTTCTTCGTCATAGGTAACAATCGGCTCCTCGCGCTCCTTGCCGATTTCCTTGGCAGCCGCTTTGGCCTCAGTAAGGGTGATGCCGGGCTCGGTCTCATCCGTTATCATCCTGATTTTCGGCAGGCCGCTGTCGTCAACCTCAACCGTCCACACCGCCCCCTCAGCTGCTCTTTGCCTCTTTCGCACCTTTTCGCTTTCCTTCTTCGTCTCGGTGGGGGTAAGCCCGAATTTTGCGGTTACTTCCTTGCTTACGTGGATTCCCTTGATTGCGCACCAGTGCTCGAGAATCTGTTTTCGCAATGTCGAGCCAACGTATTGAGACCAAGACGTCAACCTCTCGTTCAGGGCCAGTGGGTCCTCAAAAATCGTCGGCCCGCCGACCTCGCCAATGTTCTCGGCAATCGTAGCGCAAATTTCCTTTTTAACCCTGTACTTCGCCAGGTGCTCGGCAAACTCCTTTTGGAGAATCGGAACCTCCACCCTTTCGGCTTCATTTCCTTTTTCTTCGGTCATCCTTTCCCTCCCAGTAGGTTAATCGCTCCTCTCCCAGCCTGGTCAAGCCCCACGTCCCCCTTTGAAGCAACGGTTGAACCAAGCCCCCTTTGTGAAGCAGGTATAGCCGGTTCGCGGCTCCTTTATAGGACAGGTCAAATCTCTCGACCAAGTCATAAATGGTTGCTGCCTCCTTCTCTTCGATAAGGCTAAGCACCTCTTTCTTGCTGGCCTTGTATGGTCGCCATTCCCTTTTTCCCAATTTAAATAGGGTTGTTCCCCTGAACACCGATAAAACCCCGCCTCCGCCAGGGTTGCTAGATATGTGGGATTTAACGGTAGCCCATCCTTACAAGCCACTTTTCCTTCTGAATGTGCAGTCCCCAGCCGATAAACAGGTTCATCAGGTACACCAGAGCCGGCTTGGGGATGTCCCCCAGTTGGTAGGCAAGCTGGGTGGCATTAAACAGTATTGGCCGCATTTCCTCCGGCACCTTGATATGTAAATCATATACCGCTCCCGGCTCAGCTTCTGGGCTTACTTCAGCGGCGGGCTCAACCCTGGTTGCCTCAATTTCAGCCGTCTCTTCCATGACTTCCCTCCCCTCAGGGGTGCCGCCTCAATAAAAAGAAACAGGGCAAGCACTCCCGCTGAGAATTGCTTACCCCGTTTTCTTAATAATAGCACTGAGCAGGACAAAGCGCAAGGACGCAGCTTTGGCGAAGGCTTTAATGTAGTGACAACTATACTTTGGATTTATAATCCGGTTGCTGTCACGTAGGAAAGGTTGGTGTCACATCGGGGAGATTTAGGGGCCCCCATACTTGAAGGCCTTGTGCCCTCAGGGTGTCCTAGCATACTAGCCTCTGCTTATAAAAACCCAAACATACTAAGAATAGGTATAGTAACTGCCGAGCCAACCAGTAAAGCGACCACTAGTTGCGCCGGGGTATGATGGCCGAGGTGATACCTAAACAGCCCCAAAAGCACGATAAAGGGTGCTATAATCAGCCAGGAGAGACCAAGGATTATGCCTAAAGAGACAGCCATACTGGTCAAAAAAGCCAAGTGAAAGCTGGCCCGATAAATTCGGTTGACTTGGGCAATCAAGAGCATTGTTATGGTCACCCCAACCATGGTCGCTATGATGCCGGGAGGGGAGCCGAGGATATAGAGTAGCGGCACGCTGAATATGCCGAAGAGACAGGCTACTATGGACATCTCATTAGGCTTCTCCCGCAAAATATGGGCGACGCCATATAAGACTTGAGCGGTAGCGGTCTGGGCGACAGCAGCAATCTTGGCTTGCCTATACAAATATAGGAATGGAAAGAGGTAAGCTGAAAGCAAACCCACCACCGTCCATTTAATCGCGACTCCCAAGCTGGAACTCGCCCCATAAGCAATCAGTGCCACCACTACAGGTAGACACACGTAAGGGTGAAGTAACTTGGATACTACTCTAGCTATTCTTTTTGTGCCCTCAGGGTGTCGCTTCATATCTAATCCTCTCTAACCAAGCAGGAGACTATTCGGAAAACACCGGGAACGGGCTGAATCTCCCCAGTGACTATATCGCCAATCTCGTCTAATCTTTGCCCTTCCACTATAGCGATAACATCATAGGGTCCGGTAACCAGGTCAGCCACTGTCACCCCTTCTATCCCCTTCAGAGCGGCAACAACCTCATAACCCTTACCTGCTTCTGCTTCAATCAGGACGAAAGCCTTTGCTGTCACTGCAATCACCTCCTAAATCCCCTTGTGCCCTCAGGGTGCCACCTCGTATTAAATTCTCGCTTTCCTTGCTTTTAAGTATTGGGCTACACCACAGCCAAGCACCGCTAGACCCAGCACAACCCAGACAAGCCAATGAGCGATAAGAAGCAGTATCCATGGTGAACAACAGACAAGTATCCCCAAAACCATCTGTGCAATAGCTAGCTTCATTACGCTAAGCCCTCCTCTTCCGGCGACGCCGCCACCAGTAGAATATACCGCCGATAACTATCCAGACAGGGCTGAAGATACCAATCCAGATGAATATATTCGCCAGCACGTGCCCAAAGGTGACCAGTCCATTCCAGGCGGCACTGGCAATAACACCAGCACTCCAGCCCGGGCGGACAACAATATAGTCATCCCTGGTTTCGGTATCACTGTTACCCCTGTCGTCGGTCACCTTCAGGGAAACGGTGTAGCTTCCGGCGCTCTTGTAGGTGTGGACTGGGTAAGCACTTGTGCTCGTCTCCCCGTCACCGAAGTCCCACTCATAGCTGTAGGGTGAAAAACCGCCGTGAATTCGGCCTTCAAACTCTATCTTCTCCCCTTCCTTTACCCTTTTCTTACTGGCAGTAAAGCTGACATCGAGCTCAGCCTGGTTCAACTGCACCCTGATAAGTGAGGTGGCAGAGGTCCGCTCAAGGTACTGCATCCTGCCCTTCGTCTGTTCGATTTCACCCCTTGTCCTTGAGAGCTCCCGCTGGATATTGAGGATATCCTCGACTTTTTCCGCCTTCTCCATCAGCCGCAGGAGCTGCTCTTCTGTTGCCTCCAGGTTTCTCAGCTTGGCGCTGAGGTCAACATACTCCTCGGTTACGTCTTTGGCTAATGTTTCCTCATGGGTAACATCAGCCGCCAGCCCACGCAGCGTTTCCATCGCACCAGCAAAGTCCTCAGCCGGCACACGGATGGTGATAATACCAACTAGCCTTTCCTCCTCCTTCCACTGCTTTGAAGAAACGACATACCCACCAAGACCCGCAGCGAGGTCGGCAACCCGGTCTAAAGTGGCAGCGACATCATTTACTACCAGCGCTATCTCCGCGGTGCGCACAATCATGCGAGTCTCGCCCAATTCGGGCATCTTTTCCAGCGCCCCCTCTTCCGTTATCGGGGTTGTTGTTGGCCTCACCGGTTCTGAGGGCGATGGCGCTGGGGGCAGTGGTACTGAAGGTGATGGTTCCTGCCCCGAGCCTGGTGGTGCCGGCGCCGGGGTTGGGGTTGGTGCCGGCACTGGCGTTGGTGGTTTAGCACAGGAAACAGGCACCAGCAAACATACTATCAATATCAATCCTATTATCAGTTTTTTCATTTTTGAGACCTCCTCGCCTTTAAATATTGGGTTACCTCGTCCCCGAGTACCGCTAGACCAAACACAGCACAATTTGTTTGTTCTTTCGTTCCTTGTATGAGACACCTTTTATCTTCTTCTGTTGCCTCTCACTTGCTGGCTCGCCTATTACTATACTGGTGCCTATCTCGCGCTGGCTCGGCGGGTTGCACTAGCTTACGTCTTCGCACCTGCTGAAGGGTTCATCGACCCAAACCCCCGGCAACCCGCCAGAAATATTTTATCACCGAGGGGCGACATATGCCAGCTTGGTACTAACGGATAGCGTTGAATAGCCCCAACGGGTGATTCACAAGAGCAGTCCTAAAGTGCACAATTGTAGTATGAGAGCGACTAGGCTTGTTTTAGCATCAAGCTTGATTCTTGGCCTGTTTGCTTTCCTCAGTACCAATTTCGCCGGTGAGCTTAGTTACGCGTATACCATGAATAGCGCTCTTGGCGAGGAGGCCCCTCATCTCTCAGCCCTCAGAAGCCAACCGCCTGACCTACCTGACCTAAAGACCTCAAGTAATCCTGATGATACCCTTGAAGCCAGTGGCGTTATCGAGCTTGAAGACCCTGCCCCTGACATAATACTTAAAGACCCCACCTTTGACGAGTTGAAATGCTTTATCCTGGAGGACAAGACCAGCCAGAATAAGTGGGTAGAAAATGTTTATGAGTGCCGCCATTTTGCCACTGATGTCTGTAACCGGGCCCGGGAGGCTGGCTGGAACAGTGCCTTTGTTCTGCTATGCTACGAGCGGGGACAGCACAGCGTGGTTGCCTTTAATACCACCGACCGGGGTCTGGTTTACATTGAGCCCCAAACCGACGCCGCTATCCACCCTGAAGTCGGCGGCATGTATCAGGAAAAGGAGATAAAGGAAATTCTGGTCGTCTGGTAGCGGCCAAGAACCTCTTTTATCCTTCTACTGCCCGCTGACGCCTCAACACCGCCATGATTATGGCTGCAAGGGCTACTATCCCACAGATGATTCCACCAATAACAGGCCAACTAACAGGTTTGGATGGCACCGGCGTTGGTGTTGGTGGTGCCGGCTTTTCCTTTATGGTAAATGAGCTGGTAAGCCCGTTAACATCCACCGCGTAGCTGTCGGCAGTATCCCTCGAGGTGGTGAAGCTTACCCGGCTACTGGCACCGGGGTCGAGGGTTGCGTACTTTGTTTTCTCCACCTTGCCGTCTATCTTGAGGGTCACCTTACAGATGCCCTTCTCCCCACCGGTGTTTTCGACCACCGCGCTTATGGCGATGGGGCTGCCAATTTCGGCCTCAGCTGGCGATACCGCGAGGGTGCTGAGGCTGAAGGCAGCCGGGACCGGGATAAACATCGCCCCGAAGGCGGTGAAGTGGCTGACCGGGGCGGTAATGGTGTTGGTTTCGGGGTCAACCACGCAGCCCTCAAGCTCAACCCACTCACCACTGGCCTCATCGTACCAAGCGATGACCAAGTCCTCCTCAGCCACCCCCTCGGGAATGTCCGCCGGGTCGTAGGTGAAGGTCAAGGTAATTGGCGGGTCGAAGGTGGCGCCATCGGGACCGAAGTCATAGGTAAGACCGATAACATTGGCATCCTCGGGGGGAGGTGGCGGGTCATCCATTTCCTGAATGTTGATCTCGGTGAGGGGCTCCAGGTCTGCGGTCAGGCCTACCGTGCCCTCAGGAATAGTAAACGTGCATAACCCATCCTCGGAAAGGGCAGTGGCAGGCTCCTGGAAGACACCCGCCTCGCTGACCATCCCGCTGACATCGGTAGTGCCCGCTGGTGGCCCCGGTGGTGCCGGTCCGAAGCCTCCACCACCTCCACCCGCTGGCGTTAAGGTCCTGAAGGTGTAATCCCCCGAAGTGGCAACGAACTCTGTGCCAGGAACAGCTGACCTTACCCGGTAGTGATAGGTAGTAGATGAGGCAAGCCCGGTTAGGAGAACGCTGTGGTCGGTGACGGGGGTGGTTTCCTCGATGGTCTTATAATCGTCTATGTTCTCATGCGAAACAGTATCATAGAATACCTGCGAGGTGGCATCGCCGTTTGTCTCCCAGGAAATGGCGGCTCCATAATAGCCGATACCGGAAGCTGAAACAGCAGATATGTTTAGACCTACAGTTGCAGTGAGGTCAACCCCTGCCTCCTCTGCCTGAACTGCCGGGCAGACTGAACACAATAGCACCAGCGATAGTATAATGCCCGGTCCCAGCCTTGTCAGTTTCAATACCTTGGCCTCCTATAACTTGGTCTCTTGGCGGTCCTTATTATGATTGTAGCTATCAGAATCAGGAAAAGCACGCTGGCAGCGGCAGCAATTATCGTGGATGGCGGCAGGCCTGTTGTTGAGGCTGGGGGTGGCCCCGGCGGTGGTGCTGGTGGTGCCGGCCCTTGGATTTCCTCTGTCGGTTCTTGGGAAGCTGGTGGCTGAGACTCCTCTGGTGCTGCCAGCACCGGGGTTTCCCCTTCCACCAAGTTGGTTACGGTGGCTCTGACCTTTATCCCCATCGCCACCGTCCCGCCGGTCATCGCCAGAAACCTTATCTTGCCCTTGTATATCTTGGAGCCGAGGGACTCATCACCATAGAGGGTTAATACTACCTTGCTTCCCCCTGTAACCGAAACCGTTGCTGGCTCTACCCTTAACGGTATGTCCTCAAGGCTTATCTCGAGGTCGCCGGTAAAGTCGTAGACAACGAATTCCACCTGAGCGCTGCCACTAGCGGGGACATCAAACTCAACCGTTGGCGGGCTGATACTCAGCCCAGCGGCAAGTGCCGGAGCCACGCACAGACTTATTAAGATTACTGCTGCAAATAAAGCAATAAACCTTTTCACTTTTCTCCTTTGAGGGAAAGGGGGTCGGGGCTAACCAACCCCCTCTATTCTGCCTTACTGAACTGCCTCTGCCCAGAAGACCAGGGTTGCGCTATAGCTACCAGGCTCTGTTGCAACAGGCACCGTGAGGACGAGCTGTACATCTGCAGTACCAGCAATAGCTACACCCGATGAACCAGTGACCCAAGTAATAGCCAAGCCAGTGGTGTAAACACCTGCGTGCGACTCGTTTGCTACGGTCGTTGAAAAGTCCTGGGCTACATTTCCGGTGTTTTCCACGGTAACTGTCTGCTCTGCCGAAGGCGTGCCAGGCACAACGTTACCGAAGCTCACAGATGAAGGCGTGACTGAAATGCCAACCTGCGGAACATAGGAAGCGGTCATGGTAACCGAAGTGCTTCCGGCGGCAATTACTGCCAGGGCCCAAGCTGCCTCACCGTTTACTTCGTAACATTCACCAGTGTCGGCGCATTCAGGAGTAACATCCCCGAACCAACCGCCTTCTTGCTGGCTGGAAACCAGCCAGTTAGCAGCGTTGTTCGCTGCCGTCAACGCATTAGCAGTGCCCTCTTTAAAAAGAGCCAGTGCTGCGTAAGCAGTGGACTGGACACCCTTCTCAACCGGGTCAGCAGCGCTGTAGTAGTTCCAGTAGCCGTCATCTTGCTGTTCCGCTAGCAGCGAAGTCAGATAGGCTGTAACTTTGGTTGGGTATAAGTCTAATTGTTCGTAAGCCAAGATGGCTCCGGCAAGGCCGAGGATGTAGTCGTTCTGGGTCTTATCTGTGCTGTTGAAGTAGGTTCCGCCGTCTACAGAATCATAGACCACCCCTGCTATATCGAGAGCTTGCTGGTAGTAGCCTTGTCCTGCATACACCCTGTCCAAAGCCAAGGCAGCCTCGATTGCCGTTGCAAGGTCCCAAGGAAGAATAGCATCATAATCTGGATGCCGTGCGGTTTTTATGTACTCAGCCATGGCAGCAGCCGTACCAACAATGTTGGGGGGTGGATTGGCGCCAAGATGATTCACCCTGCCATCCCACCTTGCTCTTGCCAGATCGGTGATGTTTCCAGTCGTGGTATCAGGCACCCGGATGCTTATTGCACCAAGAAGACTGGGGCTAGAACTAGCAGCGTTGGCAAGCTCAATCAGGAAGGTTACATCGGGAAAGCTGTCTACCCCTGGTGGCAACTCTTTCCATGCACCGGCATCATCTATCCAGTCCGGCTCCTTATCCACCACAAACTTGTAAGCCAATGCCAAAGCTACTTCATATTCAGTTTTGGCTTCAATCTTCCAGGCCTCCATAATGCCCATGGCAGTTACGCCCTGGCAATTGGTCGTGGAGGCTCCTTCTGGAGGAGCTTTTCAAGGAAAGCCGCCATCCGTGTTCTGTACATCAACCAATCTGTCGGCTGCCGCAACTACAGCCGCTTCTTGTTCTGCTACGGTCGCTGCCCCCGCCGGCACTGCCGTCACCAAGCTGAAGCTCAGCACCAGCACCAGTGCCAACACGATACTAAAAACTTTCCTCTTCAACTTATTACTCCTTTTCTAAGATTTTGCATATATCAATCGGTCTTTCCCGAGCGTCCACAGGTCTTTCCCGGTCGCCTTCTGTTTAGCAGGTATCACCCCCTTTTTTCTATCCTTTGACTGCTAGTGCTTGTCGCTATCCTATAATCTCTCCTGCCATGTTCCCTCATAATGGCATCGTAGTCGCACTTGCCATTCCGCCAAAAATAACAATTCTGGCAGTGGATTTTATCTAGTCGTATTGGACAGATCACAACTCACTCCCCCCCTCCAAGTAATGCCACAACCTTTTTGTAGCGGCGAAGTATAGCGCTCACCCTGGCTGCCAATTCCCGGTAGCTCAAAGGCTTGGTAAAGTAAAAATCGGCTCCAGCTTCAACTGCTGCCCCCCATGCCTTACCGGTGGAATCTCTGCCAAGCAGGATAACGGGAACGCTAAAAACGTTGCGTAGTCGAGAGCAAACCTCCTTACCATCTCCGCTTGGTAACACCTCATCCACAATAGCGATGTCGGGATTGAACTCGCCCAATTTCTGCAGTGTTTCAGGGTAATCAGGCACATCGGCTATGATGAAGCCACCCTCAGTTAGAGCTGAAGTAAGCTTTTTCCTGAAATTGGGCTCGCCTTCAATAATGAGGATGCTGATACTATCTGTCACGCCTCACCTCAATTCGCACTTTTGCAAACTGGATTAGGTTAATGCTACAATAGCGAAGATGGTCTAACTCACCATCACACATATTTTCTCCGGAAGAGACCTGTTGCCGCAGGTCTTTTCTCATGGTAGTCAACATCGCCTTATTGCCAGCTCACCGGTCAGCACCTCGGGAATACTAGCACACGGCCAAGCTAGATGTCAAGTATTACTTGATAACTTGCACAAGTCATCCAACAGTTGCTAGCCTTTTCTGGAGAAACTTAAAGGGGGCGACCAAGCAGGTGAGCTTAGGAGAAAGAGTCAGACAAAGAAGGCAGGCGTTAAAGATTACCCAGCAAGAGCTGGCTTAAGCTATCGGGATGACGCCACAGCATATCTCGGCTATTGAGCAGGGTAAATGGGCTCCTTCTATAACCCTTCTTCCCAAACTGGCTGAAGAACTGGGGGCAAGCATTGACTACCTTGTGTCCGGCAAGGAAGGGATTATCACAGATACAATGGCAGCAATAAAGGCTGACAAGAGGCTCAAACTCAAGGCAAAGAGAGCGCTTATGGCTTTGATAGAGGAACTTCGCGAATCTGCCGTAAGTGAAAAGCCCTGAATTTGGTAATACCCATTCACAAGGAGCAGGACACCGGTGGTGAGGTTAATAAATCCCCTTCCCTCCACCAAGGGGAAGGGGATAAAGTCTCCCTTTAGAAGGGAGACACTGGTGCCAGTGCCTCATCTCCTTACCAAGGAGAGGTAAGAGAGCCGCCGCCTCTCTTTGAAGGGGTGGAGTCCCTTCATTGGCACCAAACCACGTGCAGCCTTGGGGAAGTAAAGATATAATAGAGGTAGGCCCCGTGAAGTCAACACGGGGCAGCCGTTTCCATTGGTTAGGGGGTAGGTGTTACTGCTGATACCTACCCCCACTAATTGCCTGGTATTTATTTTAAATACTGTTCCACAATACTATTTTTAAAAGGTATCATATCATTCAAAAGCCCGGGAAGGGCTTTATTTTAATTACTGGCTTGCCGACTCGGGTCGCTATGAGATATGGAATAAAGAATCAAAATACTTTGCTGAGATCAACAAGCTCTGTCATCTTCAGGATTAAAAGTTAATTGTGGCCGCATCCCTACTAGGATGCCTAACCCTTTGTCAACGCTGATGTCAATCCTGCCACCCCAGCCTAGCGGTCGGCATGTTTTATCCAGCTCGGCTCAAACCAATCCGGTTTCTCAAGCTGCTCCTACCGCTTGTGAGCTATTTATGAGTAAACAGTGGCTGTGACCATGCCTTCTTGCCATCGCTATCCCTAATGATTACAACTCTAATGTATTTCTCGGTGCCGTCTGGCTTGTACGTAGATAACATTTTGCCTTTATCGCTCCTTATGATGCCATTACACCCTTTCCAGGTTATTGAAGAAGGATCGGAAACGGCTATGGTAATCGTCGTATCCGAGACACTAATATTCATGTCAGGCCCCTGTGTAGCATAAAAGTTCCCCATACTCAAAGAGCACAATATACTACAAACGGATAGTTCATGTGCGTAAACTACAACCCAGCCCTTGTTGAGATGTTCCAACCGGTGAAAATCGTCAACTGCTGTGCCCCATACTTTTCTTAGGGACGTATTACTTAGAGCGTAGTCCCATTTATCTTCAGCCTCACTATCGCCATTGCAAACTTCTATGAAAGCGAAACCAGAAAGGGAACCTATTTCCTCATTTGTCCAGAGTACAGCAGGTGCGTTAGGATGTGCTAAGCCAGAAAGACCACGAGAATCCGCAACAGTGTTTATTGTTCGCTGAGCCCGATCGTCAGAAACCATAGACCACTCAGAATGCCAAATCCTTGAGCGGACCCCATAAACCATGATGTGTCCCTCATTGGTTTTCATCTCCATTCCGTTTAGGTGAATGATTCCCGGAACATTTGGGTTCTGTGTCAAGTGACCATGGTCTGTTATAGCCAAGAAGTGGTAGCCAGAATCTTTATATAACGTAGCCAATTCAACAGGGGATAGCGAGCCATCACTGTTAGTTGTATGAGCATGCAACTGGCCTTTAAAGGGGATACCGCCAGTATAAGGGTTGTCAATTGTAATCCTCGAATCACGAAAGGGTGCTGTGTTTGAGACAGAGCTTTCAAATGCCAGTTCTGGACAGAGCGGTGATAAGCCATAGGCAATGAGTAGTAGAAATGCCAAAAATATCGATACTGCTAATCCTTTACTTAGCCACTGAGTCAAGCATCTTACCCCTTTCTTAATTCCTTGGTGCTCGAGCTCTCCTTCTGTGCCCTCAGGGTGTTGCCTCATATTTCTTTAATACCTCACGCCAAATGTAAAGAGATATTAGCCTTCCGTCAACGCTGATGTCAATAGTGGCCTCTCTGGCGGTCAGGGTATCGCGGAGGATTTAGCCGGCATCATCCTAACAGGCAAAACAACTGTCCCTGCCACCACTCCAAGATGCAAGGTCAGATTTCATTTTTGGTCTCACATTGCACATACCGATGTTTAGTATATAGAGTAACCAAAAAGGGATAGCTCCGGCTACAATAGAACTAACGGTGTGCAGCTTAACACCAAATCTAAGGTAGAAGGAGCCATCACAAATGAAGAATACCG
>Ga0265594_1001848_pt1 | contig 15890 bp, 23 predicted proteins | sample saktaG_11_FD_190147 | JGI IMG/M metagenome (GOLD analysis project Ga0265594, IMG submission 190147) | Saline water microbial communities from Sakinaw Lake, British Columbia, Canada - sak_2011_5_24_80m | ecosystem: Environmental > Aquatic > Non-marine Saline and Alkaline > Saline ... | reverse complement strand
TTTTCATTAGTTCTTATTAAATCTCGTATTTCATCCTCAGTCATTTTTAAACTAACTTTAATATCTATATTGTTCTTTTTAATATATTGTCTTAATTGCCTTTTATTCATTTCATCTAAATTTGATAAAACAAATTCATCATTTTGATCATCAGCTTTACATGAAGGTTTTTCTTCTTTTTTGGGTGATTCTTCTTTCTCTTCATCAACTTCTTTTTTATCACTTTCATTTTCATCATGTTCCAATTCTACACCATGGAATATTTTGTTTACTTCATCATAACTAGGAATTATCAATAATTTATCAAAAGCATAAGATTCTTTTAGTACTTCTTCGTCAATAGGATCTCTATCTACAAAATCAAAAGATTTGTAGGTTATGTAAGTCTTTGGTTTTGAATCTCCTGAAACATAAAATGTTTTTTCAGATGTTCTAAATTTAATTGATTTTCCCTCAATTAAATCAGCAAAAATAATCGGTTCTGTTCTAGCTTCCTTTGAATTTAAATCTGGTCGATCTGCCTCTTCTAATAATTCAACTTCAAATTGAGAATAGGTAGCATCAAAAATTTGAATTCCTGCATCTTCATTATTTAAATCAATAATATTATATAGCGCTCTTCTTTGAGGACTAAGTTTACTTATAATACCTTTAGGAGTATTTTCATCTTGCATTAAAGTTTTTCGTTCCTCACAAATTGGGCAAGGCTTATTAAAAGTACGTTCTAAACAAACTAGAGTACTATTACTTACTCCAATCCAACCATGCACCCAAACGTCTAAAATATAATCTTCTTCTCCTGGTTCAATACCTTGCGGATGATTCTTTGTTTGAACTATCCATGGAATAATATCAATCAAATAACTTCGATTAGCCTTTGGTTTAAAAAATTTTGGACTTTCAGATGAGGATAAATCTAAAATCCCTCGATTTCCACCACTATTTTTACCTCTTTTTTTGGCATTATCTCTAATCCTGGCTCTTAATGCTTCTTGTCTTTCTTTTCTTGATTTCATTTTTATTGTCATTAATTTCTCCTTTAATATTTTTAATTATTAAAAATTATTTAATTTTATTTTTAATATAACATAAAAAAATATTTTGTCAAGCTTTATTTTTAACTTTTTCATCCTCCCTGTAAAAATTCATATAAAGCCACATGCAAAGCAGCTCTTGGATTAACATAAAAATTGGTATTTAATAAAATTGAATTTAACAAATATGCTCTTGGATTATCTTTATTTAATATTACAGCATCCATATAACCAATAATAGATCGTCTTATAGTTTCTGGATCTAATTCAGCATTTTTTAATAGTTTTAAAGTCACCGTTAATTTATCCCAGGTAATATTTTGATTTAATAACTCTTTACATAAATCAATAATTTGTTTTTCCTCAATTTTAGATCTCATAATAACTTCCAAACGGTCTTTTGGCTCAACATCGATTACTTGATCTAAAATAACTAATGCTTGTCTAGGACACCCATCTGCCATTTCTGCGATCATTCTAATTTCTTTATCATCTAAATCAACACCTTCACCCTCTAAAACTCTTTCTATGAGCTTAATCAAATTTCTAACTGATAAAGCTGTTACAACATATTCACTACAACGATTTCTAACAGTTTTTAAAAGTTTTTGGGGATCAGTAGTACAAAGAATAAAATAAACATGACTTGGAGTATCCTCTAAAGATTTCAATAAAGAATCATTAAATTTTTTACTGGTAGCTTGAATTTCATCAATTATATAAACCTTATTCTCACTCATAAAAGGCTTATATAGCATGTTTTCCTTTAATTTATCAGCAGTTTCAATTCCACGTTCACTACCAGCATCAATCTCGTTAATGTCTTTAGGATCACACTCTAAATATTCTTTAGCTATAATTCTTGCAACCGTAGTTTTTCCTGAACCACTAGGACCTGTTAATAGAAAAGCATGAGGTCTATCTTCCCTATCTAATACTGATCTTAAACTATCTATAGTAGTTTTATTCCCTACAATCTCAGAAAAATCTTTGGGACGATATTGTAGATGTAATGGCATTTGTTTTTCCTCTCTTTCTTTTTTTTAATATCTATCAATCTTGATCTTTAATTGGATTTAGTAGTATCACTTTCTCTTCTTTCTCTATTAGGTGGAAATTCTGGTTTTGGATTATCTTTTATTGAAACGGGTAAATGAGAAGTTACATACCCTTCTTGTTTTTCAATTGTTTCTTTTAAATTAAGATTATCTTCTGCAAATAAACAACCTTCATTATTACATGAAAAATAATGGCTTCTATTTTCTAAACAATCATCACATATATAAATATCATTTATTTGATTTAACATTATCATAATTATATCTTCTCAAAAATTCCTTCTTTTATATTTGCTTTATACCATTTATCTGAGCCAAGAATTGAAATTATAATTGTTCCTTTTTCTTCTTCTTTTAAAATTAATCGATCTTTTAATTTTGTTTCTAATATTAATGGCTCTCTAATCTCATTTATAACTAATATTCCTGTGCTTAAATCTACTTCTGTTTTCATAAATTATCTCCTTTTTTTATTACCATTCATTTTTAATAAATCCTCTCATATGCATAGGAACATCCCATCTTATTTTAGGATGCCCATACCGTTCTTTTATAAGTTTTACTTCTTCAATTAATTGCATATAATTTTCAAAATAAACATCTATATGTTTAAAATATCCTTTACCCAACTTAGAAACAATAAGAATTTGAGATTGTCCTTTAAAATCAACATCAACAATTCCTTTAGATAATGTAGATATTAAATCTTCTAATCTTTTTATTTCTATCTAATAATTGTTTAATTTTTACATCTTTTTCAATAGATAATTCTTAAATTCTATTTTCTATTTCATTAGTAAATAAAATGACAAAAGGACGTTTTAAAATTTTTATAATTTTGTTGATTAATTTCAATTTGATTTCCCTACTCTTTCAATTGATCTTAAAACATTTGTTGCCACATCAATTAATAAAGAATCCACTATATTTCTCCTATAAAGCACATGAGTAAAAATCCAAAAGGGTTTTCCTTTTTTAGTACAATTATAATCATATGGACAAGCTGGCCAATTATTAACTGACCAATTATAATAATTTTTACATAATTTATTAGATTTTTTATCCCAAGAAAAAGATAAATATTCTTTGTCTCCATCCTTTTCTACATTTATTAATTTTAATAGGTACATTTCATGTAAATTAGATCCTACTATTTCATATTCAGCCCCAATATGATCATGTAACATCTTAATTATATCTTTCCATTGATTAATTAATAAATCTACATATTTCTTTTCTTTAGTATTCAATTTTACTTCCTTCTTTTTTTCTTATTACTTCTTTACAAATACACCAATCACAAACATAATCATCTTTAAATATATATCTTCCCATCACCCCCTCTATATTCTTACATTTAGAACATCGTCTATAAGTAACTTGAAATCTTGGGTCATAAACATTATGTTCTGGCTTTATTTCCATTATTCTACAAAAATATTTTTTTACACAACTCCAGAGCTTGTGCTGGTAAAAATCCTTCTTTTATTGCTTCATCATATTTCTTTCGATGTAATTTAACCAATAATTCTATATATTTAAAAATATTAGGCAGATCTTCTTCAAATTTTTCTAAATCTTTCAAAAATTTATTATTTTCAAACATTCTTGGATCTAAATCACTCATATTTCTATTTTTTCCTTATCATACCAATTACCATCTGTTTTTGTAACTTCTGCTGATACAGATAATGGAACAATGATCCAATTCCAATGATTTCTTACATCTTCACACATAACTCTTTTTACTGTTTTCTTAATATGTTCAAATTCATCAGGAACAACATCTACAATAATTGAATCATGAATCTGTCCTATTAAATAACTCTTCCAACTTTCTTTTTTTGCTATTTGATTTAACTGAATAAAAGACCATAATAAACAATGAAAACTAGACCCTTGAATGGGATAACTAAAGACATCATTTTTCTTCATAAGCCCCCCACATCGAAAACCAGTTAATGTTTTTATATTTCCAGTTTTTTGATAATCTGCCCAAATTTTCTTTTTCCAATCACGATAAACAATATATTTTTCATTCCAAAGCATATCCTCTACATTAGCAACATGAGCTTCAAAAGTAGAATAATTTGAAATATGATTGCTTTTTAAATGTTCTTTTAAAGGAATTCCATTTTCTAATTTTAAACTATCAATATCTCTCCATAGATTTTTAGCACACTCAACAAAATAAGATCCATAAAATTCTGCAAATACAAACGAGTTTTTAGCAACAAATCGAATTTCTTTTGTGACTTGATCTTCTTCTAATAAAAATAAATTCATTGCCTCATCTCTATGCATATCAGTAGTTTCATCTTCTAAATATTCAATCAAAACAGGGTCTTTATTGTAACAAGCTGCAATATGAACTTCCAAACCACTATAATCAACCTCTAATAAGAATCTTCCAAGACGAGGGATTATAGAACGTCTACAGATTCTTTGTGCTTCTATGTCCCTTCTAGGTATATTTTGAAAATTCACAGCATTTGATGAGCTTCTAAAGGTACGTGTAGTGTGGAGATTGAAATTAGGTCGCATGATTCCATCTATATTTTCCCTTATAAATCCAGCAAGATAAGTTCCTCTAATTTTGAATAATTTTTTATAATCTAATATTAATCTTGTAAAATCTGTATCTAAACTTGCCAATACTTCTTTATCAGTAGAATCATTTCCTTTCAATGTTTTTTTAGATAAATCATAATCTAATAAATTAATAAATAAATCTTGTAACATTTTGGATGAATTAATATTAAATTTTTTATCTCTGTTTTTATCCCATAATTCTACCTCCTTACTTGCTTCTATTTTTCTAGTTAATCTATCCAATCTTTTTTTAAGATGTTTGTCTTGTTTTATTAAATACTCATCATCAACTCTGATACCAATTGCTTCAGTATCACAAAACTCCAACATACCTTCAAATAATAATTGATATCCTTTATTTAATCTTACTGACATCAATTCTTTTTGTCTTTTATATAATTTCATTGTATATTTAGAATCAATAGCACAATAAAGTAATAAATCTTTAAGAGGAACTTCTTTTAATCTATTAAAATGATTACAATTTTTGCTTTTTGATACAATATATGGTTTTATAAAACTATCATAACCTATTACACCATAGTTTATATAAGTTTGAAATTTTAAACCACATATACCTTCTCGATTATCTAAAACATGAGCAGCCAACATAGTATCCCAATGCCAACCTTGTACTCTGTAACCTAAAATAAATCGGGTCCAACAATCTTCAAATTTTGCATTATGAGCTACTTTATTAATCTCAGGATCAGTTAATATTTTTTTTATTAATTCAAGAAAATTCTCATCTTTAAATATAGGAAAAACAATTGATTGTTCTGTATCATAATCAGCTATACTTATACATAAAATTTCATGTCCATTCGCATGAGGTTTAATTCCAGTAGTCTCATAATCAAAAGCTATCGTAGGTTTTGTCTCTAAAATTTTATTTAAACGGTATTGCAAATCTTCATTAGGCCATTCATAATAACGGCGAGTTCCAACTTCATAATATTCAATTGCAAATGGATGATCCCAATTAATTGCATCTCTTAAATGACTATAAAACAATTTTTCCAAAACTAAATTATCTCTATCACGCAATAAAAAAGAGGGATGATAAGTAGGAAAAATCCAACACTGTAAATCTTGATCAGGAATTTGCTGGCCAACCCATTTACCGATTGAAGTTATTGAAATACGATCTCCAAGAACTGCTTGTACTGCCACTTTTCCCAATAAAATAATCTTTTCAGGTTTTAAAAGCTTAATATTTTCCATCAATCTTGGTCTACATAAAGCAATTTCTCTGGCAGTTGGAGTTCTATTATTTTCAGGACGACAGGCAAGTGCATTATCTTTCCATCCATCTTCATCCAATTCAAATTTAAGCTTTCTCAAATGCATTCTTAACAACTGACCTGCCTCACCAACCAACTGATTATTTTGTAAATCTTCTTGGGCTCCATTAGCTTCGGCCACAAATAATATCTTCTTTTTCCCCTCTCCATTATAATGCATTTTAGGAGATTGACACCCATAAAAAAGACCACACAGATCACAATTATCTTTTTTGGGCTTTTCAACTTTTTTGGGCTTTTGATATATAATCTCTGTCTTAGGCCAAAAAAATGGTAAATTATCTTCTTTCATTTTTTATTTTTTTCTCACTTCCTTTATACTTATTCATCCACATTTTTTTAAATTTTCTTATATAACACCCTTTACAAAGATATATTTCAAATGCTTTTTTAGTGGTTTTATTATATAAAATTTCTTGAGGACTTCCATAAGTATAATTAATTTCAAAATCTTCTAATTCTTTACCACAATCTTTACAAAAATTATTATTCATTCTCCTCATCTTTTTTATCTACTATTGGAGACAAAGCCCAAAAGAATGAAGCTTGTTCAATTATTAATGGAGAATCTTCTTTAAACTTAATTATAATATCTTCTTCATCTTCTTTGATCTGATTTAATAAAGATGTTAGACAATTTCCATTTACTTGAATTTTCATATCAGGAACAATTTTTTCTGGTTTTGTTAATTTTACTGTGAATTGATTATTGTCTAACTCAGAACTTTTTATCATTAAATTATTTCTTCTTGATTCAAAGACTAATATATTGTTCTTAAATAAATTAATGTAGTATAAAATGTTTGTAATATCATCAGGGTATAATTGAACAGAATTTTCATAGCCTTGAGTCATTTTTGTTTTAGTTTCTCCCCCAACAACATTAGTTTTAACAGCACTAGGTTCAATCAAAAGCATTTTAACTCTTCCCTTTGATGGATTATTTATACAAAACCATCTTTTCTCTTTATCAGTAGTATATGTTGGAGTAATATTTTCTTTCACCAATCCATTTATCACCTTATAAAGAATGGTTAAATCTTTTATACCCATACTAAATTCATCGGGATTATCTTTATCTATAATTATATTATTAGATATAAACAATGAATTATTCTCATCTATAGTTTGAATACTGGCAACTCCATTTTGAACATTTAAAACCACTTGTTTAATAATCCCATTTAAATAAGTATTCTTTAATAATTTATGTAATGCTTTTGTATCAAATTTAAACATTTATTCTCCTTCTTTTATTTTTTGATATTTTTTTAACATATTTTTATTATACTCTTGAAGTGCATTATTTGAATTATAAATACTTACAATAACATTTCATAATTATTTCTCCTTATTATTTATAAAGATCTCTACAATAGGAATCTAAACATGTTTTTCCGATATCCCATTGATTTAAAACTGTTACTGACACATTTGAATCGGCCTTTTGATGTCTGGCTCCTAAAATCCCAATTTCCATACAATCGATTTTTTGTTGATCTGTTGTCTGGTTCAATGCCATGGCCATAGAAATATGATTAAATTTTCTCCCCTCCTCAGCCCAATCCCCTTGTTTAATTCTTCGTTTAAATGTATCCTTATGAGAATGGCTGGCAGTAACCATTAAACAATGCCTCTGCTGTGCTATCCCTCTTAAATATTCCCATGTTTCATTAATAGAGTGTCTACCTTGTCCTTCTTTTATTTTTCCGATTGGTCCCATAATATCTGCATAATCTACTATAATAACGTCTGGAATAAAATTATCATAATGCTCCATATTATCTAAATAGTTTATAAGGTCCAAAACATTTATTGACTTTGCAGGAAAACATAATAATTTAAATTTTCCTGATCTAACCAAAAGTTTTAATGCCCTTGATTTTTTTACTGATGTCTGCCAATCCAATTCATCTCTTTCTATATCACATTTCCAGAATGTTTGCTCAAAATCTTTAGGAAATAATTTTCTGCAAGCATCACAGGCAACTGGTTTATGTGAATTAACTTTTTTAATATCTATATGCTTACAACTATTATTCTGATTTCTCTTACAATCAAAGACTGGAATTGATATAACCGCTTTCTTTCTTCCTTTTCCTGTTATTGATCTATAAATTCTTGCAATAATTTGAGGTTGTGTCATTTCTAAACTTACAAATAAAACCTTAAATCCTTTATATAAACCTTGTAAACCAATCTCTTGCAACCACCATGTTTTTCCACGTTTAGCAGGGCCAACAACAGCCAAAAAATCCCCACGAGTAAAAGGACCCATAATCTTTCCCAAATCACCTTTTAACTGAAACATTGTGTTCTCTTCTTTACTAAAAGCCTCCTGAATTGCTTTAGTATCAGTTAAAATATCAATTCCTTCCGATTTAGGTCTTGATACTCTTTTAAAATTACTGACCAATGATTCAACTTCTGCAACATTTTCAGACGTACCCAAATAAGCTGTAATATCTGCTGCTAAATTTTCCAACTTTCTTTTTTTTAGATAAACTTCAACCTCATCTAAAATATAATCAACATTAAATGTATCTTCTTGATTGTATTGATCAGATAAATTTTCTAAAAATTTCGAGATTAATTCTGCTTGAGTATCATCTAAAGCATTCTTTCTTATTTGTGACTCAAAAATATCCTTAATTGTGTTGCCAGGAGATTTACTATATTGATGATAATATTCCTGACACCAATCAACTATAATTTTTACATAAGACAACTTCAATAAATCAATAGAAAGTATAGAAAAAGATTCTTTTATAAATTTAGTAGACACAATCATACCTATAGCAATTTTTTTTTCTACATCTGTATTAATTCGCTGTCTTTTCCAATTAATCATATATTTAATTATATTTTTTGTTTCTTAAAAAATATAATTGATTTTCAATTCTATTTATTTTAACCATAATTTGTATTAATTTCCCCCCATTCTTATAAACATGATGTCTGATTAATTGATTTTTTAATTTTACCAATTCATTTAGTAATTCATTTTCTTCTAATAATTGTAAATAAGTCTTTCTCATTTATTTTTTTCAGATAATGCTTTTATTAATGACATTAATTCTCTTCTATTATTATAATTATCTCTCATTGCTACATTAGCTTCCATAGGATTTGTGCCATTTAATACCATTTTAGTAACCAAACTATTTCGATGCATACAACAACCTGTAATAGATCCAAAAAAAAACCCTATAATAATAATCATTATCCATTTATTTTTTCCTTATAAAATAAACATTAATATCAAAAATAAAATAATTAATCCAATAATAACTTTCATTCCATCATAGCTAAACTCTTGCATTGCTTTTCCTATATTTCCATGAGGATTTGTATTACCACAACTAGGACATCTTTTTGCATTTCTAGCCACCAAATGACCACAAGTTTTACATTCTTTTAAATTAGCCATTTTTAATTTCCTTAATATTTTAATATGTCATACTCTAACTCAAAAAATTTATCAATCTTTTCTTTCATTTTGATTATCTAAAATTCTTTTAACTTCACTTTCTGATATTCTTCGATGACCCCCCAATGTTCTAATGCACTTTATTTTATCTGCATTACACCAAGCTACTATAGTTACTGGTGTTACTCTCATTAATTTAGCTAACTGATTTGTTGTATAAGACTTTTCTAATTCGTTCATTTTAAATTCCTTTCATTTATTAATATTTATAAAACATTCATCTTTTTCTAATAAAATACTTTTTGCTTCATTCTCCATATCTAAAAATGGAGGCATTGGTGGTAATTGATCTAAACATTCTTGTGTACATATTTGAAAACTATTTGGATCAATTAGAGCATTATTGCTGTCCATATACAAATCATAACAATCTTGAATACAATTCATATATTCAATTAATAATGGGTTTACATTTTGAGTATCTGATACACAAGCTGGATTTTGTGATCTAACAATTAACACACTCAATACTATTAAAATCACTATAAATAATATAAGTACAGTTATCTTTTTCATTTCTTTAATTCTTTCTTTAAAAAGTTAGATAATTTTATCTTTATTTATTAATATTAAATTACCAAATACTTACTAAACAATATAATTTAAAACTTGTTTCATCATAAGGAATATATAATTTAGTATTTTTAATGGCTTTTATTATATTATCCTTTTGTTCTAAATTATATTCCATTACACTTTCCTTTGGACAATTTGGATTAAAATTAAAGCATTTTCTACCTATATAAAAATCTTTTTCTTTTCCTTTCAAAACACAATTAGAAATAACTTGACACATACATAAATTTTCTATGTCATTAGTCTTAATATTGCCACCATTATCTTTTAAATTATCAAAATTTATATCAGTATAACCTGATCTATTTAATATTTGTTCTTGTATAATTTCATGTTCAGCAAAAGTACTTCTTCCACAATTAGGACAAAACTTATATTTTTTCCTATCAATATCACAATCACATAAAAAATATGCTTTTGCTATTTCTCTAAACAAATTTTTATAAGGAACTCTAAATCCTAATATTACTCTTACATTATAATCCATACTTTTATCTCCTTTCTTTTAAATCAATAATTCATATGATATCGACCATCAATATCACTTAAATCATAACCCAATACATCTTGAATATAATCACAAAATTCACCCCAATTTGTAGATTTAACTCCAAGTACACTAGGTTGAATAGGAAAACCATTAGCAAATTTAACATTCCTAAGCCAACTACAATAATTTTGAATAAATTTAGTTGGATCTCCTAAAACCTCTAAATTTGTAAGTTCACCCAAATCATAAGAAAAATGATTACCCCCTACTCTTTCTACATCTAATAATTCAAATGTTAATATAAATTCTACAATAACATCTTGAATAACAAGCTTATCACGATCAGTTAATTTTCTTCTTATTAAATCTTCAAACATTTTTTTATAGATATCTATTTTTTCATGATAATTTTCCTCCAATCTACCCCTAAATCCAAGAGGTCTTTTTTTTAAATTTTTGGATGGATAATTTATAATCTTTCCCACCATCCTTTTTATATATAAAGGAACAGCATTATTTTTCTTCTCTTCTGTATAAAAATAAGATAAAAATAAACTTGTTCGTTTAATCGGATTATAAAACAAAATATCTAATGTAGGAATTCTAGATTTATCTTCTGGCAATTCATCAGCAGAATAGATTTGAGATAACTTTTCTAATCCAAGTTTAATCTTTTTAATCGACCAAGTTTTTGAATAATCCTTTTTGTTTATCTTGTTGAAATACAAAAATTCTTTATCTAATGTATAATATTTACTAAATTCGCCTCTATATAATGAATTAAGAGCCCGAACTACTTTGCTATATATCTCAAAATCTTTATTTGCAACCTTTTTCAATACTCCAGGTAAATTATTCCAATATTTAATCAAATCATCATAAGTATTTGTATCATCAATTCCATACAAAATATTGTGTATTATCAAATATTTCTGATTATTTATTTTATATCGAGGATTAACTTTTAAAACCCTCTTTTCCCCACCCATACAAACAGTCGGCAATATATAATTTTGTCTAATCAATTCATAAATGTCTTTTCTAACTGTACTCTTATCCATATTTAATAAAAGACCCAAATAAGCATTGGTAGCCTCACATGGATTCATAACTTCAATAACAGAAAATATCAACATTTGTCGATATGATAAATTTGGATTTAAAAAAACCTCAGCGGGGATGGTCAAATATTTTAACCATCCCATATCTTTTTCAATTTCAAATTTTTTCAATGGATTTTACCTCATCTGCTATAACATAATCATTAATTTTTTTCTGATCCAAAAAATCAGCAATCATTTTATTAACAACAAAGGTTATAGTTAAACCCCTACTTTTTATTAATTCTCTAAATTGTTCATATAATTTTTCTCTAATTTGTAATGAAGTGGAAACTGGTTGATTATCCTTACTGTCTTCAAAATTACATCCTTCACTAATAAAATCACTAACCATATTTCTTTCCATAAATTCAACCAACATTTTATTAAACACAAAAGTTACAGTTAAACCACGACTTTTTATTTCAGTCTTAAATTTTTCATACAACTTTTCTCTTATCTGAATAGTTGTTGATACTGACTTATCATCATATATAATCAATTTTAAATCACACCTCCTTTCTCGAATAGTCTACTTTTAAAATCGTTAGCTTCTTCATCTGATAAATTTGCTGGATCATTCACCCCAAACAATTCCACAATCTCCACATCAACACCAAAAGAATTTAAAAGCCCTCCCAAATCTTTAGCTTTTTTCATAGCTATTTCTTCTGTATCAAACAATATAAATATTTTTTTATATCTTTCAATTAATAATAAAACTTGCTCTTGTGTATAACCAGTACCAAATGTAGCAATCGTATCATCACCTATTTTCCACACATCTGTTATACCCTCCATAACAATAGCATAATCTTTCGTAGCATTATCCATATTATAAAGAATATTCTTATAATGAATAACCTCATCAAACTCAGAACAAGCTTTATATCTTAACTCTTGTCGTCCTGTTATATCTCTTCCTTGATAACTAACTATTTGACCCTGATAGTTAATGGGGGCTATAATTCTAAATTTGTAATCTCCAATATTATCAACATATTGTAGATTATATTTAGTAATTAACATATCAGGATCAAAATTTCTAGACTTTAAATATTTTTTAGCCTTTACTTCCAATGGTTGAATAAATTCTGGCAACTTGACTTTTTTACTATGAAATTTTACTTTTTTTATTTTTACTTTTTTTCCTGTTTGATATTCATAATAAATTTGACTTGCCGTTTTTAAAGAACAATTTTTAAAAATCCGAATTACATCATAAACAGAATGAGGCCCACACCGCCAACAATTAAATCCTCCATTTTCAATATTAAATCCTAGATGGGTAGATTGATCATCACAAAAAGGACATTGAATATTTGCCCACCCAGGAGAAGTATTGGACCCCTCTTCTGCAATCATAATTTTATTGTCTTTAGCAAATCTTATAAAATCAAACATTTTTTATTTTTTTAGTAACTGATTAACTTTCCTATACAATATTCTTTAAAAAAACATTCTCTTAATTTAAAAATAGGCTCTAAATTACCAATATAAATATCGTGATCATATTTTAACTCTACAATACACTCAACACCATTAAACTGTATATTTTTAATTTTCCAACTTTCTATTAATTTTAAAAAAGAAATATCATATAATTCAATAAACATTTTTACTTTTTTTAATAACTAATTAATCTTTATCTACTATTTTATCCATTACTAAAATAATCAAATAAATTATCAAATTCTTTTTTACTATCTTCATTTGGATTTAATTCTGCTGTAGCTGAAAACATAATTTTTCTTGATTCATAATTGCCCATATTTTGAGTATAAGCAAAAGATACTGTTATTTCCTTAATTCCTATCATTTTATTTTATCCTTTATTTTTAATTCTGTATAAGGCACTAATTTAAAAAAAGCTATTTCTTCTTTTCCTTTAATAAACTCAGGAACTAAATCATATTTTATACCCCCTAAAAATTGTCTTGCCATATACTTTGAAACCTTGATCCCTCCTATAGATGCTCTCATATCTCGACTTCTATAAATAGGAACTAATCCTCTTCTCACAATTCACCCCCCCCTTTTATTTTATTTTATTTATAATATAACACAATTATTTTAATTGTCAACTAATTTTTTCTCTAATTTTTTTATTAATTCAGTTAGTAAATCAGAATCCTTTGTATACTTCCCATCTATAGCCTGATCTATAACTTTTCTTTTCTCATCAATTAATTCTGCCAAATCTTCTTCTATTGTATTAGCTCCCAACAAAAACCAGGCATTTACAGCTTTCTTTTGGCCTATTCTATGACATCTCCCTATAGGTTGATCTATATCCCCAGGCTTCCAAGGCAACTCAATTATAGCAATATTTGATGCTGCTGTTAATGTTATTGCCTCTCCCCCTGCTTTAATATTGGCTATAAATAATTTGATATTATTATCTGATTGAAATTTATCTATAGCAATCTGTTTCCTTTTTGCATCATCTCTTCCATCTAATTTAACAGCTATATCTTTAAAATTATTCATTAAAGTATCTATGGTCCAATGATGAATTCCAAAAACAACCAATTTTTCTCCACTAATCAAAAAATCATTAATCCATTCAATTACAACCTTCATTTTTAATTTAATTATTTCTTGCTTAATTTGGATAATTTTAGCTTTCTTCTTTTTTATACTAGTAGATAAAATATACTCTTTTAATATTCCTTTGTATTCTTTTTTATCAATATTCTCTAAAAAAACTAGTGTTTTCGTTACTGATGGCAACTCTTTTAGAACATCCTTTTTTAATCTTCTAATCATTATAGAGTTTATTATTAAATCATTTAAAATATCAATATTACTAGCCCCATTAAAATCCCAACCGTATCCATTATGTTTAGGATCGCAAAAACTCATATAATAATTCCAATAGCTAGGCCAAAATTCAGGATTTAGAATATTTAGAAAGGTGAAAAAATCCTTTGGCCTGTTTGTTATCGGTGTTCCAGTCAAACCTATAATATATTTAATGTTTCTAGTTAAATCTACAACTGCTTGAGTCCTTTGAGCTTTATAATTAGATAGATTATGTATTTCATCAATAATACATATCTTACAATTTAATTTTTTTAATTGATTTAATCTTTTTTTAACTATTTTATAATTAACTATATAATAATCAACCTCTTTAATTGGGATCTCTTCATAACCATACAAAATTTCAATTTTATCAGTTATAGTTTTTTCAATCTCTCTCTGCCAATTAATTTTTGCATTACCTCCACAAATAACTAAAACAGGTTTTCTCTCAGGATGTAGTGCTGTCCATGCTAATGACTCAATAGTTTTGCCACAATTATGAACTACAACACCATTAACAATAAAAGAATTATTAGGAGATTTCATTTTAATATCATAAACATCTTCATAACCTACATATTCAATAGATACTATTTTCTCTAGCTTTGGAAGAAAAAATCTACCTATAATATATAATTTATCCCCAACAGATAATTGGCTTAATTCTTTTTCCCCTTTAGACGTTATATATACATGATCGAAAGTAGATTTAATTTCATGTGTTTGAGTTTTTACCAAATAAATTTTTTTTATTCCTTTAAATAAAATGTTTTTAACTTCATTTAATCGAAATTCTTTATTATCCAAACTAATAGATCTAGTATATGTTTTAATGGTTTTATCCCATTTATATTTATCTAAATTATTAAATCGTTTATAAGCATCTCTTAATTTAATTCTAAAACCTTTACCAGCCCTATTAATAATAATTTCCTGATCCCCTGATATACAACCCATTTCATCAGCCACTAAAGCCCTTCCATTCTTATTCTCTACAAATTCAACGGCCTTTGTTTGAAATGGATAAATCTTAATTTTAAATCCTTGAATATTCTCTGATACATTAGCTAAATCAGGAAAAGCTAAATCATAAGCTTCTCTCAAACTATCAGACATTTCAAAACCCCAACATTTCAAAACATTTAAAACTTCTAAATTTACAGGCACAGACCACTGACAATTTAAATACTTTCGTCCAGGCAGAGCTTTAACTTTTTTTAATACTTTTTTAAAATCAGAACCACCAAATTCTAAAATAATTCTAGATTCTTTTCTATTAAAACTGGCTTTTTTCACTTTTTACCCTTCTTTATTAAATTTAACATTAGAATTCAAATTAAAACTTCCTAATTTAGCTTTTAAACAAGTTTTATATTTAGTTTCTATCAAATATTTTCTATTAGTTGAGGGACATATACATTCTAAAAATCTAAATTGA
>Ga0265594_1001847_pt1 | contig 15891 bp, 16 predicted proteins | sample saktaG_11_FD_190147 | JGI IMG/M metagenome (GOLD analysis project Ga0265594, IMG submission 190147) | Saline water microbial communities from Sakinaw Lake, British Columbia, Canada - sak_2011_5_24_80m | ecosystem: Environmental > Aquatic > Non-marine Saline and Alkaline > Saline ... | reverse complement strand
GATACTCACCCTATGGTTTCTTTTGGAAAGATTTATAAAGAGTTTTGTTTATTTTTATTTTTATTTTTATTTATAAACTTTATTATATTATATTATATATTATATATTATATATTATATATTATATTAAAATAATTTAGATTTTAGGTTATTTAATTTTATTATTTCTATGAGAAATGGGGGTGTTAGAGTTTTGGTTTTTTTATGTGTTTTATAATATATTTTATAATTTGTTTAGTTTTTTATTGAGGATAATTTGTTTAGTTTTCCATATGAAATCAAGGTGTTACTATTTAGGAGATAATTAGATTTATAAAGTTTAATTTGTATAAAATTATATTATTTAGAATAATACTATTCTAATAAGATTGGTAATTAATAAGATTGTTAAGATAATAAATTATTAAATAAAAATTTATTTAAAAAGATGGTTAAATTAAATAAAATTTTTGATTCTGTTGAAAATAGGAGTTTATTTAGAGATAAACATATTTTACAGTCTAATTATAGTCCCGGAGTAATTCCTCATAGGGATGAACAAGTTGAGGCTGTTGCTTCAATACTTGCTCCTGCTTTATTAGGACAAAAAACAAGTAATTTATTTATTTATGGAAAAACAGGTAGTGGTAAAACTCTTTCTATCCAACATGTTACTAATGAATTATCTAAAAGAGCTTCTGAAAATAAAATTTTAAGGGTTGAATATTTAAATTGTAAATTAAAAAAAATTGCAGATACTGAGTATAGAATTTTAGCTGAGTTAATTAAAAAATTAGGGGGAAGTGTTCCTGCTACTGGTTTGCCTACTGATCAAGTTTATTTAAGATTTTTAGATATTTTAGAGAATTCTGAAGAAAAATTATTAATTTTAGTTTTAGATGAAATTGATCAAGCTGTGAAGAAAATTAGTGATGAATTTTTATATAATTTAACAAGATTGAATTCTGAATTAAATAAAACGCAGATTATAATTGTTGGTATTAGTAATGATTTAAGGTTTTTAGATATGATTGATCAAAGAGTTAGGAGTAGTTTGTCTGAAGAAGAATTAGTTTTCCCCCCTTATAATGCATTACAACTTCAGGATATTTTAAGGGAAAGAGCGGACGAAGCATTTAAGCAAGGAGTTGTTAATGAAGGAGTAATTGCAAAATGTGCTGCTTATGCTGCTAGGGAACATGGTGATGCTCGTCGTGCTTTAGATTTATTAAGAGTTGCTGGAGAATTAGCTGAAAGAGAATCAAGTAGTAGAATAAAAACTGAGCATATTGATAAAGCAAATGATAAAATGGAAAGGGATAAAATTTTAGATATCATTGAAACAGGAACCAAACAATTTCAAATGATTCTTTATACTATTTTTGAATTAAACAAGAATCCTAAGGAAGGTGTTTTTACAGGAGATGTTTTTGATTATTATGGGAAGTTATGTAAAAAATGTAAAGTTGATTGTTTGACTCAAAGAAGAGTTAGTGATATTTTAGCTGAGTTAGATATGTTAGGATTAATAAATGCAAGAGTTATTAGTAAAGGTAGGCATGGTAGAATGAGAGAAATTAATTTGGCTATCCCTGAGAATATTTTAGATAGATGTAGGGTAATTTTAGAAGAGGGGTTGGGAGTTTAGAAAGGTTTTTATATTTATTTTAAGATGAATTTTAGTGTTGTCATTTAATGTTTGGTTAGGTTTATAGGAATTACGGAGAGAATTAGAATGTCTTCCTAATTTTCCAAGAAATGAGTGTGATTGGACTTCAAAAAGGGTTCAAAAGGATTTTGGATTTAAAAAAGTTTTTAGAAGATTTTTTGATGAATCCAAACAAAAATGGATATCTCATGTGTGGAATGTTGATTTTAGTGAAGATATTTATATTGATTTGACTGCTGATCAGTTTGATTCTAATCTGCCTGGTGTTTATATAACAAATTATACAGATCCTAACTATAATAAAGGAAGATTTTGATTAATATAGTCCTTAATTACCATTTAATTTAAATACTTTTTAAGTTTTAATTATTTAGATATCAGATTAACCTGAATAAATAGAGTTGGATTTTTTAGTCTGAGTATAAAATTAGGACTATAAAATTGGTTTTCATAAATTATATTTACCTGCCCAACCTTAAATTAAATAAATAAGAGGATTATATGGCATCAAATATCTTAAAACTGTTTATTGAAAAAGGATTTCTTTTAGATAAAGAAATGTTGGATTTTTTAAATGAATTAGGAGATGAAGAAGTTGCAAATGAGATTATTGATAAGATTGCAGTTGTTTCACAAAAAAAAATTATTACTAAGAATTTAGTTAATGAAAATATTGAAAAAATTAAACCTATACTTTTTGAATTAGGTAATGAGAAAAGAAAATTAGTTGATAAGTATTTTGTTAATGTTAGTATTTCAGTAGAAGTTAAAAAAGAGAGGAGCATTGAAAATGAGATTAAAGGAAATAAAAAAGAGATTAAGGATAGAATGAATTTTGTGAAAATTCTTTCTTCTCCTGTGATTACATCTCAGAAATTGAGTGTTAAAGATTTTATTAAATCTTTTAGATATAGATATAGTTATATTAAAAATTTATTACAACAAAGGCTTGAATTAGATAATCTTGTTTCAATTGATAAAATTGTTGGAAATAGAGATTTTTCAATTATTGGATTTGTTATAAATAAATATATTACTAAGAATAAAAATATTATTTTGGAAGTTGAAGATTTAACAGGTGTTATAAAATTATTAATTAATCAAAATAAAGCAGAGATTTATGAAAAAGCTAAGGAGATTTTGTTAGATGATGTTATTGGTTTTAAATGCAATGGATCAAGAGATTTTTTGTTTGCGAATGATTTTTTTTATCCTGATTGTTTTTTAAAGGAAAAAAAGAAAGCTAATAATGAAATTTATGCTTTGTTTATTTCAGATATGCATATAGGGAGTGGAAATTTTTTAGAAAAAAATTTTAATAAATTTATTGATTGGTTAAATGGAAAAAATTGTGATGAAAAACAAAAAGAAAATTTAAAAAAAATAAGGTACATATTTGTTGTTGGAGATTCTATTGATGGTGTTGGAATTTATCCTGGTCAAGAAAAGGATTTGATTATTAAAGATGTAAAAGAGCAGTATAGAAAATTGGCTGAGTTTTATAAAAGGATTCCTAAATATATTAGTATTATTCAGTGTGCTGGACAACATGATGCTGTTAGAGTTGCAGAACCACAACCTCCTATTGGGGAAGATTTTGCAGAAGAATTACATAAAATTGGAAATTTATATTTAGTTAGTAACCCTAGTTTGATTGAGATTGAAGGAGAAGATGGAAGTGAAGAAGAAAATAAAAGGGGAATTAGAGTTTTAATGTATCATGGTGCAAGTATGCATAATATTATTAATGAGATTGAAGAATTAAGATTGGGTAATGCACATTCAACTCCCACAAGGGTTGTTAAACATTTATTATTGAGAAGACATTTATCCCCCACTCATGGTGCTACAACTTATATTCCTAATGCAAAAAATGATTTTATGTTAATAAAAGAAGTTCCTGATGTAATAACGACTGGAGATTTACATAAAACAGATATTGATAGTTATAATAATATTTTAATAATCTCTAATTCATGTTGGCAATCAATAACTGCTTTTGAAGAAAAAGTTGGAAATCAACCTGATCCTTGTAAGGTTCCAATTTTAAATTTAAAAACAAGGGAAATTAAGATTTTAGATTTTAGTGATGAAATTGAAGATGAGGCTGGGATTGAAGAGAATGAGAGTGATGAAAAAGAAAATAAGAAAAAGAGTTTAAATGAAAATGAGGTTGTTTGTTAGGATGGAAGAGATAAAGGATTTTAAAAATATGAGTGAAAGAAATCATCATGTTGCTGTTACGGGTATTGTCATCAAAGATGGAAAATATTTAATTGTTAAACGAGCTGGCAATAGGGAGAAGTTTAATGATTTATGGACTGTTCCTGGTGGGAAAATTGAAAGAAAGGATTATGGGAGGTCTAAAGATACTTCTGAACATTGGTATAATGTTTTAGAAGATAATTTAAGAAGAGAGGTTAAAGAAGAGGTTGGTTTGGAGATTAAAAATATAAAATATTTAACAAGTTTAACTTTTATGAAAGGAGAGGTTCCTGTTTTAGTTGTGAGTATGTATGCTGATTTTGATAGGGGAGAAGTTGTTTTAAATGAAGAAGGTGTTGATTATAAATGGGTTTCATTAGAAGAAGCTAGAGATTATGATTTAATTGAAGGGATTTATGAAGAGTTGGAGATGATGGATAGGGTGTTGAGAGGAGAGGGGGTTGGAGGGTGGGGGAAAGGTGATAAAAATGAGGCAGGTAAGGAATTTAATCATATAGCAAAAAATTTACAAGAAAAGAAAAAATTAGTTTATACTGCTCAATCTTGTAAAAATTTTTATCAAAGAATGCTTATATGTAAGCATGCTTTTGAACAGGGGGTTGTTCCTATGAATCCTTTTAATACTTTTGGTTATTATCTTTATGAATTAGTTGATAGAAATTTAGTTAGAAATGGAAATAATAATCTTATGGAAAAGTGTGATGAGTTATGGGTTTATGGTGAGGTAAGTGATGGAGTATTAGCTGAAGTTCAAATGTTTGAAAAATGGAAAAAACCAATTAAATTTTTTGATATTTCTAATCTTCCAAAAGAAGTTAAAGAAATTTCTAAAAAGGATTTGGTATTTGAAGATGAAGTAAAAGAATTTGCTTATTTAATAAAATCTGGAGATTTTAAAAATGACTAATCAAAAATCAGAATTGAGTCCTGAATCAGAAAAATATTTTGAGGAATTAGGTAAGGAGATTCAGAAAAATTATAAAATTGCAGAAAAAGCACGTAGTAAGGGTTATGATCCTGTTGATAAAGTTGAGGTTCCGTTAGCTTTGAGTATGGCTGCAAAAGTTGTTAGGCTGATTGCTACTAAATATCCCCAACTTGATAGAGAAGATATTATAAATAGGATTTTAGAATTAGAAAAAAAGTATGGAGCATTGGATAATACTGTTAGTTTTAAAATTGCAGAAGAGATTGCTAAAGGGAAATATTGTAAGTTTGAAACCCAGTTAGAAGCGATAGATGCTGGAATTAGAACTGGTTTTGCATATACTACTTTAGGTGTTGTTAGTTCTCCTATTGAAGGTTTTACTGGAATAAAAACTGGGAAAACTCAGATTGGTGAAACTTATTTAAAAGCTTATTTTTCAGGGCCTATTAGAAGTGCTGGAACAACTGCTGGTTGTGTTGTTATTATGTTAATTGATTATATAAGGCAGATTTTTGGTTATGCAAAATATGATCCAACTGAAGAAGAATGTAGAAGGGTTGTGACTGAGTTATATGATTTTCATGATAGAATTAGTAATTTGCAGTATTTGCCTACTGAAGAAGAAGCTTATTTTATTGCTAAAAATTTACCTGTTCAAATTTGTGGAGATCCTACTGAAAGTAGAGAAGTTTCTAATTATAAGGATTTACCAAGAGTTGATACTAATTTTATAAGGGGTGGTTTTTGTTTAATTATTGGGGAAGGATTAGCTCAAAAAGCTAATAAAGGTTTGAGAATTTTAAGAGGATTACAAAAAAATGGTTTAAAGATTGATGATTGGGGATGGTTAGAAGATTATGTTAGGTTGCATGAGAAAAGAGAAAAAGGAAAAGCAGATGAAAGTCCTACTTATATTAAGGATTTAGTTGCTGGAAGGCCTGTTTTTGGACATCCTGGAAAGGGATTTAGATTTAGATATGGTCGTTCAAGAGTTGCAGGTTTTAGTGCAGTTAGTGTTCACCCTGCAACGATGGCTGTTACAAATGATTTTATTGCAACAGGAACCCAATTAAAAATTGAAAAGCCAACAAAAGGTTGCATTGTTACTCCTTGTGATTCAATTGATGGACCAATTGTTAAATTTAAAAATCAAAGTGTAAAAAAATTAAAAGATTATGAAGAGACGAAGATACTTTATTCTGAAATAGAAGAAATAATTTATTTAGGAGATGTTTTATTTCCTTTAGGTGATGTTATAAATAGGAATTCTGTTTTAGTTAAACCTGGTTATGTTGAAGAGTGGTGGGGATTAGAGTTAGAAAAAGCTATAAATGAAAAGGAGGTAAAGGGAAGAGAATTTAAAGAATTAGATTGGTTTATTATTAATTTGGAAAAGGCTATTTTTTTAAGTAAAGAATTTAAAATTCCATTACATCCAAATTATATTTATTATTGGACTCAAATTGATTATGAACAATTTTTAGGGTTTATTGATTGGTTGCAACATGGGAGAATTAGTGAGGGAAAATTATTATTTCCTTTTAATAAAAGTGAAAGTGAAAGATTTAAAGTAGGAAAAAGAGCTTTAGAATTATTAGGGGTTGAGCATTCTGTTGGTGTTGAAAATGTTATTTTGGAAAAACAAGAAACAAATGCATTGTTGGTAAATCTAGGGTTTGATTTGGGTTTTTCTGGAGAATTAAATTTTAATTATAAATTTGAAGGTGAAGATATTTTTAAGAAAAAAAATAATGAAAAAAAGGAAGGTGAGAAAGTTCTTGAAGTAATTAATGAATTAAGTAAATATAAAATTAAAGATAAGGCTGGAGAATTTATTGGAACTAGAATGGGGAGGCCTGAGAAAGCAAAATTAAGAAAATTAACAGGAAGTCCCAATGTTTTATTTCCTGTTGGTGATGAGGGTGGAAGGTTTAGAAGTGTTAATGAAAGTGTGAGTGTTGGAAGTGTTAGAGGAGATTTCCCATTTAATTATTGTAAGAAATGTGATAGGGAGAGTATTTATAGGACTTGCGAGGTTTGCGGGGGAAAAAATGAAAAAAAATATTTTTGTAAAAGGTGTGGAAAAGAGATTAAAGAAGAAAAATGCAAGGTTCATGATGTTGGAAATAGATTTAAGAATGTGAGGATTGATATAACTCATTATTATGAAATGGCTAGGAAAAAATTAGGAATGTTAAGGGTAGAAATTCCAAATTTAATAAAAGGGATTAGGGGGACAAGCTCTATAAATCATGATTTAGAAAATTTAGTTAAAGGAATTTTAAGGGCAAAATATAAGCTTTGTGTAAATAAAGATGGGACTATTAGGTATGATATGACTGAAATGCCTTTATCTCATTTTAAACCAAAGGAGATTGAAGTTAGTTTAAGTAAATTAAAAGAATTAGGATATGTTAAAGATTATAAAGGTAGGAAATTAGTTGATGAAAATCAAATTTTGGAATTAAAACCTCATGATGTTTTATTACCTTGTAATACTAAATCTGGAGATGAAAAAGGAGATGATTTATTTATTAATCTTACTAAATATATTGATGAATTATTAGAAAAATTTTATGATTTGCCTAGTTTTTTTAATGTTAAAAATAGGTATGATTTAATTGGGCAATTGGGAGTTTGTATGGCACCGCATAATTGTGCAGGAGTTATTTGTAGGATTATTGGTTTTTCGAAAGTTCAGGGATTAGTTGCAAGCCCTTATTTGCATGCAGCTATGAGGAGGGATTGTGATGGGGATGAAGCTGCAATTATGTTGTTGTTAGATGTTTTAATAAATTTTTCAAGGAAGTTTTTGCCTTCACATAGGGGGGGAACTCAGGATGCTCCTTTAGTTTTAAATGGTAGAATTTTTGCAAGAGAAGTTGATGACCAGATTTTAGATTTTGAGTTAGTTAATAATTATCCTTTAGAGTTGTATGAAAAAGCAGAGCAAGGATTACATTCTCGTGAAATTGAGATTGAAATGGTTAAGCAAAGAATTGGAAGAGGAGAAGACCCTTTTATTAATACTGGTTTTACTCATAAAACAAGTGATTTTAATATGGGTGCTGTTTGCAGTTCTTATAAAACTCTTCCAACCATGAGAGAGAAAGTTGAAGAGCAGATGAAATTGTGTGAGAAATTAAGAAGTGTTGATCAATCAGATGTTGCAAGATTAATTATTGATAGGCATTTTATGAGAGATTTAAAAGGTAATTTAAGGAAGTTTAGTCAGCAGAGTTTTAGATGTACAAAGTGTAATACAATTTATAGAAGGCCACCTTTAAATGGGCATTGTGTTTGTGGTGGAAATATAATCTTTACAATTTCTTATGGGGGCATTGTTAAATATTTAGAACCTGCATTAGATTTAGCAAGAAATTATAATGTTCCTGCTTATATTAAGCAAGATTTGGAATTAACTAAAAAATATATTGAAAGCATTTTTGGAAAGGATACAGAAAAACAAGAATCCATTGAAAAATGGTTTTAGAAAAATGGTTTTAAAATCCAGTAACTAATTCCAGAACTAATTAGTCCTGTTAAAATTCCAAATAGTATTTGTTTTTTTGAATATTTTAAGTAGATTAGTGAGATTAAGATGAGAATAATTAGGGCTGTTGCAAAAATAGTGTATTTTATGTCATTGTAGAAAAGGATTGTGAAAATGTAAAGGACGATTCCTCTTGTTAAATGATTTTGTGATTTTAGAAATAAAGAGAGAATAAAGAGTATTAAACCTGCTAAAAAAATTTGATATAGAAAAATATAGTGTTCTCCAATTGTTGAACGTATTGCAACAATTATAAATATCGGTATTGAGCCTATTGCTAATGAGTCTCTTGCAATTTCATTGATTAGAGGTTTTATTTTTAGTAGTTTCATAGGATTGTTAGACATTATCAATACTTAAAAGTTTTGAGAGTAAGGTTAGAGATTGGATTGGAGATATTTTTTAAAGTATGTGTTTAAATACATAATTGTTTAAAAGTGGAAAAAGATTTTAATAAAAAAGAAAAATGGCAGGAATTTTTGGTGTTGTTTTAAATGGAGATAATTTGAAGGATTTGCATTATGGAACTTTTTATCTTCAGCATAGGGCTCAGGATTATTGTGGTTTACTTTGGTATTCTAAAGGAGATTTGTTTGGCAATACTCATAAAGGATTATTGAATGCTAATTTTCCAATTGAAGAATTAGAAGGATATAAAGGAGATTATGGAATAGGTTCTGTTTCTGTTACCCGAGAACCTTCTTCAGGTCTTTCAAGATATAAAGGAGCTGTATTTAGTTTTGATGGAAATATTACTAATTATAAAGTGTTGATGGAAAAACTTCTTAAAGGTGGTGCTGTTTTTTCTGGTTACCATAATCCTAATCAGGTTACAGGGTGTGATTTAATTGCTAATATTGTTTTAAGTGAGCCTAGGTTTGAAAAAGGCATTGAAAATTTAATGGAGGTTATGGAAGGTGATTTTTCATTAGTTTGTTTAACTAATGAAGGGATATATGCTTCAAGGGGGTGGGGTAGAAAACCATTAATTTTAGGAAAAAAGCAAAAAGATTCAAGTGAAAGTTATGCTGTTTCTTCAGAAAGTACTTCTTTTATTAATTCTGGTTTTGAAATCGATAGAGATGTTAATCCTGGAGAAACAGTTTTTTTAAATAAAAATGGTATTCAGCATATTTCTCAAATAGATTTGGGAAGTGATATTAGATATGGTGTTTTTGAATGGATTTATTCTTCTTATCCAACTTCTATTATTGATGGAAGAAGTGTTTCAGAAGTTAGGAAAAAAATGGGGAGATTGTTAGCAAAAGAATATCCCATTGATGTAGATATTGTTTCTTGTGTCCCTAATTCTGGAAGATGGCATGCAATTGGTTTTAATCATGAATCTTATGCACAAGGTATGAATATTCCTTATGAAGATGTTTTTATAAGATATGATTATGCTGGAAGGAGTTTTATTCCTGGAGATAAAGATATTCAACAAAGAGTTGCTGATATGAAATTAATACCTGTGGTAAATTCTATAAGAGGTAAAAAAATTGTTTTAGTTGACGATAGTATTGTTAGAGGTAGATAAACAAAGAATCAAACTAATAGATTGAGGAAATTTGGTGCAAAAGAGGTTCATGCGAGGATAGCTTGTCCTCCTTTAATGTTTGCTTGTCCTTATGGAAAATCAACTAAAAAAGATGAAGATTGTATAGCAAGAATATTGTCTATTGATGAAATAAGAGAAACAAGAGGTTTAGATAGTTTAGAATATGCAACAATTGATATGTTAGAAGAAGCAATTGGTTATCCTAAAGATAAATTATGTTTGCATTGTTGGAGCGATTAAATGGAAAAGTGAGGAGGAGTAAAATAGAAAGTTATTTAATTTTTGAATACTTTTTTATAGTGGTGAAATAGTATATAAATGCTTAAAAAGGAGAGGTTTATAGAATATAAAATGGATATGAGTATTTGGGTTCCTTTTCCTGAATTAACTTTGGAGAAGAGATTTGATATATTAAGAGAAGCAGAAGTTAAATATACTCCTTATGATAGCGATGTAACTGGGGAAAATGTTAATTCTATTGTTGATAAAATAGTTAATGGTTTTCATCAAAGTCAACCAACCTATATTCTTCAGGGAAGAGGTTGTAATTTTGAAGGAGGAGGTAGTGAGAAGGTTATTGCATTTATTACAAAAACTGATAAATGTGAGCTTTATGGGCAGGCAGTAGATGTTGCTGGTAATTTAGGTATTCCTGTTTTTGATAATGTTGAAAGAGCTAATAGCTATTTTCGAAGAGATGTTTCTGATTCTTTTTGTAATTTTAGTGCAGAACTTTCTTTAATTAATGGAGTTCTTGGAAAAAACATTAATGGGGGAGATTCAGATGCATATTTTTTTGTTTTACCTAATTATAGTTATGTTAAAAAAGTGATGAGTTTGGTTGAGAGGTTTTCTGGAAGGAGTTTGGATGAAGAAGCTAGTGCGGATAAATAAGAAGTAGAATTTTCATAACAAATAAAATAAAATAAAATAGTCGGTACTCAAAAATCTAAGATTTTTGGTTCCACAATTCTCATAAAATGTAAAAGAGAATTGTTGGCAATAACAAACAACCCATTAAATGCATTCTTTTTATTCCAATTAGAATTGTGAAAATTCCAAGTGTGGAAGATGTTAGGAAAATTAAAAGTGAGAGAAGTTTTCCTTGAAATGTGAAATCTGAAAACAAAAGAATTATTATTAAAAGGATTGTAAGAATAATTATAGAGAGTTTTGAATATTGGATTTTATGAATGTTTTTTGCTATTTGTTTTGAGATTGTGATTGCTATAAAAAAAGAAGATATCCCTGAAATAAAGATTGTTAAAATTACTAAGGATAGGATGGATATTGTTAAATTTGGAATTAGCTGGTTAATTGCAACTGCTGCTCCTGTTCTTGTTCTTTGAATTGAGTAAATTGCTATAAATGAGAGCCCCATTACAATTGTGTTGATTGCACCTAAAAGAAAAAGAAATTGTCTTTGGTCTGATTTTTTCCCTAAGAATTGTTTTCCAATTAAAGCTGCCTGGCTTGCCCCTAAACCAGGAAGAAAAGCTGTAAATGGAGATGCTATTACTGTTGCAAATGAAGCTCTTGCAATTGATTTTTTAGAAATTTTAATATTTGTTAATTTAGTTGTTCTTTGGGGAGGGATTTTTGTTTTTTGCTTGATACTGATTAAAAGATTAGAAGCTCCGAAAAGTCCGGTTAATAAGGGGAGAAGAGGTTCTTTAATATTCATATTAAGTGATGCTATTCCAAGGAAACCTGCCAGTAAGAAAATAAAAAAAGCCCAGAGGATTTTGTTTTTCTGTTTTTCTGTTGAGATTAAATAAACTGAAACAAAGATAAGGATCAGCCACATGATTTTTTGAATATAGGGATAAAGGATTGGAAGTATGTAGATAAAGAGTGGTGTGAAAAAAAGAATTATTAGTAATGAGGCAAGACTTCCATAAAGAGTGTAGACCACTGCATAATATGCTCTGCCTTTTAAAAGAAGCTGATGTCCTGGAAGAATTGATAATACAGAGTCTTCATCTGGTGCGCCTAAAAAAATTGATGGAATAAAATCTAAAAAAGTATGAGTTATTGCCATAGATGTTATAAAAATTATTAATGTTAATGGAGAAGTTATTTTAAGAAGAGTTGTTGAAATTGATAAAAGTATAATTGCTATTAAGTTTATGTGGATTCCTGGTATTAAGCCTGTGATAGTGCCTGCTGTTATCCCGAGCAATAATGCGATAATTATTTCGATCAGCATTTTGCTCTGAATCAATTTTACCGACGGTAAAATAGCTTTTTCTTTACATTATTTATAGGCATTTAAGCTTTTTAAATCTTGTCGCTGAGGACTTTTTTGGAAAAAACTGTGTGGTTTAATATACCCTTTTGTTTTTGGGCTATTGCAGATTATTTTATAGTCGATAAAACTTTATTTGATATGTCCTCCTGAACTTATTTACTATGATTTTGATTGTGTTTTGGGGTTATTGGACGCTTTTTTAGGGGTTTTTGGGAAATTTTTCTTAATTTTCTTAACTCGTGTATTACTCGTGAAACATCTTAAGTTTAATAGAATTATTAAGATTATTAAGATTATGGTAAAAAAGGAGATAGATGAAAGGATTTGCAGAGATTGTGGAAGACCAATAATTGGCCGGAGAATTGATGCAATAATATGTAAGGATTGTAGAAGAAAGGCCCAGGAAGAATCGTCTCAGAGAATCAAGGAAATGGAGAAGGAAGAGAGGATCCTGAAGAAAGTTGAAGGAACAAGTGTTAAGAGAGAGATTGAAAGAAAAAAGGTTCAAGAGATTCTTAAGGAATTGGAAAAAGGAGATCCAGATGATCCAAATAAGAAGAGGAATGAGTTTCTCTATAGCTTTGGAATAGAACCAGTTAAAGAGTATATCCATTCTTTTGGAGGAAATTTTTGGAAAGATATGCAATCTTTTGAGATTAAGCTTTTTTGGGAATTTATTAATAGAAAGATTGAGGAGAAGTTAGAAGAAGAAAAACGAAAAAAAGAAGCTGAGGAAGAAGAGAAGAAAAATAAGTTTGGTAGTTTTGGGATTTCTTATTAAGTGTATTCTATTTTCAGGATACTGTATGCAAAAACAAAATACTGTATGTTGTTTTTTTCAGAGTCTTGCTTTTTAAAAACAAATAGTTCTATTAGTTATGACAAAGACAACAATCTCATTAAGTTTAAGTGAAGAAATAATTGAAAAAATTGAGGCTGAGAGAAAATTAGTATCTCGTTCTGCTTATGTTGAATTTCTTTTAAAAAAGTTATTAGAAAATAAAGAGGAGAAAGGAGAAGATGAATTATGAAGAACTAAGATCAAGACCTGTTAAGCAGAATGGAGAAAGATCAAATCATGATTTTCATTTAAGATTAAGTAAAACAGAAAAAGAAAGATTGATTATGCTAACAAAATCTGCAAACTATGCTACGATGAGTCAGTTCTTAAAAGATCAGCTCTTTAGGCCGGATTTACATTTTAAACTGGATTTAATTCTAAAGTTTCTAAAAACTTTAATGGATGAAAAAGATGGAACAAAAGAAGAATGATTTAGATTTTGAAGAAGTAAAAAATAACAAAAGTAAAAACTTTTACTTAACTGTTTATGAACAGATAAAAGAAGGGGTAAGGCCGTCTGAGATTTGTAAGAGGTTTAAGATTTCTAAGCAAAAGCTGAATTACTATTTATCCTCGCTGAAGAGGGCAGAATGCATTAAAAGGATTGGTTATGGTGTGTGGGAAATTTGCGGAGAATTTGATGAAAAAAAGGTAAAAGAAACAATCCGATTAACTAAATATCAACCTGAAAGAATCAAACCGGATTTTGTAAGGGGCCATGCTTTTCAGTTTAAGTTGAAAATCCCAAAACTAAGAAATTGGGAGAAAAGAGAAGAGGTTTTGGAAAAGAAAGGAATTGAGTTTAAGGAGTTAGATCATCTGATTGGAAAGGGCCAGGAGATTTTGATTAAAGGAAGAAAAATTTGGTTAACTAACAAATCTATAATAATTTTTGAGAAATCCAGTTATTTGACTAAGACTGCTAAAGATGCTAGACAATATGCTGTTTATGATTTATTCGAGCTTGTGAAGGGCTTAGAATCAACCCTTGGGGCGAATTTTAAGATAAACAAGAAGTATCAGTTTAAGGTTTCTAGGCAACATTATGCTCTTGTTAAAAATACTCTTGCTGAGCAATATAAAAGAGATGAGAAGAAATTACAAGTTTATTCTGAGGAGGGGCTTTGGTTTGTGATAGATAATTCTTATAATCTTAACGAGGCTGAAACAGTACATCCCAAAACCGCAGTAAATGACAATACAAAGGTTCAGAATTTTTTTAATGGATTAAAAGCAACTGAAAATTATACTCCTCAGATTATGATGAAGGCTGTAACGCAGAATGCAGAGAATCTACATGATTATGCTGTTCATTTAGATGCTCATGTAAAAAGTGTTAGGAAACTCGGAACTGGAGTTGATAAACTAACAAAAGTTCATGTACAAACTGTTAATCAACTTAGAGAAGGGGTTGATGAACTAACTAAAACAATTAAAAAATTAGATAAGAAGTTGTAAATGACAACCGAAAAGTAAGATGTTAACTCCAACAGATAAACAAAACATAAAGAATTTTGATAAGCTTAGTATTAATCATAAAAGAGTTTTCAAGCACAGACTTATTCAAAAATGTCAGCAATTTCAGAAAGATTTTGAATTTGTGTTATTAAACTTTAAAAAACTAAATTTGAAAGTTGACAAGGTAACTGATATAGTTCAGTTAACAAGATTGCTGGAATTATATGAAGATCTGTCAAAATTACAAAATATGTAAATTTTTAAAATGGTAAATGAAATACTCAAACCAAGTTTTGATCCTTCCAAGCTTTATTTAATCACAAGTACAAATGTTAAGGAAGCTAATAAATCAGGGTCAGAAACCAATAAAAAATTAACTAAAATACACACAGAGAGGTTTGATGATCTTGTGAAAGAATTAGAAAAAGATTTTAAAGAAACTGGTTTGAATCTAACTTTTTCTTCAGATATAATTATTAATCAGGTGGCTATGAATATGATTGTTCTTGAAAAAGTTTTACTTCAATCACAGGTTATGCCTTTCTTAGATGTGGTTCATAAAGATATTGTCTTGATAAAACAAGATCTTCTAAATAGCGAATATACTCCTATGAATAAAGAATATAATATTCATCCTTATTTTGAAAAGATGTTCTTTAGACTTCAAAACCAGATAAATGATGGATTGAAGAAATTAGGGCTATTACCTATGCAGCAGATTGAAAAACAAAAGCTGACAATTATTAAGAAACTAAAGCAGAGATGTAAGGAAATTGAAAAAGAATATAGTATTAAAGCAGAGAAAGAAGTTTTGACGCCAAAGAAGAAAGATGTTAAAAGTTCTGAGAATGATGTTTGTGTTGAAACAGAGCAGATGAAGGCAAAATAGCATTAAAAAAAGGATTTAAAATAGATTAAAAACGACAACAAAACGCACCATAATGGATAAAAACAAAGGATTTAAGGCGTTTTTCGGGGGTTTTTGAAGAGTTAAAATATTGAAATTATACGTAAAAGTTACCAAAGTTACCAAAGTTACCAAAATTCAGGGGTTTGAGAACAAATGACAAGGATAAATAATAAAAATTTTGAGGCAGCATGCAAAGGATCAGGAGGAGTTGGGGCAGTTGTAGCTAGAACATTAGGAGTTACAAGGCAGGCAATTTATATTTATCTTAAAAGACATCCAGAGATGAAAGAAGTTCTTGATGAAGAAAGCCAACAGATACTTGATATTGCAGAACACAATATAGACAAGGAAATAATAGCTGGGAATATAGAAGCAAGTATGTGGGCTTTATTAAATCGAAAAGAAGGCAAAGCAAGAGGTTATGGTTTAAAACAAGTTATGGAGAATACGGGGTCTGCAACAACAATCCAATTCATAGAGATGTCTAATGAGAAAATTAAGAAAGAAAGATTAGATTCT
>Ga0265594_1001845_pt1 | contig 15894 bp, 7 predicted proteins | sample saktaG_11_FD_190147 | JGI IMG/M metagenome (GOLD analysis project Ga0265594, IMG submission 190147) | Saline water microbial communities from Sakinaw Lake, British Columbia, Canada - sak_2011_5_24_80m | ecosystem: Environmental > Aquatic > Non-marine Saline and Alkaline > Saline ... | reverse complement strand
GGTCCGGATGCTCTGCTGGCTTCGTAATTCCGCAATCAGGTCGCTAACTACCCGCTGTCTTGCTTCCTGGACCAGGATTTCATAAATCGTATCCCGAACTTCCCCCAATTCCAACTGTTTGTAAAGCGAATTCCGGTCGCGTTCGAACCGGTCCCCAATCGCCGCTTCGCTGATTTCGATACTCCGAACCAAGTCCCGGCGCAGTCCCGTTTGCAGCAGGTAATCTTCGTAAATAACAGCCTTCTGCCGAACAGCCGGATATTTGCGTTCCAGCTTCATTTGCCGGGCTTCATCGGTCAGGACCCGGTCGCGGATCACGAAATCCAGGGCAGTTTTGAATCCCTGCCGGACAGCCGCAAAGGGAACATAATTCAGCTGATAAATAAATTCCCCAACCGTCAGCGGTTTCCCATCGATGATGACCACTATTTCGTTGCGATAATCCCAGAACTTATTTTCCAGCGCACGGGTTTCCGCGGGGGTCAGTTGCGCTTCCAGCATCTGATCATACGGGGATGGATTGCGGCTGAACAGGGACATGAACTTCTGCGAAAGTATCCGCAGAATGTCGGTGCGGACTTCCAGGTGCTTAGCGGTCATCATCGCGGTGATATAATCCGCCGCGAGTTTATCGCCGATTTTCTTTTCCAGCATAAATTTCACTTTGCGGCGGCGCTGTTCGAATTCCGTTTCGGAAACGAGCGGATCTATACGGTAATCCACAACCTTGACGATATGAAATCCGAACGATGACGGCACCGGCGCTGAAATCGCATCGACTTTCAGGCGAAACGCCGCCAGGCCCATTTCGTATTCCAGCTGGTCCCAGTAAACCCAGCCCAGGTCGCCTCCATTGCAGGCCAGCAAACTATCCGCGATAACTTCCGCTGCCAGCGCATCCCAGGATTCGCCGTCCAATAATCGCTGATAATATTGATCAGCCTCTTCTTCGGTTTTAAAGAAGAGGTGGCGAAGATGCCGCTGTTGAGTAATATACGAATATACTTCTCTCAATTTTTCTTCATCAACCCGGATTCGCGGTTGAATAATTTCCTGGTAATGAGCATCCCGCAGACATTTATCGCGATAAGCATCGACTCTGTAGCGGAATTTATCATCGTTCTGCAAGCCGCGCGCGCGCGCCGCAGCTGCAATCAGACGCTGGTTGATCATCTCATTCAGGAAATTTTCACGTAACTCCGCCGAATCCAGGACATGCGGCTTTTTCAGCAGGTCAAGGTAGCCGATTTTGAATTCTTCGAGCAAGATCTTTTGTTTGCCGAAGCGGGCGACAACGGCGTCGGAAGGCGGTCCGCAATGCCAACCAAGACAAACAACCAGACATAGAAGTAAAAGTGAATGCACAGGTCTGTTTTGGCAAATCGAGAACACAATGCAATTCCTATTTGATAATAATCATACGTCCGACTTTTTCACCCAGGCCCGGTGCTTCGATGTGGTAGATGTAGACACCATAGGCCAGTTCCATGTTGTCCCTGGTGAGCAGGTCCCAGACTTCAGCACCGTTCGTCATCGTAGATTTATGATCCAGTTTACGCACCAAAGTGCCGTCGGTGGCAAATATCCGGATCGTGCACGCCATCGGCAGATTGATGAAATGGATCTGGCGCGGCCCGCGTCCGCTGGTATACGGATTGGAGGGTTCCCAGGAGGCCGTCACGACATAGGGATTGGGCACCACGCGAATATCGTCCAGATTGCGCCTGGCTGCCACCTCGTCGATTTTCTGGCCTTTGGATGTAAACCGCAATTTCGAATTGTGATTAAACGAAAAATCGGGATAGAGACTCAGGGTATCACCAGCTCCCAGCGTACGCCCGAACCAGTTAACGAAGCTGGTGTCTTCCACCTCGTTATTCAGGACGTTCATCGTGATCACCGAAGTATTATCCGGCAGTTTCTCGAAAAAGATGATCCGGTCCTTGGCCGAAAAATGGCCCCGCGGGACGATGTTGGCATCGACGGTGGCATCGACAAACCCGAAGGAAACCTCTTCCCCGCTCTGCTGATCGAATATTTTGAAATTCACGTCCGCCGGGGCGACCGGAATCGACGTTCCGGTGGTTGCCAGAATGGGGTACACGGCTTCCGATTTACCGACGATTTCATCATAAAACACGATCCGGTACTGGCGCGGATAATCGATCCCGGGCTTGAATCCGCCCAGTTTGAAAGTTGAAAAAATCAAATTGTACGCCGTTGCATAATCGATATTGCTGCTCCAGCGAATCCCGTTATAGATGTTTTGCTCCGGGATATGGATGATTCCCGGCGGCGGATTGTACACGATATACTCGATTCCGTTCACGATCCTGGTCAGGGTGTAGGGATTCCCGTCATTATCGTTATACAGGTTCCTGACCATAGTCCATCGATCCTGCGTGTAGCGGTACTCAAAGAACCAGACGCTATCGAGCACTTCGGAGCGGGTGAGGTCTTCAACCACAAAGCCGGTCGTGAGCGTCGGCAGTAGTTCATCGCGGTCCTGCCCGTCGATCAGTGAATCGCAATCATTATCGCGTTTGTCCATGCTTTGATCGAGGAAACGGATCTCAAACTCGTGGCCGTCATAAATCGAATCAGGCTCGATAAAACTTACATAAACCGCGCCGGTCGTAATACCGGTCCCGACAAATTCCGGCTGCGCGTCGAAGCCGGGCGGGCAGTAGCCCAGGGAAGGCGCCTGGGGCACGACGGTCACGACATTCTCGCCGGTCTTGACGTTTCCAGCGGCGTCGATGGCAACGTATTTGTTGGTTTCGGACGGCGAAATATTCTTTTCGAGTTCGCCTTTGTCATACGCGGTAACGGCATAATAGTAGCGTTTGCCGTTGACCAGCGGCGTATCGACATAGGTGTGGACCAGGCCCGTCTCGCTGCCCAGATTGAACTGCACGCCGGTTCCGAAAGTGTTCGGAAAAAAACCGAAAACGCTGTCGACCTTGTCATAAATGGCAATGGGTACCGTAAAGCGGTCGTAGCCGTAGCCGTCGGTGATCGTTCCGGCGTCGGAAAATCCCGGATCGGTAGCCCGGTAAATCTTGTAGCCTTCAAAATCAAATTCTTTCAGATAGCGGTCGAAACTCAATTCGGCGCTTTCATCCCAGTACAGGGTGACCTTCTTGTCCCCGGCCACAGCCCGGACATTCGGTTTGTCGGGCGCAACCGCAAAGTTATAATTCGAATTGTAAATCTTCTGGACGATCTGCTTGTTACGCACGATATCCGTTTCGTCCCAGCCGTAGATCAGAGCCACCGAGAAAAACTCGCTCTGCCGCGCTAACAGGGGAAAGTAACCGCAGGAGAAAACGTAGTCCGCATCGACGTTGACCAGCCGGGCATCGAAGAAACCGGGTTTGGATACGTCCCACATATCCGCGTCATTGCTGTAGGTCAGGGTGCCGTAGATATAAAAGATAAAACTGGTCAAGCCGATCTGATCGGATTCGTCGACATCGGTTTTATCGATATTCGTCTCACCGGGGAGATCGCCGTAACCCGGCGTAAAAATTCCATCGCCTTCGCCGGTGTCGCCCGTGCCGGGCTTACCGTCCAGACCGGTATCGTCGATATTGGCATCCCAGTCGTCGTCATTGTCGATACCATCGTCGCGGCGCTCGTCGATCATGGCATTGGCCAGGCCGTTGCCGCTGAAATAATCGACGGCCAGATATTCCCGGTTGTTGTAATACGGATCGCGGATATAGAGATAGTAGTACTCTTCCGATTCGGTCAATTGGGCGCCGTCGGATTCATCGATGATACCGTTCAGGTTGTCGTCGATACCGTTGCGTGGAATCTCGGCCAGTGGCCTGCCCGGCAGTTTTTCATAGGTGATCCCGTTGACCGTGAACCGCACTCCGTCGGCCGGCATCGCGGACAATTCCCGCTCGTAGTTATAATAATTGATCCGTACGATGGGAGCACCGACGCTATAGGTCGCATAGAAATCGTCCGTGGTGATCACTTTGCCGCCGCCCGGCGCATCGATGCCGTCGCCGTCGTTATCGATGCCGTCCACCGCATTGCCCGGGCTTTCGAGAAAGGCGAATCCGACCCAGGGCACGGGTGAATAACCGCCGGCCCCGACATTATCCCAGTCGTAATTCACGGTCAGGTTCGTCTCGCGGTAAAATGTGGCGCAATCGTCATTGTGATCGCTGGATGAGCTGAAAAGGCTGGAGCCCATCCCGGCCCCGACATTCAGTCCGAAAACCGTTTTGGAGAGGTTCAGTTCACCGATATTTTCGATATCATATATCCAGAAAATGCAGTCTTCGGCATCCGGGTTCGACCACTGCAGCCCGCGAATCGCCTGCCGCAAGCCCAGGCCGCCGCGGTTCGGCTCCGCGGCAATGGGCCGGGGCATTTTATAGCCTGAAATTTTCTTTTTGAATTGGTAATCATCCAGTACATAATAGCTTTCCTGGTCGGCGTTGCGCTGATCCTTCCCGAAGTAGCCGTTCCAGTGTCCCGACCAGCCCGGATCGTAACCGTCACCCGTTTTATCCGGCCAGAGGACCGGCCAGGTAAAGGCTTCGTGGCTCATCGCCACAGCGTTATGCGGATTGATTTCTCTCTGGGTCAGGTTCAAATAGCCGGGAAGCGGTTCGAATCCCAGAAAGTTACCCAGGGAATCATGCGGGAAGCGGTCCGGATTCCAGCCCTGGCACATCGAAATGGGTGTGATATTGACGTAAGTCGAATCGCCGGTCGAATCGATTCCGGCGAAGACGCGCAATTCCGTGCCGACGTAACTGGTGGCATTGCCCATCTGAATCATGCCGCTGTTGATCGGCCATTCCCCGGCATAGATCTGACTCTGATCGCCATACAGACTCCCCATCATGCCGTGGTTGTAAAAGGTCATCCGGATCAGGTTGCCGGAATGAACGTTGCGGGCGCGGTGCTGAGCGTCGCCATGCGTCATCTGGGCAAATAGTGAGGTCTGTATCATCAGACAGAATAGCAGCAGAGATTTTATTTTCATTGCTTCGCTAAACTCCCAACATTAGAATGATAATATCAAAGAAAACTTGTTGAGGCGGTCCAGGTGCCCGAAATCCACGGCGGCATAATCAACCCGGAAATTGAAACTCTTTACATCCAGATGCAAACCGAAGCCAAAAGTCAGTCCTCCCTCACTATTCTCCAGGTACAATTGCCGGTAGCCGGCGCGCAAGGCAATCAAATTGCGATACTGATATTCGGCGCCCACATTCAGATATTCATAGTTATCGCTGGGATGAACGGCATCCACGGAGATGATGAAATCAGTATTCCGGATATTCAGAAAATCTCGGGTCAGATTCGATGAGACGCCGACCCGGAACAGGATGGGCAGACTGTAGGCATCGGACGCCAGGTAGCCGTTTATGTTGGCATTGTTGCCGTCGCTCCGTTCGTCGATATCGTGCTGGATCAGCAGGTCTCGTCCCTTAAGTTGCAGATTCGTACCGAAATTCGATATCGACATACCGATCATGATATTCTTAAAAAAGGTACGGTACAAAACACCGACATCCAGGGCGTAGCCGGACGCGCTGCAATGCCAGAGTTTTTCCTGGATATATTTGGCAGTCCCGCCGATAGCAAAGCGATCGGTCAGGTTGCGGGCATAGCTGACCCCGGCGGTCATCGAGGAAGCCGTAACCATCTCGCCGGTGCCGTCGGGTTCCTGGACCGTCGTGCGCTCGATATCGGGCATCCCTAAAAAACAAACGTGAACGCCGACGGTGCCAATGGCAGGGATTGCGGTCGCAATCGCGCCGTAATCGAAGCTGAGATCGGCGATATAGTCGTAATGATTGAGCAGAATCTGCGTGTTCCGGAAAGTGGCCAGGCCGGCCGGATTCCAGAAAATAGCCGTGATGTCGTCCGCCTGGGTCGTAAACGCTTCTCCCATCCCGAGGGCGCGTCCGCCGACACCGATTTTCAGAAAACTCGCGGCCGAAGTACCGACCTTGGAAACGGTCTGGGCTTGAAGCGGGCGGAACGCTAAACCGGTCAACAGAGCAAGCAGCAATCCGAGCAGGGCAGCCCGTTGCCTCAGTTTTAGTAAACGATCATCGGGGTACATCGGCAGTTCTCCCAAAAAGTTCATAATCCGATCCGCAGCCCGAACTGGATAAAGCGCGGCGGGCTGTAATAATTTGGATTATTGTAGTAATCATCCACATTGGATATTTCCAGAAACCGGTCTTTCTGCGTAATTCCCTGCATGGTATAATCGGCCAGACCGGTATCAGAATAGACGTTATTCGCATTGCGCCGGTCGAAGAGATTGCGAATATTCAGAAAGGCCGAAACGCGGGTTGTTCCGATGTTAATGGTCCGTGAAATACGCAGGTCCACGTTGCTGGTCCAGGGCTTGCGGGCGCTGTTTTCGGTCAATCCGATGAAAGTACCCGAACCCGACACTTCGCCCCGGGCAAACTCAGGTGTATATGGAAAGCCCGAATTGGCGCTGCCCGTCATGGTCAGCGACCATTGCTTAACGGTATAATTCAGGACAGCGCTAATCGAATGGCGCTGGTCCCAGTTCAGATTAATAAAAGTCAGGCGCGGCGCCCGGTCGGCCTGCGAATCGTTATAGGCGTCTTTGGGATCGGACGAGGTCCCCTGGGCCGTCATATACGTATAATCCAGGTTGAGCATAAGATGCCCGAAATTGGCTTTTCCCGAGAGGGTTATGCCCTTCACGGCGGCGTGATCCTTATTCTCATAGCGGTAATAGGTGATACCCCGGTAAGTGTCAATCGGCGTACCGGTACCGATCCAGTCGCGAATGTCCCGGTAAAAACCGGTGATGTGCAGGTAAATGTTCTGACGCAATTGCTGCTGCAGGCCGAGTTCGTACATCACCGTCCGCTCGGCATTCAGATCGGCATTGCCCACCAGGTTCTCCGCACCGGCGCCTTCAATCCAGAAATTCGGATTGTCGTATAAAAATCGGAATTCGGGATTCTGGAAAAAATGACCGTAAGAGAAGTGAATAACGCCCCGTTCGGTGATCGGGAAAGAGAGTCCGAAGCGCGGGCTGACCTGGTATTTCGACGAGGCGTTCGCGTACCAGAATTCCTCGCGTTCGGCCACGCTGTAGTCGACCAGATCGCTGTCCGGCGTGGTTTGGCTGTAATTTTTATAGATATGCTCCAGCTTGAACGGATCGTAGATTTGCGGGTCCTTGGGATCGGTCAAAATCCGCCCGCCGGAATCGAAATAATCGAAACGCACACCGAAATTAATAATCAACTCTTCAAATTCGATCTTGTCCTGGACATAGGCGGCCATTTCGCGCGGCGAGGCCTTGTATTTTACATGGTAAGGTGAATTATCGCCGGGTACATAGGGACGGTAATCGTTGCTCGAAAACTGAATCTCAAACTGGTCGTAGAAGAGCTCGTGGCGGGTAACATTGCCTCCCCATTTCATCAAATGGCGCTTCGTAAGCTGGCTGGTCATATCCAGTTTATACGATTGAAATTTGACATCGGTGATGCCATAACTAACCGGGTTGCCCCAGTAGCGGAAATCGTAGGAATTGGACCACATCGAGATGTCTTCCTGGTTCTCATACCCGAAAACATAGAGCTCAAAATCGCTGGATTCCGTCGGCATATAGCGATAGTCTTCGGGATCTTTGTAGCGGTAATTGGCGTGGTCCTTATTGTACAGACTCACCTTGAAATCGTAAAAGGTTCTAGGCGACAGGGAATGCTTTAAGGAAAAGATATGCGTCAAGGCATCAGTTGTGTATTGGCGCTGGGCATCGGGAACGTATTTATAATTGTGTGTGTAGCCGTATTGCCCTGAATCATGGTTGTAATATAGTCCGTAACTCAGGTTGATGGCGTTGGTCAGTCGATAGTTTAACTTGGAATTGGTCGAATAACCTTCATAGGATCTCATCGCGACCAGGCGGTTATCGACGGCTTGAAAGGTGTTGAGCGTATCCGAAACCGGGGACTGGAAACCCCACGGCATAAAATACCTCGCCCCGTAAATATAGCCGGGATTGTAGTTATAGCGGCCGGAAGTGTAGTAGGTCAGCCGGGCGTTCGTAAACGGGACTGGTCCGGAGACATTTAATTGGGCATCTTTCGCCTGAAGCGGATTAAAATTGCTGAGATACGATTTGCGAGTTAAATAAGATTTTTCCGCGATATATCCGGCATCCGGAAGGCCCTCCGAATTGGGAAATTCATAATTCAGGTTATCATCGGCCCCGGTGGCATAGCGGACCACGGCATTGGCCCATTCGGGATTATCCATGACGTAATAAACATCGGCGTCTCGGCTGTAGTAATCGCCGCAATAGCCGGTCAGGTTCAGTTTGAATTGATCGCTGCCCTGCTTGGTCACGATGTTGACCACCCCGGAGAGGGCCTGGCCGTACTCGGCGTTGAAAGTTCCCGTGATGGTCTTCAGCTCATCGATGGATTGGTCGTCGATGCTGATGCCGGAGCTGCGGTTGAGCGGATCGAGAATCTGGACACCATCAACCATATAGGTGATTTCCGTCGAACGGCCGCCGCGGATGTGCAGGTTTCCAGAGGCATCCAGGGTCACCCCGGCCTGCAGGGAAAGCAGGTCGCGCACGGAGCGGACCGGCATTTCATCGATCTGGTCGGCACCAATGCTGACCTGCGAAGAGGTCAGATCTTTCTGGATTTCACGCCGCTCCCCGGTGACGACGACGGCCTCTCCGGCCTCGATGATAGTGGATGACAGCTCCCGGTCGATGCGCGTGGTCAAATCCGAAGAAACGCGAACGTCCGGAACGATAATCGACTGATAGCCCATGTAGCTGAATTTCACGGAATACATTCCCGGCGGAATATTGATGATATAATATTCCCCGCTCAGATCGGACGCCGCACCCTGCTGAAGGGCGGCTGATAACGGCAGCATCCGCCCATCGGCCATCCTTTCAATCAAAATGACATTCGCCGCGATCAGGGCCTGGCCGGTCGCGGAATCGGTAATGCGTCCGGCAATTTTACCGGTTGTCCCGCCGTTCGATATGGCCGTGGACAGCAGGGCAATGCAAAAAAGGCCGTATAGCCGCCGACAATTCATGCTCCCTCCGAACGGGCAATCCCAAGATTGAAAACCCGGGATTTATCAATAGAAGAATTAAAATATTTTCTGCTTAAGAGTACAGGATAAAATAACAAACTGATCCTGTTTGAAATATCAAAAAGCAACGCAAGAATGGATCAAAAACGGAGCGATCTCTGTTCGAAACCGCTCCGTTTTCAAAGGGAGAATTACTTCAGGAAAATCATTTTCTGGGTACGCGTATATTCAAGTGTCGTAAATCGGCAAAAGTAGATACCGCTGGTAACCTGGGCGCCCTGGTTATTGCGGCCATTCCATTGGACAAAATAGGTACCGGCATCCTTCTTTTCCCTGACCAGCGTCCGAACCTCATTGCCAAGCAGATCGTACACCGCCATGGAAATATCAGTTGCCTTGGGCAATTCAAATTGGATAGTAGTCACCGGATTAAAGGGATTGGGATAGTTGGGATAGAGCCGGAACTGTTTGGGTAAATCGGATTCTTCAATCGCCAAAATCGACGGATCCACCAACACCTCCAGGTAGCCCCAGCAACTCGGTCTCAACCAGTTTTCGCTATTGCTATTACTGCCCCATTGAGCAATCAGTGACCGGGTCTCGTCGTTGTCAGTCGGATCCAGATCCGTCCCGTCGATTCTGAGAGGCAGCATCACGCCATCGGCAATGTCGATATTGCCGCCCTGAGCCAGGGAATCCAGCGCAATACGGGCTTCAATGATATAGCCGTCACCCGAAAATTTTTGGTAATGCGTGCTTTGAAGTCCCGGAAAAGCGTGCACGGCGGTCGCGCTCTGCACCTCTCCCCAAGCGCAGAAACTAATCCGGTAATCGCCGGTTCCTTCGGTCATCACATCCCGGTAACCGTGCAGTTGATGCAACGGATTGACATCATAGATGCCCATATAGAATTCCAGGGCGTCGCCCATCCAGGCCTGGCCGCCGATGATAGCCTCGTTCCCGGAAGCATTCAGATCATTATCGGTCACATCCGTGGAGATATAGAGATAATCGTCATCAACCACAAAAGTCGTCTTGAAACTCATATCGGTGGATGCCGGCGTCCAGCCGGCCGTATCCGTTCCCCCGGCCACTTCGGCGGTGATTAAATAGGCTTTGTGCATATCCAGAAATTCCGTATCCAAGCCGTCCAATACGAAGGATTGGGCAAACCACGGATCGTATAACGCTTTGGCCGTAGCCGAAGTCGTAATCGTAACAGGTCCGACTTTGCAGTCATTATTCAGATCGCTGAGGGTACCGTCGGCACCCATTGCAATCACGGCGAAATAATAGGTATTTTCTTCCGCCGTACGGCTATAGGGCCGGTAATTCCAGTATTCCGTTCCATGGGGAATTTCACGCGCGATCCGGGTGACACCGGCTGCATCCAGATCGGTGATTTCGGACAGGCTCACGTAGACCCGGTATGTTTCGGAACCGATTGTATTATCCACCCAGACGATATGGACATAATCGAAGGGAATCCCAACATCGCTGTAGGTCTCGACCGCTCCAATCGAAATCGGTGATACCAAAACGCCTTCGGGTTCTTCGACTCCCACCAGAGTAACGTTATCGAAATAAACGTCACCTTGCCAGGTGGTATTGCTCGAATGCTGCAGCTGAATACCAAAGGAACTCGTCCCATACGGATTAAACGTGCCATTCAAGATATACTGCAAAACATCCAAAGAAAAGGTGTTCCACGCACCGGGAACGACTGTTATTGAATCGCTAAGAGGATATTTCGTTTCGTTCCAGGTCCAGCCCACCTTGTCGCGCAGAACCAGGCCCAGTGTCCCGTCGGAGACCGGAAAGTCAGCCGGAATCCAAACGTCGACCCGGATAGCCGTGGCGCCGGTATCGACCACGGTACCCGTATCGGCCCAGAAAAGATTGAAACTGCCGTTACCGATGTATCCTTTCGCGCTGCGGCTGAAATCCCAGCTGCCGCTCAAGACGCCTTCGGACACACTGGTCGGATCGGCAATACGTGCGACTCCCGTGCAGGCTTCGAAACCTGCCGTTGTGCTTTTCGCATAACCCTGGACACCGGCCGCCTCTTTTTCGAAAGCTGCCACGACATATTTGGGAGTTTCATCAATCGGTTCCTCCGGTGCTTCCACACCTATCAATGTCACATTATCGAAAAGAATGCTGCCAGTCCAGGTATTATTGCTGGAATGAGAGATCTGTACTCCAAAATCAACGGTATAGTAAGGGAAAAATTTGTTTTCCAGACCGAAATAATAGAGTACATCTATCTCCAAGGTATTCCACTGTCCGGCAACCAGATTGGATCCATCGACCGTAAACTTACTCTCATACCATTTCCAGTTTTTATGATCACGCAGAACAAGTCCGAAAGATTCCCCGGAAACCGGAAAATCGCCGGGAATAAAAATATCTATGGAAACAGCCGTGGCCCCGGTATCAAGAGGACCGCCGGCGGCATACCCGGTGGAATCCCAGAGCAGATCGAAGGTCGAATTGTATGCCCAGCCTTTGGTTGCCAGACTGAAATTCCAATCGGTACCGAGCACACCGACTGTTTCAAAAGTCGGATCGGCTATCCGGGCTACATTGGTAAGCGCTGCATATCCGGCTGAAGTACTGGCTTTAAAGCCAGCCGTTCCTTCGGCTTCATCTTCAAAATCAGCGATGACATATCTGGGTCTTTCATCAGGAACCTCAACACCTAAAAACGAAATATTATCAATGTAGATCGTGCCGGTATAAAGCGTGTCAGCACCTGACAAACCGTAGGATTGCACCTCAAGCCCCACCGTCTGCAAATCACCTTCCGCTACATCGAAAGAACTGCTCTTAAGGTGGGCTGCTTCCAGATCGTATTGCAGTGGATACCAAACTTCTTTGGGTATAGCACTGGCATAATACAGATAATTCGAATACGCGGTCGTCCAGTTATTATCCTTAAAATAAAACTTGAAATAGACGTTATTGGGTAAGTCTGCCGGACACCAGACATAAACAGTTGCCATATGGGCATCACTTGCGCCAATCTTTGTATTCTTATATACATTCCCTTTTTTATTGGCTGTCAAATCTGCATTTAGGGTGGCTGCCAGAGCACCACTACTTGCAGCGGCTGGATCTGCGGCGTGCACCAGAGATGTAAAAAAATCGTAAGCTAATATAAACCCACTATCATCGCTTTCGAAATCAAACAGCACTGTCGGATTAACGCCTAAAAGAGTAACATTATCGATATAAGCAGTGCCGGTCCAGGAAGCATCCGCATCGTGTTCATAACTGGAGATAAATTGAATTCCAAGAGTTTGTAGAGCACCTTCGGCCACATCGAAGGAGCTACTCTTAATATTTGCAGCCTCCAGGTTCAATTGCAATGGAAACCAGACTTCTTTGGGAATAGCACTGACCCAGAATTGAGCATCGGTGTAAGTCCAATTTTTATCCTGAGCAAAATACTTGATGTAAGTGGAATCCGGTATACCGCTTGGCAACCAAACATAAAAAGTTATTACACGAGCATCTCCGGGATCAAAAGCTGCGACATAGGCATTTCCCTTCTTTCCGGTCGATGCATTAAAATCCATGGTGACTGCCAGGGCCCCGCCGCTTAAGCCGGAAGGATCGCTGGCTTGTGCTACCGAAGTAATCAAATCATAATTTGGATCGGACTTTAGTGTAAATCCGCCATTATCCGTTTCAAAATCAAAAATCACCTGAGCAAACAGACCCCCGCTCAGGGCAACGATGCATACGCAAAAAAATACAATAGCCCTCTTCATTTCAGTCCTCCTCTTGTGTGATATTGTTCATCTTATCGTGTATTTTGATATCTGATGTTCACTATGTTCCATCCGGTTGGGAGAGATTTTTAACCGATTTTCGTTCGACCAGTCTCACCGGAATCATAGTCGTCACCGGAGAATTCAATTCGTTATTAATAATTCTCAATAGCATCCGGACGGCGATGGACCCCATCTCCTCCTTATAAACCCGGATGGTGGTCAAAGACGGCGTGGCGCTTTTCGCCCACGAAATATCATCGAATCCGATGATGCTGATATCATCGGGAAGCGTCAGATTACAGTCCTTAATCGCCTGATAGGCGTACATGACGTTGAGATCATTGGTGATAAAAATGGCTGTTGGGCGTTTCTTTAATTGCACCAGATCCCTGACCTGCTCATACCCCTGTTCCAGCCCGCCTATCCGTATGTAGCGCTCATCCATTTTCAGACGATAATGATCCATGGCGCGTCGAAATCCGAGATATCGCAGACGAAAGCTCTCGCGATCAATATCAGGGGATATAAAGGCGATTTTCTTATGTCCATTATGGATCAAATACTGGGTTGCCAGAAAAGCGCCGCGTTCATTATCAATGATCACCTGGCTGCACCTGTCCGAATTCACACCGGGATCCACATGCACCATCGGAATCATGTCATCCGACAGCTGCTGGATCAGTCGATCATGCAGAGCACTGAACAGGATGATGCCGTCTACGTTATGCTCTTTAAGCATTTTCGGATACTCGCCGTCATATTTTTCAGGTAACATGTGCAAGACCAGATTATAGTCGTTGATTGCCAATTCGGCTTCTATTCCCTCCAGCACCCGGGAGTAGAACGGATTCAATGACAGAGGTCTGCTTTCCCGGGAAAAAATCACGCCAATATTTTCGGTTTTTTTATTTTTCAATCCTTTGCCGAATGCGTTGGGAGTGTAATCCAATTCTTCAACGATTTTGAGGATCCGCGCGCGCGTCGAGGCGCTGATATCATCTCTGCCATTGATCGCTTTCGATACGGTCGACAGGGAACATTCGGCGGCTTGGGCTATATCTTTAATTGTAATCATTTGAGAACTCCATAAAACCATGAATATTCACAACAGACTTCCAATTCAAGGTCGATTACCATCACCATTCGACAGACTGCTTTCCCGAATTATCAGATCGACGGATAAGACCCTCGTTTGGGGGGCCATCCCGGGATTATTGATCAATTCATTCAGCAATTTGAAGGCCGCTTTCCCGATTTCCATTTTAGGAACACTGAGGGTGGATAATTTCGGTTTGTTGTACATCGCAAGCGATATATCATCAAACCCGATTATCGCTATTTCATCCGGGATTTTGCGATTCAACTTCTGGATACCTTCGATGACGCCCAGCGCCGTGTGATCCGTGCAGGCGAAGATGGCGTCGATTTCGGGATAGGCTTCCAAAAGATAGGCCGCACCGGCCTCCCCGACGGATCGGGATGTCTCTATATTTTTACGATAACTGTACTTTTCAATCCTGGATATCTCGAAATTGTGAATCTCAAGGGCCTCGCGGTAGCCCCGGTATCTCTCTTTTATGGAGGGGTGAAAATAGGATCCCCCCACAAAAGCGATATTTTTCCGGCCTGACAGAACAAGGTTTTCGACTGCCCGAAAAGCCCCGTTGTAGTTGTCGATCTTGATATAATTATAATTTTTGCCAGGCACCTCATAGTCGATCAGCACGAAGGGTATCTTCTGATGATCCAGGTATTCGATCAATGTCATCGGCACCCGGCCCACCAGAACAACCCCGTCAACGTCATTATACTTAAGGAACCTTGGCAAATCTGTTTTCGGATTGAACTTCTCCTTGACCGTCGTCAACAGTATATAGTAATCGTTCACACGGGCGGCACATTCCATCCCGAGAAAAACCTGGCTATAGAACATTTCCACTTCGGAAAAATATTCTTCCCAGATGATGTATCCGACATTTCCGGTCATCTGGGTTGCCAGTTTGCGCGCCGAATGCAGCGGCCGGTAGTTTAAGTCCCGGATAATTGTCTCAACCTGCTGCCGGGTAGAATGAGCGACCCGACCCTTATTGTTTAAAATCAAGGAAACCGTCGAGATGGAAACACCGGCTTTTTCCGCAATGTCTTTAATGGTTGTCGCCATAAATCCTTCCCCAATAATCGAAACGTTTTAATCTATTTTATTAAAATATATTTGTCAAGCCTTTTTGTCGCTACCATTATAAAATAATCGCCTCTCCCAATTCACCCGTTTATACATATCTATTAATAGATGCTTTTTATATCGATCTAATCAGCTCAACAAAACATCGTTTATAAAACCCTGGCGCCAAACGGCCCCTATGCAATATTACGTCGTAAACATGATAAAACGTTTTTATTATTTACCGAAATTTAAATCTGACATCGAGCGGGTCCAGCCTGCGCGTCTCAAGAATAAATCATTCGCTAAATACATTTTTTTCATTATATTCCAGCCCTGATTTTTGATGAAAGGACTTTATTAGCTTACCAATACCGCCGAATGTGTTGACTTTCTGCATGGACTCCCTCTGTAGTCACGATCATGTTTGGCTCAAACGAAGGAGTTATTATGCAGATAAAAAAGGACGCAGTCGTATCCATGCATTATACGCTCACCCTCGATTCGGGTGAGATTATCGATTCATCCGAAGGCAGCGAACCGCTCAGCTTCCTCTGCGGGCATTCACAGATTATACCGGGCCTCGAAAACGAGTTGATCGATATGAAAATCGGCGACAAAAAATCCGTAACGGTCCAGCCTGAGGACGGCTACGGATCGGTGAACGAGCAGTTGTATCAGGTAATCGCCCGTGACGAGATGCCGCCTGATGTCGAGGTAAAAAAGGGATTGGTACTGACCGGGCAAAATGACGATGGACGGCAGTTTGAGGTCGTGGTAAAATCATACACCGATACAGAGGTCGTGCTTGACCTAAACCATCCGCTGGCCGGCGAAGTTCTGCACTTCGAA
>Ga0265594_1001844_pt1 | contig 15898 bp, 16 predicted proteins | sample saktaG_11_FD_190147 | JGI IMG/M metagenome (GOLD analysis project Ga0265594, IMG submission 190147) | Saline water microbial communities from Sakinaw Lake, British Columbia, Canada - sak_2011_5_24_80m | ecosystem: Environmental > Aquatic > Non-marine Saline and Alkaline > Saline ... | reverse complement strand
GACACAGACTGACACATTGGCTTTTAAGTCTGTGTGTGTAACTTCTCAATAAGTTCGGGTGGAATTTATCCGTAAGGATTTTATAAAAGGCTTACGCCTGAACTCCAGAAGGCCATACGATATTTTATTCAATCAAGGTCGTAATCGGGTTGTAATCGCCCGAACTTTTTGAGAAGTTACGTTTGTCTGTGGCTAATTTAAGAATTGAGCGTTACAAGAAAGGGAGTCAACAATGGCAATCAGCAAAGAATTATTGGATATTTTAGCCTGTCCAAAATGCAAGGGAGAAATTTACCTCAATGAAACGGAAGATGGGCTTATCTGCGATAACTGCAAGCTGATGTACAGAATAGAAGATGATATCCCTGTGATGTTGATAGACGAGGCCAAAAAACTTGATTGAGATTTTTCCTCAATTATTTACGGTTATAACCTTCTAACTTCGCTTGTTTATTTAACTCGCTTCTATATTTGCATATATTTTCATTGGTATTTTCTTTATGAATAGCAAGATATTCCTTGCCTGTTTCTTGGTGTCCCCATCGGGGATGGTTGAACCCCCTCGCCTTCAGGCGAAGAAAGGTTTTGCAAAATCCCGAAGGGATGAGCGTTTATAAGCGTTCCATAAAGCGGCCGCATGGTAGTCGAATTCATTCGACGCGGTCGCTGAACCCATCGGCTTACAGCCGATGGTCATTCAGTTCAATGATAGATAAGACGAAAAACCGGAGCTTTCAATTAAAAGCGTATTGTATGAATAATTGACGCCGATTATGCATTCCCACGCAGGAGCTAAGAGGGGTTTTGATTGCTGTTTAATCGAAGCAGGTGAATATAGGAATTGATCCTGTTGATTATGCAAATATTGTGTCTGTCAGGTACAATATTTCCTGTGTGAATTTGATACAAGGGCCATTTTCCCGAGACGGGATAATCATAGGGAAGAGGACAAACAGAACTTATAAGGATAATTATCATGGTGTTACTCATTACAGGAGGAGCCGGATACATTGGTTCCATTTGCGTGGAAGAACTTCTACGTCAGGGACACGAAGTGATTGTCGTGGACAATCTCCAGGAAGGACACCGGAAGGCAATACCCCCGGAATCAACCTTCTATGAAGGCAATTTTGGTGATCGATCTCTGCTGGAGACGATTTTCAGCAGGCATGCTATTGAAGGGGTTATCCATTTCGCGGCCGATACCAGGGTAGAATCATCCATGATTGATCCGGGTCAGTTTTTCAATAACAACGTTGTAAATGGGATTGCCCTCCTCGATGTCATGCGAGAGACCAGCTGCAACCGCATGATTTTCTCCTCCAGCGCTGCAATCTATGGCGAACCGCAATATAATCCGGTCGACGAAAAACATCCCAAGCTGCCGGTTAATCCTTACGGGGAATCCAAGCTGATGTTCGAAAAGATACTGGACTGGTACCACAAGGCTTATGGCCTGAAGTTCAACGCCCTTCGTTATTTCAATGCGGCCGGGGCAAGCAGAACGTCAGGTGACGCAAAAAGGACTGTCTCGCTCATTATTCCGGTAATTATCCAGGTACTGCTCGGGCAGCGGGAAAAGCTGCAGCTATTCGGCAACGATTACCCGACAAAGGACGGCACCTGCATCCGGGACTATATACATGTACTGGACCTGGCAGGGGCCCACATCCAGGCACTGAAGAATCTGGACAAATACTCCGATGGCAAGTACAACCTCGGCAATGGACAGGGATTTTCCAACCTGGAAGTGGTCAAAACCATGGAAATTGTCACAGGGGAAACAGTCCCTTTCGAATTTGCCCCCCGAAGACCTGGTGATCCTGCAACACTGGTGGCATCCTCGGAACTGGCCCACAAGGAACTTGGCTGGTATCCACAATTCACAAAACTGGAAGAAATTATCTCCTCAGCCTGGGAATGGCATCGGAAGCATCCCGATGGATATAAATAAAACCAGCACAATATGTCATTCCCGTGAAAACGGGAATGCAGTATTCTCAACGATCTTATTTTTATACAAAAAATTTGTATCTGACAGATACAATATCTGCTACAAATTATGTATATGAGAAATACAATGGGTTGCAAAACAGGCTCTAAAAAGGATCAGCTGAATGTTATCACAAAACAAGATATTGAAAAACGCCAATCAATATCTTTGCTCCCTGTGCCGATTTTTCTGATCCAGCCTGGACAGGAAAATATGTAATACTTCAAAAACGCCGGCAAAAACATCTTGACAGAAGCATATTCTATTCTTTTTATGACCATTAGTTAATTTTAGTTTAAACTATAATATACAGAAAGGTAATTATAGTATGGAACCCCTGAAAAAAGATGATTTCCTCGGGTTAAAAGCCTTTTGTAATATGTACACCGACACACACAAACCATTTCTTATCAACCTGAACAGGCAGGAGCAGGATAAAAAATATGAATTCACTCTGCCTTATGATCTATCGTTCCTGAACAAGAATTAACCCATAGTCCTGAAAAAGGGACTTGCAATATATACCCCAATAGGGTACAAAGGAGATTGTGAAGTTTTCATTTGTTGAAGCTCCTGCTTTTACGCGCCATCTACCTGACTATATGGATGACGATGAATATCGCGCGCTTCAAGATGCCTTAATAAAAAATCCGGATATAGGTGATACAATCCAGGCCACTGGCGGACTTCACAAACTAAGATGGCGGGATCACCGACGTGGAAAGGGCAAGCGGAGCGGTCTGCGAATTATCTATTACTACATCGAGAAAGAACGGTTGATCTGGTTGTTTACTTTGTATAGCAAGGATGAGGCGGCAGATCTAACTGCTGATCAGAAGCGGGCGATAAAACAAGCAATCAAAGCTGAAATTAAAACGAGGAAATGATTATGGATAGAAAAAAAAAGAGGGATATTTCCAGTGAAATTATGGAAGGGATCGAAGCCATGCGTCAGCAGAGGGAGGGCAAGATAACACTGCGTACGCACTCGTTCGAAAACAAACCGATTCCTGCAGTTGACGCGGGCATAATTCGTGACACGCGTGAAAAATTGAAGATGTCACGCAATGTATTCGCGCGACAATTGAGAGTTTCAGCACGTACCCTTGAAAAATGGGAACAAGGACGGACAAAACCTAACGATCAGGCAGCAGCTCTAATTTTGCTGGTGAGAAAATATCCCGACACTTTGGAAAGATTGACAGAATTATAGAATTGTAATCACTTAGGAAAACTTTCCCCTCGTTAAGTGCTGGCCCCTTTTCCCCTCCGGCAGCGCTACAATCTGTCCTTCATAAGCAATTAATCTCTCTTGAAATAAAACTGGAAACAGCAATCATAAAATGTTAGACGAGCCTCTCATACATAAAAAATCTCCCTTTCCTAAAGGGGAATACGGAGGGATTACCTCTAAGAAATCATGGATATGGACACAACTACAGAAACTACACCGCAGCTGAATGAGCAAAACACAAGAGATCAAATTTTCAAGATTTTAAACCTGAGTGTTCCTGCACTAATGGGGATATTTATATTTTTAAACCCCTTCCCCCACACAACGGCCATCAAGGAAATATGTTTTTACTCATCGTTTCTTATCGTACTTCTTTTAATCTATTTCAAAAAGATTGATTTTTCCTTTAAGTCACCACTCACTCTTCCTTTTGCGCTCTTTGTCGCTTGGGTATTTATCGGTCTGTTTTTCGCCCTCGACAAAGGAAATAGCATCCATGATTTTCGCACGCATCTGCTTAAATACATGGTGCTTTATTACATTTTGATTAATTTCTTTAATTCCAGAAAACGGCTTATCGGTCTTTCGTGGGCTATAATCATCTCCGCCACTATATTTTCAATAGGAGAAATATATTATTTTTATTTCATGCTGGGCAACAGTTTCTCAACAAAGCTTCTCCCTGGGCTTGACGAAATAGCAGTCAACCAGATTGGCTTCATTACAGTGACTGCCGCAATCTTTTCCCTGTACCACATAATTACACCTGGCACTTTATACGTCAGAATAATCTCCTTTGTATGCCTGTTCCCACTATGTTTTTTAAGTGTTCTGACGCAAACACGCAGCACCGCATTGGCCCTGTTCTTGTCAGCTATCATATTATGTTTTAAGAATAAAAAGATCATGGTTGTTTGTCTGGGGATAATATTAATTGCTATCTGTATAAGCCCTCTCAAAAATCGTTTTATCCATATTAATCCGATTACCGACTTGCGACTCGATATAAATCGTACTACACTTGAGATTATTAAAGATTTCCCGATAATCGGCATAGGCTTTGGAATGGAGACTTATGGAAACAGAAAGTATATTAATCTGAATGAGTACAATAAAAAAGTCCCTGTTAAATACAGGCAAAAATCCATCCACATTTTCCCTCATTCAATATTATTCAGCATAGCAGTGCGAACCGGCCTCGTCGGATTTGCATTATTCCTCTATATATTATTTATGTCGTTTAAGACCTGCTGGAACTGCATCAGGCATGGGAAGGATGATTTTATTAGAAGGTGGGGTTTGTGTGTTGCATCTATGCTCGTGGCAGTCATCGTTATAGGAATTTTTGAGGCGTGGTCCAGGCATATTCAAGAGGTTGTTCTTTATACAACACTTGCCATGATGACTGTTGTATGGAAACTGAACAATGCCAGTCCTGAAGATTCAACCGGGACCGATTGATTAGTTATTCTCAGGAAGAAATTACCGCCTTACAACCAAGAGGTTTTAATTAGAGTGTAGAATATGGCGACTCCTGATATGAAAGCAAAATTGACAGAGATTCTTCATGATGCCAAGGCAGCTATTTTGGCAAAGGCGGGCTACCATTTAAAGAAAGTAAAGGAACATCCCAAGGTCCTTGACAAAGTTCTCATTCAAGCCGACAGCACTACCCGCTATATCAATAAGTTTGAAGAAGATTATTATGGATCCTGCGAGCAGATCGACTTTTTCCACCCTGAGACTTATTTATATGTCTTAAAAGATGTGTGGGTTGTCGGTTCTGAAGGTCGTCTGTTTTTTGATCCCGATCAGTTATTTTCCGTATGTTCATCACTCAAGGGTGTAGAGGAGCGGAAAATTCGGCGGCCGATAAAATCATTTGCCAAGGCAATCGAAGAGCCGGTATTTATTCTTTCCAGTCGAGCTCCCGGCAACAGGGGCCACTTCTTGGTCGAGCATCTTCCCCGGCTGGTAGCAAGTATGGATGTCATAAAACGGGAGGCGGGGTGCAAAATTTTAGTTACCCCCATGCACCGAAACTGGCAGACAGGCTATCTTCAAAAGTTGGGGATTCCCGATTCAGAAATAATAGAAGCCAGTATCGGATCGACATTCTGTAAAAGGGCACTTTATGTTCCCACGCTTTGCAAAGGAGAAATAGCTACGTGCAGTCGTGAAAAGTATTACCAATTTTTGCGTAAGTGCTTTATTGGCAGTCAAGAATCTTCCCGCAAAGGCTTGCCAATATTTCTAAGCCGTAAAGATGCTCCTGATCGAAAACTCGGCAACGAGGACGCCATTTTTTCTATTGCGAAAACATTTTTCCCGGAAATGAAGCGGATTGTAATGTCAACTTTAGCCCTAAACGAACAAATCAGATTATTTCAGGAAGCGCCTGTTATTATCGGACCGCATGCTCAGCCGTTTCGTGATATATTGTTTTCCAGCAATTCCCTTGTCATTCAAATGATCCAGGGTTTTCGAGATACATCAAATGAATATTACCAATGGGCTCAAAATTATAATTATGTGGGGAGTCTTGGGGGAAATTTATGCCTACCCCTGTTCAGCGAAATCGAGTTTAATACAAACAGTGACTGGATATACCCTGAGGCTAAATTCGAAAAGGATATGTCACAATTAGTATCGCTATTGGATAAACAGAAGGCATTCTCTTATGAGGGCTAAATCTTCTTCAAACAGGATGGTAATAGCCAAAGTAATGGGCGGCTTAGGCAATCAACTATTTATTTATGCCGCAGCAAAACGATTGTCAGTTATTAACAATGCTTCACTTAAGCTTGATACAATCTCAGCGTACGAAGGAGATGGATATGATAGAGCTTATAGTCTAAACCATTTTCGAATCAATGCAGAATATGTCAATAGCGAGGATGTATATGAATTAGACTTGGGGAACAGGAGAAATCTTAGATATCACTTAAATAAAATTATTCCTTTTCGATACAAGTGTTTTATAAGGGAAAACAGGCTGTTTGATCCGCGGTTACTTAATTTAAAAATAGCTGATAAGGTTTATTTGGATGGATATTGGCAAGACGAAAATTATTTTAAAGATATTGAAACTATCATCAGGAAGGATTTTGAGATAGTTTCGCCTCATGATTACATAAATATTGAACTGGCAAAGGAAATGTCTGAATCAAACGCTATTTGTTTGCATGCAAGGCGTTTGAAATATGAATATTTACTATCGGCTGAATATTATGATCTGGCAATAAAATATATGGTAAAAAAAGTCCCAAATCCTCATTTTTATTGCTTTTCAGATGATATAGCGTGGATCAAAAACAACGTAATAATAAATTATCCGGTTACTTATATTTTGCATAATGAAAAATCCAAAGATTATGAAGACTTGTGGCTAATGACGAAGTGTAAGCACTATATTATTGCTAACAGTACATTCAGCTGGTGGGGTGCGTGGCTGAATCCTGATTCTTCAAAGATAATTATTGCACCAAAAAACTGGAGGTATCGCGCCGCTGTTCCAAAAGATTGGGTGGTTTTATAATGTTAATCGGTTTTCTGTTTTACTTTTGTTAATGAACAACGATATGAAGAGTTATGATTAGAGTCAAATTAACAATGCCATACTGGCCCATAGAACGACAGGCTCCAAATCACAGTGGGATTTGGGACAACTGCCATTTCATAATTAATCAACAAGTGTCAGAGTGTGATTACTGGGTTGTATGCGAAAACCTTATTAATCCTGAAGAAACTTTGTGCCCGAAAGAGAATACTATTCTTATTACTCATGAACCGCCGACACTGGGCAAGTATAGGACTCTTTTTTTAAAACAGTTTGCTACAATTATAACCTGCCATAAAAACATCAGACATAAAAATCCTATTTTTCAGCAACAGGGACTGCCCTGGCATGTCGGAAGAAGGCAGAGAAACCATGTAAATTTGTCTTGGTCTAAGGATTACGACGAACTGATTTCTATCGATCAGTTTAGTAAGGATAAGGAAATTTCGGTTATTTCCTCATCGAAAGATGGTACTGACGGGCATAGACAGCGGCTTGAGTTTATAAGAATTTTAAAAGATTATTTTGGAGAAAGGATAGATATATTTGGACGTGGTATCAATGAAATTGAGGACAAATGGGACGCCCTTGTCAGATACAAGTATCATATTGCACTTGAAAACTGTGCTGTGGATGATTACTGGACGGAAAAGTTGTCGGATGCATATCTTGCCGGATGTTATCCAATATATTATGGATGTCCTAATATTGAAAAATATTTTGACATATCTTCTCTTGCCAGAATCGATCTAACTCAACCTGATCAAGCAATTCACATTATAGAATCATGTCTTAAAGAACATAGATATGAAAATGCACGGCAATATATTAAAAATGCAAGGAAAGACATTCTAAATAAATACAACGTCTTTCCGATGGTTTGCAATCTCATTAATAAGAATCAACGTAATTTAGATAATGTAAAATATTCTAAAATAAAAATACTGCCAAGATTCGCCAAACTACATTCTTTCTTGATTAAGGACTTGGGTGATAGATTTGTTCGGGATAAATACAGGCACAGGCAAAATCCGTATGAGTAGTATAAGAAAAACAGCTAAACTATCTGTCACAATTGTCCGTCTATTAAAACTAAAAAACCTCGGTCGGTTAAGAGCATCAATCAAAACGATCTGCCGCTATCTCTCAGATTATAGAGAAATGGAACGGCAGATAACTGCCAATAATTTACATTTTGAGATCACGTCATTTTATCCATGCCTTAATGAATGGTCGGAGCAAAGTGGCATCGCAAACGGGCACTACTTTCATCAGGATTTATTGATTGCCGAAAAAATTCATAATAGTAATCCCTCAAAACACGTCGACATTGGATCGCGAATTGATGGGTTTGTCGCACATGTTGCCTCGTTTCGAAAGATCGAGGTGTTTGATATACGTAAACTGTCGAGCAGTCATCCAAACATCATATTTAAACAGTTTGACATAATGAGTAATGATTTTGAATTGCGAGACTATTGCGATTCAATTTCATCTTTGCATGTTGTAGAACATCTTGGCCTTGGCCGATATGGCGATACTGTTGACAGCCAAGGTCATCTAAAGGGATTGCAACATATTCTCATGATGCTTAAGCGGGGCGGGAAGTTTTATTTTTCAGTGCCCATTGGAGAACAACGCATCGAATTTAACGCTCATCGGGTGTTTAGCCTGAGATACCTCTTTGAACTTTTGGCGAGGGATTACCAAGTTGACTCTTTCTCATATGTTGATGACGAAGGCGATCTCCACAGAGAAGTTGCAATAAGAGACAGTGACATTGAGAATAATTTTTCATGTCATTATGGCTGCGGCATATTTGAATTGACAAAAATCTAAGGAGTAGCAAATTACCATTGCAACCCGGTTTCCGTGCCACGCACAAAAAACAAAAACATGGCAGTGTTATTATCCTAAGAGCGCGACAGCTACGCATGCAAATTTACAATGAACTGCAATCTGCCTCTTTGAATGCAGAAAGCGTATAGGTAGAATTTTAAAGAACAGAATGCCTGGCCCTCATATGCAAAAACTTAACCGGGAATTACTGAATCGAAGCATGAAGAAAAAAAAATTTCCCCCAAAAACAATTAGGAACATCCTTGTCATTGCGACACGTCGTATAGGGGATGTTATACTGACAACCCCCCTGATAAGGTCGCTCCGTCATGCCTACCGGGATGCAAAGCTCGACGTACTTGTTTTTAAGGGAACGGAAAGCTGTATTTCTGCAAACAATGATATTGACAATATTATCAAGATTATGGAAGGAGCGACTTTCCGGGAACAAATCAAAACGATTTGCACACTGTTTCACAGGTACGATCTGGCAATCTCAACCCTGCCCGGAGACAGACCCACGTTTTATTCCCTGATAGCGGGGAAGAGCAGTATAGGGTTTGTGGAAAATGGATATTCCAACTTATGGAAACGAGTTCTTCTTGACAAATATGAACTATTTGACAATCGTGAAACCCATACCGTCACTATGAACCTGTCTCTTCTCAAGCTGCTCGATGTCAGACAAATTCCTGAAGTCACCATCTCCTGGGCAGGAGAGGATGAATTAAAGGTCAACAAACTTCTTCCTTTCGACATGGACAAGGAACCGTATGCAGTTTTACATGTGTACCCCATGTTTTCCTATAAGATGTGGCATGATGCAGGCTGGGCAGACCTCATTCGCTGGCTTAACGCGAAGGGATTACGAACGGTGATTACAGGAAGCAATTCACAGGATGAGCGAGAATATATATCCCATCTCTGCCAATCACTGCCAGGCGACAGCATCAACGCTGCCGGCACACTGAGCCTGAGCGGAGTCGCTTACCTTTTAAGTAAGGCATCAGTATATATTGGACTTGATACCGCAGTTACGCATATGGCATCAGCCTTGGGAATTCCAACTGTTGCCCTGTATGGGCCGACCAATCCCGTCAAGTGGGGGCCAATGCCGAAAGAGGTTTCTTTTTCGGGCAAAAGTCCCTATAAGAGAAAAGGGTCCCAGAAAATGGGGAATGTCTTTCTTTTGCAGGGTAAGGGTGAATGCGTTCCGTGTCATGAAGAAGGCTGTGATCGAAATATAGCAAGCCTCAGCAGGTGCCTTCAAGACATACCTTCTGCTGATGTAATTGAAGCCGTAGAAACAATGATGACGCAAAACAGTTAAACGGCAACAAATAAATATATGATGACAACTATGAAGGAAAAAACTCCTGAAAAAAATCGATGGTTCATTATTGCCCATTGTTTTAATGCGGATGGAGTAGCCGCAAGCCAGACAATAACTGACAGGTTGCCGTATTTTACAAACCGGGGGGTTGAGTTTGTCATTCTTAGCGCTCCCACGGGAGTAAAAGATACGAGACTCCATCATTATCAGATAATATCTCCAGCTCCTTCCGGTCTTCGGTATGAGATGAGATTTATCATAAAAAATAAGGTAAAAAACAAGATGGCGCAAAGCATATTAAAAACCATATCTGCCATTCTCTGTCTCCCCTTTTACTTCGTGGAAAAAGTCTTCCTTCAATTTGACAGTCAGTGGTCATGGTTTTTGAGTGCGTCTATTAAGGGTAGTCAACTAATAAATAAATATCACCCCGTGCTGCTCTATTCAACCGCAGGCCCGCCAACCACGCACCTGGCAGCATATATCCTTCATAAAATCTATGGTCTTCCATGGATGGCGGAACTTCATGATCCCCTGATACTCGATGATCAGCGCCCAAAATGGCACAAGTATTACTTTAATAGATTTGTGGAGAGAGCGGTATGCAATAATGCTTCAATAGTTGTGTACTTCACGAACCGGGCGCTGAAAAATGCCGATAGACGGCATCCGATAAAAAACAAAGCCATTGTTGTAAGACCTGGCGCGAACCCCCCGGATTTTCACAGTGTTAACTATCGCAAGACGGATAAAATACATTTCGGTCATTTCGGGTCACTTGATAAAACAAGAAATCTGGAAGTGTTTATCAAGGCACTTTATGAGTTAATCAGGCAAAAACCGGAATTGAAGAATCGCATAATCCTTGATGTATATGGTTGTGAGTTAGATACTGTTTCGCAAAAGACGCTTAGTAAATACCCACTGGGCGAAATACTGGCCGAGCATGGCAGATTGGAATACGATTCCAAAACCGGCAAATCCGGAAGACAGCAGATTATGGAAGCCATGAAGAGTATGGATGTACTGGTGGTATTACACGGCGGTGAGGGTAGCGTCTGTTATGAATATATTCCTTCGAAACTATATGAATATTTACTGACAGGACGTCCCATTTTAGGACTGGTTGAAACTGGTACAGAGCTGGAAGGGTTCTTGATGGAAAACAATCATACGTCCGTTGATAAAGATGATATCTCAGAAGTTAAGAAAGCCATCGAATCGTATGTCGATAAGTGGGATACAGAAGGATTGGATGACAACCAGGTTGCATCTCCTTTTACTGTTGAGGCAACGGTAGACAAACTGATGTCTGCCGTATCTGATATTGATGCTATTGTCTGAACCGGTGTTGATCAATACATGACTGGCTTTTTTTGATTGTTGTATGAAATGACCGCTATGGAGCAGAAGACAAAAAAGATCGTCCTGTTTTGCAAGTCATACGACAAGGACATGTTTCGGGCGCGCCGCATGGCAGAGAGCGTTAACCATTTTAATATGGACAATATCCCCCTGTATCTCAGCATACCGGCATCCGATCTGAATCGGTTCAAACAATGCTTAGAAAACATCCCCTGTCATTTCATTACAGATGAGGAGATACGCGAAAAGACCCAACAGGTTTACGGTCCGTTGCCAAGACTGTTTTCCCCTCACTTGCTGCAGCAATTGATAAAACTTGAATTCTGGCGAATGGGTTTTTGCGAAAATTACCTCTGGCTCGATTCCGATTCATACTTTATAAGGGCATTCCATATTGCAGATTTCTTTCATGACGGGGCTACCCCGTATACGGTTCAGCACCACTCAAAAGATCTGTTTGACTTTGCACACAGGACAGGAAACACAAAGATAATCCATGACTTTGAAAAGATGGCGATACACTTCCAGACTCTATTTCAACGATCCGGCCCTCTTTACAACTTTGGCTGTTCTCCGCTGATATGGTCATGTAAGGTCTTAAAAAGTCTATATGAAGACTACCTGAAACCAAAAAACCAAACTGTTTTTGATTTACTCCAAGAATACCACTGTGAAATGCAATTGTACGGTGAGTATCTGTTATTCAGCAAAACAATACCGGTAGTCCCTATTGATCCTTTATTTAAAGTGTATCACTATGCCGAACAGTTTTTCGAATCACAAATGAATGGTGAATCGGAGCTTTTTCTTTCCGAAGAATATCTAGGTGTTGTCATGCAGTCGAACTGGGCGAAACTTCTGGAACGGAAGAAGCCATCACACGTGCGTTTGAAAAATTTTTTTCTTACTTTCATCAGGCAAATCAACCAAGGAATCAGAAGGATAAGAAAAAATCAATAATCGCGGATCAGAGACTATCTGCAACGTGGTTTCCCCTCCGCCGATTGGAAATGGCGGGCACACTGTCTAAAACATTTACCGGCACTGATTCACCCCGCGGATGGCATGGATGCGTCGGGAATTTAGCAGATTGTTAAGGGTTCTCCTGTTTCGTTCGAGGTTTGTACGATCGTTTTCCCTGTGCCATAGATGCAAGAGCGGCGCGGCAAACCGGGCGCTTTTGCGGCGTATGCCGGATCTTAGCAGACGTATTACCATGTCCGAGTCCTCAAGCCCCCAGCCGGAATAAGATTCATCCAGACCATTGATCCTGAGCAGATCATCCCGCCAAGCGGATAAATTACAGGTCGTGGCCCCTTCCCATTTATTTGCCGGAAGCTTGCGCAACGGCGCGGCAACTGGCAGAGACAGGGTGGGAAGCCATCTGTTTATATCTTTTTTTACCCAGGTCTTTATCCACTGAGCAACGGTCCAAGTATGGACCGGCACCCTATTCTTTAGAACATGGTCGGTAAATGGCTCATTCAACAGGATACGACTCCCAACAAGAAACCATCCCCGCTCCGCCAAGGCCCGGTGTTGAGAAACAAAATCGGGCAGGGGAATGCAATCTCCGTCAGTAAATATGATGTAGTCGGCAGAAGTTTCCGCGATGGCGCGATTGCGAACGGCGGCTGCACGGAAGCCTTCATCTTTCTGCCAGACATGGCTGAGCATCAAATCCGGACGTCGTTTATAGGCGGCAATAACCCGGGTTGTTGCATCGGTTGATCCATCATCAGCCACAATCAATTCGAAACTCTCGTCTTTCTGGGCGCAATAGCCATCAAGAGCGACTGATAGTGCATCGGGACGATTGTAGGTAGTTATAACTACAGCAATTCGCATTATTTTTCTTTTTCCATAAACATTAGTTTCAGGTAACGATAATATGTGCCCTCGGCATTTGATACAGCCAGCATAAATCCTTCCCTGCCATCCAGAAAACCGGCACGGATAATATAGGTATGAACGAAACTCCAAAAACCATGCGATAACGCAATCAAGAGCCCGGACCTTCTTTTTTCTTTGTGCATCATACGGGCGCCTGCTAAGGAATAACTGTTCATCGTTTGAATGACCTCCTCCAGATTTTCGAAGGCCTTATGGATTATTGGGTTTGAGAAAGTGCCCGTGGGGCCATTCACAACCAATCTTTCGTGAACAAGATCATCACTAAAACGTCCCCGCTCCCGTAAGAATAGACGAATAATATAATCTGGCCACCAGCCGCTATGGCGCATAAAGCGTCCACAGTAGTTTGAAAGGCGAGGCATTCTGAAAGCAACCTTCCCTTCTGGATCCTTTATCGCCGCCTTTATCTCATCTCGCAATTCAGGGGTACTGTACTCGTCCGCATCCAATGAAAGGACCCACTGCCCGGTAGCCAAATCAAGCGCCCGGTTTTTTTGCGCACCAAAACCTGGCCAGTCGGTAACGAATATCTTGTCTGTGTATTCTCTGCATATGGCGACTGTGCCATCCGTGCTGCCGGAATCCACGACTATGATCTCGTCCGCCCACCTTACAGATTTTAAGCAGGTTTCGATGGACTCGGCTTCATTTTTTGTGATTACTATTACGGATAAGGTTGCCATCTATATTCCCTCTAAAAGAAATTGCCAGCAGCGCAAAAAAACAGAGCGCTCATCCAGAAACGGGGGAAACCCTTTGTATGGCTAAATCAAAGCTGAAGATCCACCGGAGATATTTCGTAAAACAATTCTCACCTTGTGTCAACACAAAAGGATAGGATTGACACTGGGTATGTCCCTTCCTTTTACAAGCATAAGATCAATTACCTGATGAAGTCGTACAAGGCATTAGATCTACTATAAAACCGGGGCAGGAATCTTTCACAAAACACTCTTAAAATATTCAATAGTCCTTTTCAGCCCTTCTTCCAAGTCTATTTTAGGCTCCCAGCCAAGTCGCTCTCTGGATAGTGTAATGTCCGGCTGACGCTGTAAGGGATCATCCTGGGGAAGAGGCTCAAAAACAATTGTTGAACGAGATCCTGTTATATCCAGGATTTTTTGAGCCAGTTCAAGGATAGTAAATTCACCAGGGTTTCCAAGGTTTACAGGGCCAACGAACTCATCCGGGCCATTCATCATCCGGATTATACCCTCTATCAGATCATCTACATAACAGAAAGAACGGGTCTGCGTTCCGTCGCCAAAAACGGTTATATCCTGATTTTTCAAGGCCTGAACAATAAAATTGCTTACAACCCGGCCATCATTCGGGTGCATTCTTGGCCCATAGGTATTGAAAATCCGAACCACCCTGATATTGACCCTGTTTTGCCGATAATAATCGAAAAACAGAGTCTCGGCGCAGCGCTTGCCCTCATCATAACAGGATCTGATCCCTATGGTATTGACATTACCCCAGTAATCTTCTTTCTGGGGATGAACAGCGGGATCACCGTAAATTTCGCTTGTGGAGGCCTGCAGTATTTTGGCTTTCACCCTTTTGGCCAGACCGAGCATGTTGATGGCACCCATGACACTGGTCTTAACAGTTTTGACGGGATTGTACTGATAATGAATGGGTGAGGCAGGACATGCCAGGTTATATATCTCATCTACTTCAAGGAAGATGGGTTGTACCAAATCATGACGTATCAGTTCAAAATTGGGCTTTCCAAGAAGATGGCTCACGTTCTGTTTCCCCCCGGTGAAGAAATTGTCCAGACACAAAATGTCATGGCCTTCTGCAACCAGGCGATCACAGAGATGTGAACCGAGGAAACCGGCACCGCCAGTAACCAATACGCGACGCGTATTGAAATTTTGAATTTTGAATTTTGAATTTTGAATTGGACTCCCCCCCGTTAGTTTAATTTTGAATTGAAAAAATACCATTAGTTGAATGTTTAATTTGGAGAAAACAATTTCAAATTAAACATTCAACATTAAAAATTGATTTATGAAAAGTGTGTTAATGCCGGTTTCCCGATAGGGAAAACATTAAAGCCGATTTCAAACAGTTTTTCATGGTCAAGTATATTTCTGCCGTCGAAGATAAAGGCGGGCGTGGTCATTGATTTGTATATCTTTTCAAAATCAAGATCCGCATATACACTCCACTCAGTCATCACAGCAATGGCATCACAGCCGGAGGCTGCCTCATAGGGATCTTCAATATATTCTATTTCCCCGTCTATGCCATCCAGGTCTGTTATAGCATTTTTTAAGGCCTGTGGATCGGTGATTATTATAACGGCCTTTTCTCCCGCTAATTTTCCGGCAATCGATATGGCAGGGCTTTCTCTCGTATCGCCCGTATTTGCCTTGAATGCAAAACCGAAAAGACAGATCTTCTTGCCTGCCAGTGTGTTGAACATGGCGCTTAACATATTAAGTATAAAGCGCTCTTTTTGATAATCGTTGATTTTGATTACACCCTCCCAGTAATCGGCCACTTCATCAAGTCCCAGAGAGCGGCAGATGTAAACCAGATTCAGAATATCCTTCTTGAAGCATGATCCGCCGAAACCGATACTGGCGTTTAAAAACTTATCCCCGATGCGACAATCCATCCCAACGGCCCTGGCAACTTCTGCTATAT
>Ga0265594_1001843_pt1 | contig 15901 bp, 19 predicted proteins | sample saktaG_11_FD_190147 | JGI IMG/M metagenome (GOLD analysis project Ga0265594, IMG submission 190147) | Saline water microbial communities from Sakinaw Lake, British Columbia, Canada - sak_2011_5_24_80m | ecosystem: Environmental > Aquatic > Non-marine Saline and Alkaline > Saline ... | reverse complement strand
GCTGTCTTCTTTACCCTTGCCACCATTGTGTGCCCGCTTGGCTTGCTGGCTGGTGCTATTGGTATCATATTGCTCACCATCAAAAACAGACGAGGACGACGTCAAAACTCGACGTCAAACCTAACATAATGTTATAATTTGCATCGTACGGGCCGGGGTGGCGGAATTGGCAGACGCAGCGGACTTAAAATCCGCCGGAGCAATCCTTGTGGGTTCGAGTCCCACCCTCGGCACCAATCCGCGCAAAAGGGTGGTGGAGTGGGATTATTGTGGAGTGGGGTTGTCTATGCCTGCTTTCTTTTTATCACTGACCTTACCTCCGTCTCAATATCTCCAGCCGTGAGTCCGTATCTCTGCAGAAGCTCGGCGCCCTTGCCCGATTCGGCGTAGGTATCTTTAATGGCGACAAATTCCAGGGGAACCGGATGGTGTTTGGCTACCACTCTGGCTACCAGACTGCCCAGACCGCCGTGCTCCAGGTGGTCTTCAGCGGTAACAATAGCTCCCGTTTCCGTAGCCGCCTTGATAATAGCCGCCTCGTCAAGGGGTTTGAGGGTGGACATGTTCAGTACGCGGCAGTTGATGCCATCCTGTTTCAGGTTATCAGCCGCGGCAAGGGCCGGTGCTACCATAATGCCGATGGCGATAACGGTTGCCTTATCCCCCTCCCGCATAGTGGCTGCCTTCCCCAGCGTAAAACGGTAGTCCTGGTTACAGATTACCGGTGTCTTGGGGCGGCACAGCCTGATATAGAAGGGGCCATCGGTTGAGGCGGCGGTTCTAACTGCTTGGGCGGTTTCGAGGGCATCCGCCGGCACGACCACGTTGAAGCCGGGCAGGGAGTTGGCCAGTGCCAAGTCCTCGATAGCCTGGTGGGAGATGCCGTCCTCGCCGACACTGATGCCGCCGTGAGTGCCGATTACCTTGACGTTGAGCCGGGGTTGAGCTACCGACATACGTATCTGGTCGAAGCACCGTCCCGGGGCGAAGACGGCAAAGGTGTTGGCAAAGGGAATCTTGCCGGAGGCAGCCAGCCCGGCGGCGATACTTATCATATTCTGTTCGGCGATACCGCAGTCAAAGAAACGCTCCGGAAATTCGTCACGGAAGAGATGGGTCATCGTTGACCAGCACAGGTCAGCCTCCAGCGCCACAATGTCCGGGTTCTTCTTGCCCAGCTCAACCAGGGTCTTCCCGTAGCTTTCTCTCAGTGAGGCTTCCTGGGGCATGTCTACTCCAGCTCCTTCAGGGCTATTTCTACCTCAGACGCGGTGGGGGCTTTGCCGTGGAAGGCATAGTTGTTCTCCATAAAGCTGACCCCCTTGCCCTTAACCGTATGGGCGATAACAACCGCGGGCTGTCCCTTGACCAGCTTAGCCTGATTGAGGGCATCGATGAGCTGGCTCAGGTCATGCCCGTCAACCTCAATGACATGCCAGCCAAAGGCCTGCCACTTCTGGCTGAAGGGCTCGAGGTTCATCACCTCGCGGTTCCAGCCGTCAATCTGCAGCCCGTTGTTGTCCACGATAGCTACCAGGTTATCCACCTTGAAGTGGGCGGCAGCCATGGCTCCTTCCCACACCTGCCCCTCATCACACTCGCCGTCACCCAGTAGGACATATACCTGATAATCCTGGGAGTTGAGGCGAGCAGCTAGGGCAACGCCGATGGCAAAGGATAATCCCTGCCCCAGAGCACCGGCTGACATCTCTATTCCCGGAGTAACCGTTCGGTCGGTGTGACCCTGAAGGCGGCCATCCAGCTGTCTTAGGGTGGTTAACTCCCCTACTGGTAGGTAGCCACACTCGGCCAGGGTAGCATAGAGCAGAGGTGCGGCATGCCCCTTGCTCAGGATGAATCTATCCCTGTCTGCCCATTTGGGGTCAGATGGCTTATGCCGCAGTAGTCTAAAGTAGAGGGCAGTAACAATCTCTACCGCTGACAGGGAGCCACCGGGGTGTCCGCTACCTGCCGTGCCGGTCATGGTGATAATGTGGCGGCGCAGCTTTTTAGCCATAGCCTCCATTTCTGTTATTGATAATGGCTTGACTTCAGATGGCGGCATTGACGTCTCTCCGTATTTACCCGATTATACAAAAGTTATGGGATTAAGTCTATAGAGGGTGTTATAATTATAGATGAGATGGAAAATGAAAGCGGCGAAGGCTTGGCGGGTAAAGTTGATAAACAACCTGAACAATAGTAAAATACAGTATCAAGTAGTAGCTTGGGGTAAGTCGAGGAGGAATAATATGGAAAGTGGCACATGGAAGGTTAAAACCGGGCTGGCTCAAATGCTAAAGGGCGGCGTGATTATGGATGTGGTCAACGCCGAGCAGGCCAAGATTGCCCAGGAGGCCGGTGCCTGCGCCGTGATGGCACTGGAGAGAGTCCCGGCCGATATTCGGGCGACTGGCGGTGTAGCTCGCATGGCTGACCCGACTATTATTGAAGCTATTATGAAAGCAGTTTCTGTACCGGTGATGGCTAAGTGCCGCATAGGCCACTTCGTTGAGGCTCAGGTGCTACAGTCCCTTGGTGTGGATTTTATCGATGAATCTGAGGTACTTACCCCGGCTGATGAATCACACCATGTCTGGAAGCACGATTTTAAGGTTCCCTTTGTCTGCGGTTGCCGTAACCTGGGTGAAGCCCTGCGCCGCATTGGTGAAGGGGCAGCTATGATCAGGACCAAGGGCGAAGCCGGCACGGGTAATATTGTTGAAGCCGTCAGGCATATGCGGGCGGTAATGGATGGTATACGTAAACTGGTAAACACGCCCCAGGAGGAGTTGATGGCACTGGCTAAGGAAATGGGAGCCCCCTTTGAGCTGGTAGCCGAGGTACATAAGAAAGGCAAGCTGCCGGTGGTTAACTATGCCGCTGGCGGGGTGGCTACCCCGGCCGATGCTGCCCTGATGATGCAGCTGGGGGCGGAGGGTGTCTTCGTTGGCTCGGGCATATTTAAGTCCAGCAATCCCGAGGTTATGGGTAAGGCTATCGTCAAGGCTACCACCCATTTCCAGGACCCTGAAATCATCGCCGAGGTTTCCAAGAATCTGGGAGAAGCCATGCCCGGATTAGATATAAAGCAGATCCCTACCGAAGAACTGCTGGCACCTAGAGGGTGGTAGCTAAAGTATGAGAATTGGCGTCCTTGCCTCGCAGGGAGCCTTTGTTGAGCATATAGTTATGCTGCGTCAACTGGAAGTAGAGGCTGTGCCCGTCCGTTTGCTTCGGGAACTTGATGGCTTGGACGGGCTTATCATTCCCGGTGGCGAAAGCACCTCTATTGGCAAGCTGATGCGGGATTATGACCTTATTAATGAGGTTAAGAGTCTGGCAAGGGAGGGTTTGCCCATATTCGGAACCTGTGCCGGTATGATACTCCTCGCCAGCGAGATTTCAGACTCGGATGTAGAGCCTCTAAGCGTAATGGATATAGCCGTTAGACGCAACGCCTTTGGCCGGCAAAGGGATAGTTTTGAGGCTGAGCTGTCAATACCGGTGCTGGGCGAAAAGCCCTTTCCCGGCGTATTCATTCGGGCGCCGATAATTGTGCGGGTGAATGGCGGAGTGGAAATACTGGCTAGCTTGGGTGACGCCATCGTCGCTGCCCGAGAAGGTAAGCTGCTCGCCTCCGCTTTCCACCCTGAGCTAACTGACGACCTGAGATTTCATCAGTATTTTCTGGATATGGTGGCTGGACACCGGTGAAGGAAGGAGGGTGCCTTTGCAAAAGGTGATTACCGATGACCTTGATGCCCTGATTAGTATCTTCCCACCGCATATCCGCCAGCCATTGTGCCAGCAGGAGGACATAAGCGGACTGCTGGAGGTAGTCCTTGATCTGGGTCGTCCCCCTGAGGCTCGCTTTCCCCGGCGGGAGGTAGTTCTCAGCCCCAATGAAGTTAGCCAGCCGGATATTGACCATGTAACCTCTCGTATCGGTAGCTTCGGGGATGATAACCGGGCCGGAATTGAGCGCACCTTACATCGTATCTCGGCTATCCGCAACCGCAAGGGATGTATTGTCGGGCTTACCTGCCGTGTGGGCAGGGCGGTCTTTGGCACCATAAAAACTATTGAGGACCTTGTCCAATCGGGCAAAAGCGTCCTGCTCTTAGGTCGCCCTGGGGTAGGTAAAACTACCATGCTACGCGAGGTGGCCCGGGTGCTGGCTGATGACCTCAATAGGAGGGTGGTAATTGTTGATACCTCAAATGAGATTGCCGGAGATGGTGATATTCCCCACCCCGCCATTGGGCGTGCCCGGCGGATGCAGGTAACTACCCCTAACCGGCAACACGCCGTAATGATTGAAGCCGTAGAAAACCACATGCCCGAGGTAATCGTTATTGATGAGATTGGCACCGAGCTTGAGGCTCAGGCGGCACGGACTATCGCTGAACGCGGGGTTCAACTGGTAGGTACGGCTCACGGTAACACTCTGGAAAACCTGATGATGAACCCTACTCTGGCTGACCTTATTGGCGGTATCCAGACGGTGACCCTGGGTGATGAAGAGGCAAAGCGGAGGGGTACACGGAAGTCCATACTGGAGCGGATGTCGCCGCCTACTTTTAATATTGTCGTTGAAATCCAGGATTGGGATAAAGTGGCCATTCATCCTGATGTTGGTGAGGCAGTTGATGCTACTCTGCGCGGTCAACCAACAGCCACCGAGATTCGGTGGCTGGATGAGGCGGGGGAGGTCAAGGTAGCCAAGAAAGTGCCCACCACCTCTCAGAAAAATATTGAGGGTAAGCAGATAACCAGAGGCAATAATCTGCACAGGCTTTACCTCTTCGGTATAAACCAGGGACGACTGGAGCAGATGGCAAAAGAGAGACGATTGAGTCTGGATATAGTTAATAATCTGAATAATGCCAACCTGTTTATAACCTCCAGGAGCTATTACCGGCGAAGGCCGCAGAAGGTCAGGGATGCTGAGACAGCTAACCTGCCCATCTATGTCATCAAAAGCAATACCCCGCCTCAAATCCGGCAGCTGTTAAATGATATCTATCCCGGAGATAGTGTAAGCAGGACGGACCCTCTAGAGCTCGCCCTTGGTGAGGCGGAAGAAGCAGTTGAGCAGGTAAGGAGTGGTCAGGAGGCGGTAGAGCTTGGCCCACAGAGCGCCTATATTCGGCGCCTGCAGCACCTGATAGCTGAAAGAAACGCCCTCTCCTCACAAAGCACGGGCAAAGACCCCAATAGACGGGTTAGGATCTATAAATAATACTAACCTAGCAGAGAGATATTAGAGAAGGGTAAAGGGGTAAGGAATAATGTGGTCAAAGAAATGGTTACTTATAGTACTGATAGTGGCGCTGGTTATTTTCGGTGGCAGCTTGGCTTTTGGTTTACCATGGTGGCAGGCATTACTGATTAGTATAGTCTTCCTTCTCATAGCTGCCGTTGTTTTTGGTGGTGGTGGCTTGTTGATACCGGAGGGACTATTTGGCATGGGATTTCATAGAGGACTCCCCGGAAGATTCCAGGTCGGGGAATCCTCAGAAGGCACTGGCAAAACTGACAAAGATGTATTTCTTGAGAAAATGGACTCAGAGCTTGCCGCATTCTCCGCACAGCCGGAGACTACAACCGAGGATATTCACTGGATGACGGAGTATACGCGGGTAATGAAAGGAGTAGGTGAGCTGGTTCATGAGGTTCATGAGAGTGTGAAGTCTAAGGACAGGGCAAAACAGTCGCGAGCTTTTAGGGGGGTGGTTAAGGATCTACCGCGTTTAATTAGTCAGTTTAAGGATATTTCTGAGCTGGAACTCTTAAAAGATAAAAGGACTATGAAGCGCCAGACACAAGGGTTGGACTTATACCTCCTGGGCTGCTCTAATTTTGCCGAGGCTCTGGAAAAAGGCGATGGGGAGCTTGCCGGTCAGGCCGCTCTGCAAATTAACAAGGCATTAGACCTCTTAGACATCATAGAGAAGCCCGCTAATACACGCGGATGGAGTTAATGAGGTAGATGGCTCTATTTATTACCTTTGAGGGGGGGGAAGGGAGTGGCAAGAGTGTCCAGTCCAGGGCATTATATAAAAGGCTATCGCAGGCAGCTATTCCCGTCCTGTTAACTCACGAGCCCGGTGGTACTCCCTGTGGTAACAAGATAGGGCGCTGGCTGAAGTGGGCTGAAACCAAGGATGTATCTCCACTGGCTGAACTACTACTGTTTAATGCTTCCCGTGCCCAGTTAATAAGCGAGGTCATTTGGCCTGGTCTAAAAAAGGGAATGGTGGTTATCTGCGACCGCTATACGGACTCTACTACTGCTTATCAAGGCTACGGGCGGGGGCTGGATTTAGCTACGGTCGAGGCGATTAATAATACTGCCGCTCAAGGATTAAAACCAGATTTGACAGTTCTGCTAGACATTCCAGTTGAAGAAGGGCTTGCCCGTAAAAGGGTTAAAAAGCAAGACCGCTTTGAGCAAGAGGATGTAGTCTTTCACCAAAGGGTGAGAGGCGGATTTCTAAGGCTGGCGGCTAATGACCCGCAGCGCTGGCTGGTAGTGGATGCCAGCAAGCCTAAAGCGAAAATAAGGGAGATTATCTGGCAGAAGGTAAGCCAGTTGATGACTGGGCAGGGAGGCTGAGTTAAAGAATGCCCCAGAAGCGAGTTGCCGTAGCCATGAGTGGCGGGGTGGATTCATCACTAGCGGCTGCCCTACTAAAAGAGGCTGGCTATGAGGTTAGCGGTGTCTACCTGCAGCTGTGGCCAAGCCATGACTCGAAACCGGGTACCGGACACACCGTTTCAGATTTAGAGCACACCTGCCAGCTCTTAGACATACCCTTATACAAGTTCGACCTTACCGCGGAGTTCCAAAGTCTCGTTGTTGATGGCTTCTGCCGTGAGTACAGCCTGGGGTGCACGCCAAACCCGTGTATCTTCTGCAATCGGCATATCAAATTCGGCCTCCTTCTGGAGAAGGCGTTGGAGATGGGGGCGGATTATTTAGCCACCGGGCACTATGCCAGAATTGAGCAATCACCAGATGGCTACCACCTTCTCAAGGCAGTTGACCTGAGCAAGGACCAGTCCTACTTTCTTTACACGCTGGGGCAAAGGCAGCTTCAACATCTGCTGCTGCCCCTGGGTAATCTCCGTAAAGCCGAAGTAAGAAGACTGTCAGGTGGAATGGGGCTCCCCGCTGCTAGCGGAGGCGAAAGCCAGGATATCTGCTTTATCCCTGATAACGACTATCGGTCGTTTATTGCCAGGCATATTCCTCTTAAACCTGGAGATATTGTTGACACTAGCGGTAAGGTTTTAGGTCAGCACAGTGGTTTAGCCCAGTATACTGTGGGCCAGAGACAGGGTCTGGGTCTCGCCTCGGATAAACGCCTCTATGTGCTCAGGCTTGATGCCGCCAGTAATAGGCTGGTGGTAGGCAGCAAAGGACAGCTTTCAGGTAGTAGACTCCTTGCCAGCAGGTTAAGCTGGGTATCGGGGGAAGCCCCCGGAGAATCGGCTGATATAACGGCTAAGATTCGCTACAGGTCACCCGAGGTAACAGCCAAACTTCACCTTGACGATGGAACGGCTGAGGTAAAATTTGAGCAGTCTCAGTGGGCGATTGCCCCCGGGCAGTCGGTTGTATTCTATCAGGGCGATGTTGTCCTTGGTGGGGGAATAATAGAGGTGCCAGATGCCGTCCTTTGTTGAAGAGAAGTTGCTTGAGGCGCAGGGGTACCGGTATATTGCTGGTATTGACGAAGCTGGCCGTGGTTCCCTGGCTGGTCCGGTAGTAGCCGCTGCTGTCATCCTGCCCTGCCATATGGATACCCCCTGGCTAGATCAGGTGAAAGACAGTAAGCAGTTGAGCCCGGCTAAACGCGAACTTTTGTTTCACCGTATCCACGAGGTAGCTATCTCAATAGGTGTTGGTGTGGCTCATCATAAGGTAATAGATGCCGGGGGGATAATAAAGGCAACGCGGTTGGCTATGAAATCGGCTGTAGACCAGCTTTCGCCGCCAGCTGAGTTTCTCCTTATAGACTATATGCATCTCCCCGGGGTGCCGCTACCCCAAAAAGGGATAACCAATGGTGATAGTTTGTGCTTCTCGATTGCGTGTGCCTCCATCATAGCTAAGGTGAGCCGAGATAATATGATGAGAGAACTTGATGGAACTTATCCCGGCTATGGGCTGGCTCAACATAAGGGCTATGGCACAAAAGGGCATCTCGCTTGCCTGCGCCGACTGGGACCATCCCTAATTCATCGCCAGTCATTCAGTCCGGTCAAGGGCATGATTTACCAAGGGAAATGAAACGCAGAGAAACCGGTATCCGGGGTGAAAAGCTCGCCAGAGATTTTCTTAAAGAGCGGGGCTATCGCATTATCGAAACTAACTACCGCTGCCCTGAAGGTGAAATTGATATCATCGCCAAGCATGAGGATTTCCTTGTCTTTGTTGAGGTAAGAACTAAAAAGAGCCTGGAGTTCGGCAGCCCTGAAGAGTCCATAACGCTAACTAAAAAGGAAAGATTAAAGGCTACTGCTTATCACTACCGGCAAGCCCATGATGATTTACCTCCATTATGGCGCATTGATTTCGTGGCGGTGGAGCTGGACCAGAAAGATAGACCATCCCGAATTGAAGTCATTGAGAATGCGGTAGACGGCGACTGAGATTTTCTGGATTTATCCCCTCGGGTACCCCTTGACAAAATCCCTATTTGTCTATACACTTGTCTATACCTATGTCAGGGCAGGGGTTGACAATAGCACAGGCGGCGAAGTCATTAGGCGTATCGACTAGAACAGTCAGGCGTTTTATTAAGTCAGGTAAGGTTGAGGCCGAACTGGTCCCCGGGCCTTTCGGGCAGGAATACAGAATCCTGAAATTACCGGCAAAGCCTCGTGAAAAAAAACCTATAGACAATATGCCTTATCCAACCCCTGTACAGACCCCTGTACAGTTTATAGACATGGTCCGGGAACTTCAGGATAAAAATTTAGCCTTGGCTGCCCAGCTGGGCGCTGCTACGGAACGAATCAGGGGTCTGGAGAGAGAGGTAAGGCTTCTGACTGGAGCTAGGCAGCAATCTTGGTGGAAACGGCTGTTTGGCTTGAAGGGCTGAGTATAGCTATTTTAGGGCGTGCAACGTGTTTCCCTGCACATTGTGACCTTAAGTACCGTAGATTTGGATTATGGTGTGCCTGGTGATAGGTTGTGGGGTGATGGACAAGGGGGAAAAGGGGGCTTTTCTGCTTTACCCCCCAATCCGGCTGTGCTAGAATTAACCACTGAGGTACTTAAAGCATGACTTCATCAGGGGCAACATCAAATCAGAGATTACGCATTATTGATGCTAACCTGAATCGCATCGGCGAGGGGCTTCGCCTTCTTGAGGATATAGCCCGCCTGATGCTTAACGATGCCGCATTGAGCCGGCAGCTAAAGAACATGCGCCATGAGCTTGTTACCAGTGGTTTGGCATTTAACCGGGAGCTTCTTCAGTCCCGGGACGCGGAGGGTGATGTCGGCATTGATATTGAGACTCCCGAGCAGGCTGAACCGAGGGAGCTGCCGATAATGGTGGTAGCTAACGCTAGGAGAGTCCAGGAGGCGCTGAGAACCCTGGAAGAGTTAGCCAAGCTTCCAGATGCTACCGCTAAGCTGGACTCGGAGAAGTTTAAAAAAGCCCGGTTCGGCCTCTACGCTATAGAGCGAGCGTTGGTGTCCAGGCTGCTGCGTAAGGACAAGGTGGGAGGTATCCGCGGGCTTTATGTTATTATAGATACACAGATGCTGAAAGGGCGTAGCCATATGGAGGTAGCTGGTCGGGTGATTGGCGGCGGAGCCAGGGTAATCCAGCTGCGTGATAAACTCCAAGGTAAAAAGGAACTGCTGCCTGTAGCCCGGGGGTTAAAGAAGCTGTGTAGCGAACATAACGTGCTGTTTATCATGAATGATTATCTTGATCTGGCTCTGGCCAGTGATGCCGATGGGCTGCATCTGGGGCAAAAAGACCTGCCGATTAAGGCAGCCCGTAAGCTGCTCCCTCTGGATAAAATTTTGGGTTGCTCGACGACTACGGTAGATCAGGCTGTTACTGCTGAGTCGGAAGGGGCAGACTACGTTGCCGCCGGTTCGGTCTATCCCACTTCATCTAAGGAAGCCGCCGTAGTGGTCGGGCTGGAGAGGCTGCGCCAGATAAGGCAGGCGGTATCCCTGCCCCTGGTGGCAATCGGCGGTATTACCAGGGATAACGTAGCCGAGGTCCTGGCTGCCGGTGCTGACTCGGCGGCGGTAATCAGTGATATACTAGGGGCTGAGTCTCCTGAAGAGGCAGCTCGGCAAATAGCAGATAAGTTTGAGGCACAAAAATAGATAGATTAACCGATAACCTAGAATCAATCGCTGAGCAGATACGGCTGAGCTTCTTAGCCAAGGATGCGGCTCGGGAAAAGGTGCTGCCTCTATGCCGTGAAACCATTCGGCATTGTAGTCGGGCTATTCGAGCTGTGCACCGGCAGGAATTTGACAAGGCTGAAGGATTGCTAAAATCAGCTCGCCAGCTTCTTAATAAGGCTAAACAGGCTATAGCTACCTGTAGTGAGCTGAGCAATACCGGCTTTTTTAGGGATGCTCAGAAGGAGTTTGCCGAGGGCAGTATTACTCTTGCCCTGATAACCGGCCAACAACCCCCCGACCCCGGTGAGCTGGGGGTTGACCCTGCTGCTTACCTGAACGGGATGGGTGAGGCTGTGGGTGAGCTACGGCGTTACCTCCTGGATAGCATGAGAAAGGGTGACCTCTCGCGGGGCGGAGAGTTATTATCAGCTATGGATGACATCTACACTATTCTGGTTACTATGGACTTTCCCGACGCTGTAACTGCCGGTCTGCGCCGCACCACTGATATGGTTCGCGGTGTTCTGGAAAGGACACGTAGCGACCTGACGTTGGTTATGAGGCAGAAAGAGCTGGAGGACAGGTTAGGGGAATTTGAGAGGAAAACCTCTGCGGATTAATTGCTAAAAGTATAATTCAAATAGAAGGGAGAATAGGTAGTTGGATCCAATAATAATCGCGGTAATAGTCGGTGTTCTGGGGCTGGTTTTAGCCGGGTTTATGGCCCTCTATGTTTTGCGGCAGGACCAGGGGTCGGAGAGGATAAGGGAGATATCAGCCGCTATCAAGGAGGGTGCCCTAGCCTTCCTGGGGCGTGAGTACAAGATACTGGCGATATTTGTGGTGGTGGTAGCTGTTATTCTCGGTGTAGTGCCTGACCTCGGCTGGTGGGTAGCGCTGGCGTTTGTCTTTGGTGCCGTCTGCTCGGGGCTGGCCGGCTTCATCGGGATGAGCATCGCCGTCAGAGCCAATAGTAGGACGGCAGCCGCGGTGCAGAAGAGCCTTAATCAGGGTTTACGTGTTTCTTTCCGCGGTGGCGCTGTGATGGGGATGTGTGTCGTTGGCATTGGCATCCTGGGCTTGAGCATTCTCTATTTCGCCTTTCATAATGACCCTAATTTTCTATTTATCATTCCCGGTTACGGTTTTGGCGCTTCCTCGGTAGCCATATTTGCCCGGGTTGGCGGTGGCATATATACCAAAGCCGCTGATACCGGGGCAGATATAGTGGGCAAGGTGGAGCAGGGTATCCCTGAGGATGACCCCCGAAACGCTGCTGTTATCGCTGATTTCGTGGGCGATAATGTTGGCGATGTGGCCGGTATGGGTGCCGACCTGTTCGAATCGTATGTCGATTCAATCATCGCCACCATGACGCTGGGGATGATTGCTACCTTCTCCCTCTCCCTAGACAAATCGCTGGTGCCGGATATGGCTACGGCCTGGTTTCTGCCCATGATGGTGGCTGCCGGGGGTATCATTGCCTCTATCATTGGAATATTCCTGGTGAGGGTGGGCGAGAAAGCCAAGATGAGTGCCTTGCTTAATGCCCTGCGCCGGGGTACATTCGCATCGTCTATCCTTACGGCCGGGTTCTCTTTCCTGGCGGTCTACTTCCTCGGTGCCGACCTGGGCGTGTTCTGGGCTATTCTCGCCGGCCTTGTTGCCGGTGTGATCATCGGAGAGAGCACAAATTACTTTACCTCTTATGCCTACAAACCTACGCTCAGTGTCTCTGAGGCGGCTCAAACCGGTGGAGGGACACTTATAACCAGGGGATTTGCTAACGGCCTGTTAAGCACGGTACCCCCTATTGTTTTAGTCGTAATTGCCATTATGGTGGCCTACTACTTCGCTGATATCTACGGGGTGGCTATTGCCGGCATCGGTATGCTGGCCACGCTGGGCATACAGGATGCTACTGATGCCTATGGGCCGGTGGCTGATAATGCCGGTGGCATCGTTGAGATGGCCGAGTTACCTCCGGAGATCAGGGAGCGAACCGATGCCCTGGATTCGCTGGGGAATACTACGGCGGCTACCGGCAAGGGCTTCGCCATCGGGGCGGCCGGACTTACTGCTCTGGCTTTACTGCTGTCCTACACTCAGGCGGTAGGTATTGACATTTCTAAATTTAACCTGCTTGACCCGCATGTTATTTCCGGTATCTTTCTGGGGGCAATGCTGCCGGCTGTTTTCTGTGCTTTGACTCTTAATGCTGTGGGCAAGGCCAGTTTTTCCATAATCAATGAGGTCCGCCGGCAGTTCCGGGAGATAAAGGGGTTGATGGCGGGAACGGCCAAGCCAGAATATAGTAGGTGTGTGTCTATCTGTACCACATCAGCTATCAAGCAGATGATTGCTCCCGGTTTAATCACCATTATTGCTCCGGTTATCGTCGGTATTGTCCTGGGCCCGCTTGCCCTGGCTGGATTCCTGGTGGGGGCTATTGCCTGCGGTTTTATACTGGCGGTAACCTTTGCCAATGCCGGAGGCTCATGGGATAACGCCAAGAAGTGGATAGAAACTGGCGCTTTCGGCGGCAAGGGCTCGGATGCTCACAAGGCGGCTGTTATCGGTGATACCGTCGGCGACCCGATGAAGGATACCTCAGGCCCATCGCTGAATATCATGATAAAGTTGATGTCGATAATAGCCCTGGTTCTGGCACCGGTTCTGGCCGGGTTCTCCGGGTTAATCTAGAAAACAGATTAGCCTTGCAGGAAGGGGTTTTGCCGGCGTTCGGCATCAATAGTGCTTTCAGGGCCGTGACCGGGATAAACGATGGTGTCATCGGTTAGTGTCATAAGCCTGGTATGGATACTATCCATTAATTGGCTATAGTTGCCACCGGGCAAATCAGTCCTGCCGATGCCGAAGTTGAACAGGGTATCACCACTGAATATTACTCCCTCTCCCAGTAGACAAATTCCCCCCGGGCTGTGCCCCGGCGTATGCAGAACCAGAAAGTGCAGCTCGCCGATGTCAATGCTGTCTCCATCTTTAAGCAGCCTGTCGGGAGGGGGTGGAGTGGGATAGGCGAGACCCAGCAGTTTGCTCAACGGCTGCTCCTGGAGAGAATCGGCTTCATCGGCATGGATGGCTACCTCGGCCCCGGTGGCTTCCTTAGCTTCTTTCAGGGCGCCGATGTGGTCTATGTGCCCGTGGGTCAGGACTATAGACCTTATGTCAAGCCCCAAATCCTTAACCTCTTCAAAAATAACCCCAGCCTCATCACCGGGGTCGATTATCATCCCCTCTTTAGTGGATTCGGAGCCGACAATATAGCAGTTAGAGCTAAAGGGTCCCACTACCAGCCTCTTAAGTATCATCAAATCCCCCTGATTTACGCGGATTTTCTATTCTACCATATAACACCCTGGACACCTACCCATTGACAGCCCCTGCCTACCCCTTGACACTGTCTATCCTGGTAGTATAATCAGAATTAGAGGGGGTGATGATATGGCAAAATCAACTCGTAATACAGGGCAACCATGGTCAAGTGTTGACATAAGTAAACTCAAAGACCTTGTAGCAGAGAATACCCCTACACGAGTAATCGGTGTGAAACTTGGTAGAACGCCAGATGCTATTTACTCTGAGGCATCAAAGTTGGGGGTATCCCTAAAGCCAACAAATCAATCACCATATAACAGACGCCCAAAAGCTAAGTAGTAAGAACAGAGATAGCTTCTTCATATAGTCTGCGTTCTTCATCTACCCATTGGTGGTGATGTTCTGTTAGAGCTAGGGCTAGTTTGTCTAAAGCCTCAATAATGATTCGTGTGCCATTGTCTGTTACTGGTACTTCGTTTTTTGCGGTTTGTGTTACCATATAAATTTACTCCTATACTTACTCCTGTAGGATACTTACATAAATCTAGGTATAAATCGCTATCAGCACTGCCTCTTTGACATTGTGCTCATTAAAGAAGACGACTGCCACCTTCCTGCCCACGGTCATCTCCGCCGCCGCTATGTTCCGTGCCACCGCCACGTCTTCTATATAGGCCTTATAGCTGCTGGCAAGCTGGACGGTAGTGGTATAAGCACCGGAGTTAAAACTTTTGAGCACGCCTTTCTTCAATCTCATTTTCCATCACTCCTTCTCAATTCGGTTACACTGCTCCCAGTAACAGGCGTTCGTCGTATTCGCCGCGGCGGGGGTTATAGACCAGGGTCAGCCCCAGCACCCTTTTCTTCTCGGCACTGAGCCCGGCGCGGCTGTCGGTTATGTCGATGACATCATATAACTGCTGCCCGCAATTAACCGGAATACGGATAAACCCCGTGGCTGATTCTATTTCGGACTGCCTTAAATAGGCTTCCCCCCGGTCCTGAGCCTTCTGGATGGTGTCGATGTTCCTGTCCTCTATCTGGTTAAGGCGGTCATATATGCGGGCTATCTCGTCCCAGCTAAAGGTATCTACGATTACCGGTTTATCTTCTCCCGGGTCGTAGCCTTCCGCTTGGATGTGGTTAAATTCCCAGGCCCCCTGACGGAATTTGCCCTCAAATACGGGATGAGACGAACCGTATGAATAGACCGAGTCGTCGGCAGGCTGGGGGTTCACCACATAGGCTTTATTGCCTTCAATGAACACCACATCGGGGACGAATGAGAGCAATCTGCTGATGATAGTGTTGCCCGTGTTGCCGGGGTGGATGGTGAAATCGGGGTAATAGCCGGTTATCACCGTCGACTGGGATTTTACCTCGAGCCTTAGCCCGGCTCTGGCTAGCACAAAAGCCAGAATATCCTTGACACTCATCTCGTCGGTAGCTTTATTCCAGCGGAACTGGTGCCTGCTCTCCCTGAAGCTGAGCCCTTTGCTGGGGACTCAGGTAGCCACCGCCGCCATGTATGGGTAGAAGACAGTACTGGGTCAAGAAGAGGGGGTGGTTCTCCCCCAGGCGTGCTCTCTCTGCCTCAACATAGGCTAGATAGTCAGGGTTATATTTAGCTACTTCCTGCCAGTCATAACGGAAGTGGCGTTTCACCCCGCCCCTTCTCTCCAGCTCAAGATTAGTCCGCTTTACCTCCTCCAGCAGGGTAGAATCATCCCAGGCAGTGCCGTAGTGGACGGTAGTAACATTAGTCGTTGCCCCCATCGGCTTGAACTCCTTGGTATATTTTTCCTTGCTGACATCCTGGGACTCGTCTATCTCCAGCAGTATATGAGCCGTGTTACCCACCACATTAGCTGACTCATCAGCCGATAGGAATACAGCCCGGGCATTCCCCAGGCGGATAATATAGCCCAGTTCAGCTACCCAGATACTACTAAAGCCGGCATCGTTGAGTCTGTCTTTCAGCCGCATCATAGAGATGACCGTCTGTGGCTTGAAGGTGGGTGAGCACTTTACCAAGTTCTGTGGCTCAGCCATATAGAGTGTTAAGAGGAGTAGCTCAAGCTGAGCCGATAGCTCGTTCTTGCCCCCCTGCCGGGCAATCTCCACCGAGAAGGTAAGCCCTTTTCTGCCGAAAATGCTATCGAGTATAGC
>Ga0265594_1001842_pt1 | contig 15903 bp, 21 predicted proteins | sample saktaG_11_FD_190147 | JGI IMG/M metagenome (GOLD analysis project Ga0265594, IMG submission 190147) | Saline water microbial communities from Sakinaw Lake, British Columbia, Canada - sak_2011_5_24_80m | ecosystem: Environmental > Aquatic > Non-marine Saline and Alkaline > Saline ... | reverse complement strand
ATTGCTATCACAATAAATGCACTTTCTTCCCAAATAATACCTGTCTGACAATATCTTTCTCATTACTATCGTCGTAGTTTCGCTTAATTATAAGCTTTATTGGTCCGTTTTTGCATCAATCACCAAAATTTAAAACCAAACGAGATTATTACAACAAGAGATTTTCCAGTCCACAATGAACATATATTAAAGATTTATTTTAAAATCTGTAAAAAAGGATATCATAAGATTCTTCCTCCAACACCTGTAATTCCTCTTTTTGTTGGATTGCCTTTATTGGGTGGAAAATCTAAGAAGGTTCAAGAATATAACAAAAGGATAAAGAAATATATTAAGAAAAATAAAAGAATAAAATATCTTATGCTTGATGGAAGCCATAAAACAACAGCTTTATTTTTGACTCATAATAAGATAAACTCAGTAATTTTTGAAAAAGATGTTGATATTAAGGAGTTTGTTGATTTAGTCCAAATTGGAGAGGTTTTTAGTTTGTCAACAAAAGAAACTATCAAGGATTCATTGATGGAAATGGCAAAACACCTCAAAGACGCAAGGTTTTTTGAAACTATTGAGGATAAAACAAAAAGAATGGTTGGGGAGAAAGTGATTCCAAAATTTATGATTGATTATTATCGAAATAAGTGAGAATACTAGATTCTAAATATACATAAATTTTAATAATGGGGTGAATTTCTTTATTTTATAAGAAAGGTGAAAATTGTAAAAAGGAGAGAAAATGTTATTTAAACCAGGAACTGCATTGTATGCATATGAAGTTATAAGGGAAGCTGGAAGTAAAGTTCTTTATGTTAATTATTTGGGTGCAAATTTTGTTCCAAATATTGCTGAAGATGTTGATGTGATGTCAAGGATAATTGATTTATTAATTGAAAGTCCGGGAATTTCAAGAATTGTTTTAGTTCAGCAGAGAAATTATAGTTATGATAGTCAGGAAACATTTATGTTACAGGAGATTGCTAATTTATTTGTTTATTTAAGTAAGCAAGAAAAAATTCTTTCCCCATCAAAATTATCAATTTTAAATACAAAAAGTTTAGGTCAGAGACATAATGATGTTAGTTATCTTTTAATGATTTTAAAAAGAGACTCTATTGCTTGCTTTATGGAATTAGAAAGATTTATTGAAGCTGAAAGAATAAATTTAGAAAAAGTTTCCGATAGTTTAAAACTTGACCAAATGAATTATGTTAAAATATTAGAAAAGTTTTATGGGTTGTTAAAAAATACAGAATTAATTAGGAAAGCTGGAAAATATCTTAATGATTATAATTATAGCAGGGAGATTTATTATCATTTTTTTAGACCTGATATTATACCTAATTTTACATTTACAAGATTGGTGAGTAGTTTGCCAGAAGATGCAGAAATAATTGACCAGTATGTTATTGGAGATGATTTTGATGAATCTACTGTTACAATTTTAAAAAGAAAGCAAGATGCTAAATATATTTATCATTTAATGCCTCCTGAATATTCTTTAGAAGAAGGTATGCAGGAGTTGTTAAATTTAGCAAGAAATGTTTTGATTGAACATCAGCCAAAAGCAGAAGAGTTTACTGATCCTGAAAAAACAAGGCAGGTTTTTTTTAATGTTTCTAGAGATTTATTAAGAGATTTAAGTGAGAGCAAGAATCTAAAATTAAGTTATGGAGATTTAAACAAGTTAGCAAAAATTTTAGTTAGGCATACAATTGGTTTTGGTTTAATTGAAGTTTTATTATATGATAAGAATCTTCAGGATATTGTTTTAAATTCTCCTATTTCTTTAAATCCTGTTTTTTTAAGACATGGGGAGTTTGATGAATGTACAACTAATATTATTCCTAGTAAAGAAGATGCTGATTCATGGGCTGCTAAATTTAGGATGATTTCTGGAAGGCCTTTAGATGAAGCAAACCCTATTTTAGACACAGATTTATCTTTAGGTAGTATTCGGGCAAGAATTGCAGTTATTCAGCAACCCTTGTCTCCAGGAGGGTTAGCTTATGCAATTAGGAGGCATAGGGAAAATCCTTGGACATTGCCTTTATTTGTTAAAAATAAAATGATAGATAGTTTTTCTGCTGGTTTGTTTAGTTTTTTAATTGATGGTGCAAGAACTTTATTGATTGCTGGGACTAGAAGTAGTGGAAAAACTTCTTTGCTTGGTTCATTGCTTTTGGAGATTATGCCCAAGTATAGAATTATTGTTGTTGAGGATAGTGTTACTGGAGATGCTAAGATTATTGTTAAGGAAAATGGAAAATTTAGGAAGACAACTATTGGAGAGATGGTTAATAATCAAATTAGTAAAAATGGTTTTGTAGATGGGGATGGAAGAGAAAAATCTTTGAATCCTAAGGAGATTGATGTTTTTGCAATAGATAAAAAAGGAATGGTTGTTTTATCTAAACCAAGTAAGTTTATACGACATAAAGTTAATAAACCAATTTATGAAATTAAAACTACTTCTGGAAAGAAAATTAAAGTTACAGAGGATCATTCTCTTTTTACAATCGATGAGAAAAATATTTTTAAGCCTGTTAAGTGCAAGGATTTGAGAGAAGGCAGTTTTATAGCTATACCTCAAAAATTACCTTTTGATAATTTTTTAGAAGGTATTGATTTATTAGAGCATTTGGAAAAGTTGGATAAAAAAGTTTTTGTTTTTGGAAAAGGTGTTGAGGAATATATTTTAAATAATAGGAAGGAATTATTTGCACTTGCATATTCTTTAGGGTATGTAAAACCTACTATCCAGAATTGGGCAGTGAAAAAGATTTTGCCAGTAAAAATTTTTGAAAAAGTTAAAGATAAAATCAACAAGGAGGAATTAAAAATAAAATCTTATGGATGTTCTAGATCTATTTCAGTAGATTTAATTTTAAATAAAGATTTTTTAAATTTTGTTGGATTATGGCTTGCAGATGGATGTTATGATAAAAATTCAGTTATAATCTCTGTTCAAGAAGAGGAAAATAGAGATGTTGTTAGGAGAGTTGCAGATAAATTTGGAATTCCTGTTAAAATGCATACAGATGGATTTTCTTTAATGTTAAATTCTGTTTTGTTAAAAGAAATTATGCAAAAAGTTTTTGGGCTTGTTGGTAATTCTTATACTAAAAAAATTTCTAGTTGGGCATATAATTTGTCTGATGAACAAATTGGATGGTTATTGCAAGGTTTTTTCAGTGGAGATGGTTGCGCTTCTGATAAAGAAATTGTTTTTTCAATTTGTTCAAAAGATTTAATTGATGATATTGCTAGTTTGTTATTAAGGTTTGGAATTATTTTAAGAAGTTCTCATATTGTTAGAGAATCGGATAAGACGATTAATTGCAGATTGGGAAATACAAAAATGATTAATTATTTTAAGGAGAAGGTGGGTTTTTTGGTTAATTCAAAACAAGAAAAATTGGAAAAACTATGTTCAAGAGTTTCTACTCATGATACTTCCGATATTGTTCCTCTTTCTTTAGAAGTTAAGTATGAGTTAAATGAAATTTTAGGAAAGAATTTTAATAAACATGATTATATAACAAGGAAGAATAATATTGGTAGAAATCAATTAGGAAAATTACTTGAATTAGTTCCTAGAGGAATTACTAATCCAATTGATCCTTTAAGAGATTTAGTTAAGTCTGATATTTTTTGGGATAAAGTTAAAAGTGTTAAGAGGGTTTTTGGAGAAGAGTTTGTTTATGATATTTCTGTTCCTGGTTGTGAGAATTTTATTTGTGAGAATATAATTGCCCATAACACTTTAGAATTACCTGTGGAAGCTCTTAGGAAATTGAATTATGATATTCAGAGAATGAAAGTTAGAGGAAGTTTGTTAAAAGAAAGTTCAGAGGTTGGTGCTGATGAAGGTATTAGGGCTTCTTTAAGACTAGGAGACTCTTCATTAATAGTTGGAGAGGTGAGGTCTTTGGAGGCAAAAGCTCTTTATGAAGCAATGAGAATTGGTGCTTTAGCAAATGTTGTTGCAGGAACAATTCATGGTGCTTCACCCTATGGTGTTTTTGACAGAGTTGTTAATGATTTAGGAGTTCCTGTCACTAGTTTTAAAGCAACTGATTGTGTTATTGTTGCTAATCCTGTTAAAACTCCTGATGGTATGAGTTCAATAAAAAGAGTTATTCAATTAGCAGAAGTTAGAAAACATTGGACTAAAGATCCTGAAGAAGAAGGAGGTTTTGTTGATTTATTAAAATATGATGTTGACAAGGACAAACTTGAGCCAACAGAAGAATTGATTAATGGGGATTCTGAAGTAATAAAATCAATTGCAGCAAATGTTAAAGGTTGGGCTGGAGATTGGGATGCTGTTTATGATAATATTTTATTAAGAGGTAAGATTAAAAAAGAGATTGTTGATATTTCAGAGAAAATTAAAAAACCTGAAATTTTAGAAGCAGAGTTTAATTCTTTAAGTAATAATATGTTTCACCAGTTTTCTAAAGATGTTCAGGAGGAGATAGGGTTGCCTTTAAGTAAAATTGTTTTTCCAATGTGGCAGAAGTGGTTGAAGAATGAGGTGAAAGGATGGAGAGTTTGAATATTTTTGGGGATGATATTTTTAATTGAGAATAGGAAAATCTAAGGGATAATTTTGTTATTTATTATTTTTGGGATTAAGGATTTAATGAATTTAACATGATGTTATCGAAAGTTCCCGAAGGGAATTTGGGTGGAGAAACCTGCAAGATTTTGAACTGTTAAACCGCTGTTCAACGCCTCGCTAGAGTCGAGCAAATTTGAAAAATTTGTGAAGAAGCATTATGCAAGTACCTTCCAAATATTTTTAAAGGAGTTTTATTAAAGGGATTTATGGCATTGAGTATAAGATTTGTTCAAGATAGAACAGGAGAGTCTGGGATTCATTTCATAGTAGATGATGGATGTGAAGTAAATTTAGATGAATCACAAGATCTCACTCCTGAACAATTGGAAGCAATAGATATTGATAATAAAAAAAGAAATAGGAATCATTTAATATACTTGAATAAATCCGTATCTGATTTTATTAGGTGGGAAGGGATAAAACTCATGTGTCCAATTTGTGGCGAGAATTATACCATTACAGAAGGGATGTATAATTCTGCCTTAGAGAGATTTAGAGGAGGTACGAAATAATATTGAGTTTAACACCTTTTTATCGAACTTTTGATAATTATAATTTATCAACAATATATTTATTAATTCTTAATTTTTTAGAAATAAATGGAAGAAAGTTTAGAGAGACAAGGATTTGATGATGTTAATGGAGTTAAAAAAGAAGATAGTTTTGAAAAATATTATAATGGTTTAAAACAAGTAATTGATAATTTGAATAAGAATCAGGTGAATAAAATTTTAAATGTTTTGAAAGAGTGTAAGTTGCATGGAGGGGTTGTTTATTTATGTGGAAATGGGGGGAGTGCTTCAACTTGTGAACATTGGGTTAATGATTTAATGAAAATTGGAGGTATGAAAGCAGTTAGTTTAACAAATATTTCTGTTATTACTGCTTTAGGTAATGATATAAGTTATGATGATATTTTTGTTGAACAATTAAAAGTGTTGATGAAGCAAGGAGATGTTGTTGTTGGAATAAGTGGAAGTGGTAATTCAATGAATGTTGTTAAAGCTTTAAAATATGCTTGTGAAAATCAAGGAGCAGGAGTTGGAATTTTAGGTTTTGATGGTGGGAGGATTTTAGATGTTGTTGATGATTATGTTTTAGTTAGAACTGAGGATTATGGTTTTTTAGAAGATATTCATTTGAGTTTAGGGCATTATTTTGCAAGGATGTTGAAGGTTTGTTGATAAGACAGAAGTTTTATTAATCATTATTTCTATTAATTGTTATAGATTATTATAAAAAGAGGGGAAAATGGATGTAAAAGATGTTTTAGTAAAATATTCAAGGAAAATAGGAGATGAGATAAATGCTGATAAAAGTGTAGATGTTTCTCAGGTATCTAGTGATTATACTAATTTTAAAAAAGACATGATGCCTGAGATGGGGAAATATGAAAAATGGGTTAAAAGTCTTGGAGGAATTATTAAGTTTAAGATTTCTAATAAAGATGAAATTAGAATAAAGAAATTTTTAGAAACTGCTCATTTAAGTGCTGAACCAGGAGAGGTTGTTGGCTTGGCTGTTATAAGTTGCATTATTTTCTTTTTTTTAGGTGTTTTGGCAAGTGTTGCTATTTGGCTTATTAAGGGAGGTCCTGGCATAGAAAGTTTTCCTTTGTTTTTTTTGTTTTTGATTTTTATAGCAAGTTCTTTTTTATTTTATTATTTTTATTCAATGCCGTCGAGATTAGCTATTAAATGGAAATTAAAAGCAAGCAGTCAAATGGTTCCTGCTGTTCTTTATACTGTTATTTATATGAAGCATACAAGTAATTTAGAAAGGGCAATTAGTTTTGTTAGCCAGCATATAGAAGCTCCTTTGGCTTTGGATTTTAAGAAAATTATGTGGGATGTTGAAACAGGAAGATTTTCAACAATAAAAGATAGTTTGGATAATTATTTGGAATTTTGGAAAGATTCAAATATTGAATTTGTTGAGAGTTTTCATTTAATAGAAAGCAGTTTATATGAACCAAATGAGGCAAGAAGAGTGCAGATTTTAGAAAGAGCTCTAAAGGTTATTTTAGATGGTGTTTATGAAAGAATGTTGAAATACACTCATTCAATAAAATCTCCTTTAACAAATTTGTATATGTTGGGAATTGTTCTTCCAACTCTTGGTTTAGCATTATTGCCCTTAGCTTCTACATTATTGGGAGGAGCAATAAAATCTTATCATGTTTTTGTTTTTTTTAATTTAATTATTCCTTTTTTTGTTTTTTATTTAACACAGCAAGTTTTGCTGAAAAGACCAGGAGGTTATGGAGAATCTGGATTATTAGAAAAGAATCCTAATTATTATTTATATAAATCAAAAAAACCTTATTTAATTGCAGGTTTGATTTGTTTTCCTTTATTATTAATTGGTTTATTGCCTTTGATTTTTGGTTATACTCCTTTTCCTGCTTGGATAGGTTTAGAGCAAGACTATACTCTTTCAGAACTTGGCTTGGGTTTTTTTGGTCAAGGAAGTTTGTTTAATTTTATTGAAACTTTAGATGGAAAAGCAGGGCCTTTTGGGACTTTTGCTTTATTATTGAGTTTGTTTATTCCATTTTCAATTTCGCTTTTTTTTATAATCTCTTTTTCAAAAAGAACTAAAGAATTAATTAAATCAAGAGATATGACAGAAGATTTGGAAAAAGAATTTAATAGTAGTTTGTTTACATTAGGTAATAGGTTGGGAGATGGTGTTCCTACTGAAATTGCATTTGTTAAAGTTGCTGAATCTACAAAAGGGCAGAAGACATCTGATTTTTTTAGAATTGTTAATTCAAATATACAGTCAATGGGGATGGGATTGGAAAGTGCTCTTTTTGATCCTCGTCGAGGAGCATTGATTTATTATCCAAGTAATTTAATTGCTACAAGCATGAGAATTTTAATTGAGAGTGTTAAAAAAGGATTAAGTGTTGCTGCTCAAAGTTTAATGAGTATTTCTGAATATGTTAGGAATATTCAAAAAATTAATGAAAGATTAAGGGATTTACTTGCAGAGGTTGTTAGTGATATGAGGAGTAATATGACTTTTTTAGCACCTTTGTTAGCTGGAATTGTTGTTGGTTTATCTGCAATGATAACTGGAATTTTAGGGCAGTTAAGAATTATGACTGAGTTGGGAGGAGATAGTGCTGTTACTGGATTGGGAAATATTGGAAATATAACTCAGTTATTCAATGTTGAGAATATGATTGCTCCTTATCATATGCAAATTGCTATTGGATTGTATATTGTTGAGATTATTTTTATTTTAACAGGAGCTTTGGTTATAATTGATTCTGGAGAAGATAAATTAAAAAGGACACATGAAATTTCAAGAAGTTTATTAAAGGGAGGAATTTTATATATTATTATGGCTTTTATCTCAATTGTGAGTTTGTCTTTGCTGGCAAGTGTTGCTTTGAGGGGATTAGCTGTGTAGAAAGTTTTGAAAATAAAAATTTTAAAGTTCACTATAGAAAGTTTTAATAAATAAAAATTATTATTAGTAAGGGGAAAAAGATGGATAAAAAAGGGTTTGAGTTGGCAATTGGAACTGTTGTAATAATGATACTAGCTGCAATGTTATTATTATTTTTTGTTTTGTTTTTTACAGCAGGTTCATCTGATTTTATTGGGAAAATTAAAAGTTATTTTAGTTATTCAAATATTGATTCTGTTGTTAAAGGATGTAATATTTTAGTTGATTCTGATTCTGAGTATAGTTATTGTTGTGAGAAAAAAGATGTTAAATATTATAATGAGGGAGAGAAAGCTGAGGGAGAATTTAGTTGTTTAGAATTGTTTGAGAAAAATATTGGAGATGTTAATGAATTAGATTGTGGAGGGGTAGGATGTTAGTTGGGGTTTTGAAGGATAGGATGATGAATGGGAAAAAAGTTTGTGATAAAAGGGGAAATACCATGTTAGAGGTTTTGTTTTGGTTGATTGTGGCTGTTCTTACATTAGTTATTGTAATTGCTGGAATAGTTATTTTATTTGGAAAAGGAGAAGGTATGTTAAGTTATTTAAAAGATATATGGAGATTTGGAGGTTAAAATGAATAAAAAAGGTTCTTGGCTTACTACTGAAACAATTGTTAAAGCTATTTTAATAGGAGTTTTGATAGTTGTAATTGTTTTTGGTTTTACTGCTACTGATGTTTTAGGAGCAATAAGAGATTTTTTTCCAAGTTTTGATAAAGGAGATATTGTTGTTAATTGGAATGAAAAAAATTTTATTGAATATCCTGAAGAGATTTTGTTTTTTTTAGATGATTGTAATCCTGAGATTTATTTTATGTATGATCCTAAAGTTTATCTTGATGGAGGAAAACCAAGAGGTTGGGTTTGGAGGGCTAAAGAAGTAGAGAGAGAAGGTGAAGGTTTGTGGGGAGCAGTTAGTAGGTGGGCAGGTTATTATACTGAAAAGGAAATTTTTATTTCAGTGAGTAATGAGGAACATCCAAATTTTAAAAAACTTGAAGGGATTAATGAAAAAAATAAAGAATTTATTAGAGATTTAAATGGAAAAACTCCTGAAGAAGGTCTTAAGGTAATTGTTACAAGGATTTTGGAAAATAAGGAAGATAGTTGGGTTTGGAATGCTAAATTAAATGTTGTTATTGGAGATGTTAATCTTGTTTATAATCCCACTGTGGCAGAAGATATAAGGGTATTATCTGATTTAGATTGGCTTATTGATAGACTTAATCAGGTTTCAAGAAAATATTTAAAAAGAATAGAAAGAGGAGATGTTGAAAATGAATAAAAAGGGAATTGAATTTATGGGGTCGCATGTTGTGAATATACTTATTGGAGTAATAGTGGGGTTTTTACTTATGCTTTTAATTTATGGTCTTTATACTATTTTTAGTGATGAGAATTCATTAAAAAAAGCTGAAGCAGAGTTGGATAAAATTGCATTAGTTGTAGATGATGTTCAAGAATCTGGTGATGAAAAAAGCGCGACTATTTTTCCACCTAATTCATGGGTTTTAAGAACTTTTCCTAAATCTGATTTTCCTATTGGAGAGTGCAGAGGTGCTGTTGATTGTTTGTGTATTTGTAAAGATGTTAATTGTGAAAGTGAGAAAGTATGTAAGGGTTTTAGTTTTGAAGTTGAGGTTGATGATAGTTATGAAAAAAGTGGAGGGATGGTTCCTTTTGGAGGTGCAGTTAGTACATCAAGTTATGAAAATGCAATAGAATTAGAAGAAGTTGAAGAATTAAAAATTTCTAAAGAAGATGGTGTAATTAAAATAAGGAGAAATAAAGATGAATAAAAAAGGTATGGAGTTTTCGAGAAAGTTGATTATATTTATTTTATTTGCTGTTTTTGTTGGAATGGGTATATTGGCGATAGTTTATTTTGTACATGATAAGTTAGGATTTTAAAATGAAAATAAAATTAAAAAAAAGAAATTTGGGAAGAGGAGCTTGGGTTTTTACTTCTGCAATTATTGGACTTACTATTATAATTGTTACTGCAGTGTTTTTATTATTTGTTTTTTATGATCAGGGTTTTTCTGATACTATTGATAGAACTACTTGTCATGAATCAATTATGTATAGAAATACTTTTAAAACAGGACCTCTTGAAGGGGCAAGAGCTATCTCTCTTCAATGTGACACTGAAATAATTTGTTTTACAATGTCTGGAGAAGATTGTGAGGGATTAAAAGGAACAAAAGAAAATCCTGTTAAAAAAATTAGATTAAGTAAATATGTTGCAAAAGCTAAAAAAGAAATTATAGATACCTTGGGTGAATCAATGGTTAATTGTCATTCAATGTTGGGAGAAGGTATGCTGAATTTTATGCCTCATAAATGGACTGAAAAGACGTATGGTTTAATTTGTTCTAATGTTTTTTTTGATAAAGAATCTAAAGAAAAAATTAAAAGTATTGGTCATGGAGAAATATATGGTTCTTTAGAAAAAAAACAAGCAGGTGAAGGGAAAAGTTATTTAGAGTATTTATATCCTGGTTGGAAAAGTTCTGAAAATTCTGTAAAACTTTTTGAAAAATTTAAAGAAGAAAGTGATGATGAAAACTTTAAAAAATCAAAATTTAAAGATTGGAAAATGGATTTGAGTTTAGATAATGGTTATGCAATTATTGCTCAGTTGTCTCCAAAAGGAGATTTGGAGAGTTGGATTTATGCTGGAGGGGCTACTGTTGCAATACCTGCAGCATTGCTTATTGCAAGTGGAGTTGGTGCTCCTGTTGGAGCTATTTTAATGGTTGGAGGAAGTGCAATTGGTGCTGGTTCTTTAGCTTTGGGAGGTGCTACTTTATGGTATACTTATCCTGGAGATGATCCTGAAAAAGATTTTAGTTATTCTCCTCCTGTTATTTATCCCTTTGATTTAAAAACATTAAAGGAAATGAAAATTTATAGTTTTGAAATAGCTCCTTGATAGAGGATTCTCTTTTTTAATTTTTTATCTTGTTAGGGATGTTTTTAGCCTACCTTCTTGCTTATGATAGGATAAAAAAATAATAATAATCAAAAGTATGTAGTGCAGGTTGTTGGGGGTTTTGGTTTGGAAGATGAATTATTAGTTAAATTTATAATCTTGATTTAGTTTGTTTTTAAAAGAAGGTGAAAGATTTTGTAGATAAAATGAAAAAAAGAGGAATTGGAGGACCTTTAATGGAGAATTTAGTTTATATTTTATTTGCAGTTGTTTTTTTAATGATGATGTTTTTAGGTGTTGTAAGAGCTGGAAGTAGTTCTACTTTATATGAACAAATTTATGCAAAGCAAATTGTACTTGTGATTGACAAAGCAGAGCCTGGAATAGAAGTTAAATTAGATATTTATGATTTATATAATCTTGCAAGAGAAAATAAATTTAGTGGAGAAGTTGTTAAAATAGGTAATACTGAAAATAAAGTGAGTGTTAAAGTTGTTGATGGAAAAGGTTATGATTTTTATTATTTTAATGATGTTAATATTGTTTGGAGTTTAGATAAAAAAGAAAGAAAGCTTTATTTAAAATTTGTTGAAAAAGAAGATGGGGAAGAAAATAAAGGGGAGGAAGTTTTTAATGAGAATGAATAAAAAAGCGTATTATAGAATTGCAGATAGTATGATGTTTTTTTTAGTTTTTGTAATTGTTGGAGTTTGTATTGCAATTGGTGTTTATGTTTTTTATTTTCATGAAATTGATATTAGGTATGAAGAAGCAAAAATTTTATCTGATAAATTGGTTGATGTTGTTGATAAGAATGGTGTTTTAAATGAAAAAGTATTAGATAAAGATTTTAATATTTTAAAACAAGCTAGATTAGAAGAAAAAATTATTGATAATAATTATTATTATTTTCAATTAGAGATTTTTAAAAATAAGGAATCTGTTAGGGATGCATTTGTGCAAGGAAATATGTTTTTTGAAACATGGTGTGGATTAAAAATGGATGATAAGGTTAGATGTTTTGAAAGGGAATTAATTTTAAAGGATTATAATATTAAAATTTTAACTGCATCAAATCAGTTAGGAGCAGATATTTAAAATGATGAATAAAAAAGGGCTGGAAGATAGTTTTTTTACATGGGTTATTGGATTTTCATTTATTGTTTTTTTTATGTTAATTTATCTTTTTGGTGTTTTTGCTATGTCTGGAGAATCTGGTTTGTTTGGTTTTTTTGATAGTGAAACTGTTAGGGTTGAAGAAGGTTCTAAAGATTTAATTTTAAATGAAAAGTTTTTAAGTTTTTTAAATGAAAAAATTGAAGTAGATGGTGAAGAAAAGAAAATTATTGATGGAATTAAAGAAAGTTTAGATGATTATTTTGAGGTTAAAAATGATAGAGGAGAGAGTTTTATTGAGGTTTTTGGGGCTGAAGAAATAAATTATAAAGATTTAAGTGTAAGAAATAATAAGTTAATTAGGGAAGATTTTAGTCAAGATGCTTTTTCTGAACTTGCTGAAATAACTAGAAAATATGGAGAAGATAGTTTTTTTTTAAATAAAGTTCAAAAAGAATTTGGAGAGATATGTTCAAAGTATCGTTTTAAAACTCCTTTGGGAATGGTTAGCGAATATGGGTTTAGGGTGGGAAGTTATCCTGAAAATTCTTTGATTTCTAGAGAAGAGGAAACTGGTTTTGACTGGACACCTGTAATAATTCATAAAAATAATTATAGGGGGGAAAATTTTGAGATTAAATTTAGAATGTTAAAAAAATGTGCAGAGGGTTTTGAAAATGGGAATGAATTGGAATAAAAAAAGAAATTGGAATAAGAAAGCAAGCTGGAATAAAAAAGCTGTTTCACTTTCAATTTTAATTTTAATTTTAGCTTGTGTAAGTTTAAGTCTTTGGAGTTTGGTTTATTTTGGTGTTAAAGAAGGAGGTTTTAGAGCAAGGATTTATATTCATACAGATGTTGATGAAGTTTATGTTAAAGAAGTTTTAATAGATTTTTATATACAAGATGTTTTTGATAAAGCTGTTGAAGATTTAAAGTTTGAAAATGGAAAAGAAATCTTTATTAAAAAATTTAAGGAAAAGTTGAATGAATTAAAAGATAAAAAAGGAAAATATCCTATTGATGATTTAAAGAAAATAGAAGAGCAGATTAATCAAGAGGATTTTGAAAGTAAAATTGATTTTAATGAGGAGAAATTGGTTTTAAGTTTAGATATTGTTGTAAAAAATGACAATCCTGATGAAAGAGTTGGTGCTGAGGTGACATATAGTTATAAAAAGGATTTTGAAAAGGTTTTTAAATAGAAGATTGTTAAATATATTAAGAAGAGGATTAAAATGAATAAAAAAGGTGCTGAGATTACTATTGGAACAATTATTATAATTATTTTAGCTTTAGTTGTTTTAGTTGTGCTTATTTATGGTTTTATAACTGGTTGGGGAAGTTTATGGCAAAATGTAATTGGTTTTGGAGGGGGTAAGATTAATGTTCAGACTGTTATTCAGAGTTGTCAGATAGCTTGCACTACTCAAAGTTATTATGAGTATTGTAATAGACAAAGAAATGTTATTTTTGAGGAGAAAGAAAAAGGAGAGCCTATGAGTTGTGAGGATTTGGAGTCTAGGGGTGTTGGGTTAATTTGTGATAGGGTTGATTGTGAGGTAATTATGGCAAAGGATTGTTTGGCTTTAACAGGGGATTTGTGTAAGGATGAAGAAAATTGTAATGTTCAGTGGATGAATGATGGAGACTTGGCTAATAGGCGTAAGGATGAAATGGGGTCTGATAAAGAATGGAAGAGTATAGATAATGTTGATTCAGGCCTTGTTAAGGATTCTAAATCTGGAGAAACTTGTGTAAAAGCAGTATTAAATTAATATTTTTTCAACAATAATTTTTTAAACTTTAATTTATTTAATTGTAAAATGGATTATGCAACACCTGGTAAAAGAAAAAGCAAGTGTGATAAAAAAGCTAAAGCTAGATATAATAAGTATAAAAAAGGTGGTGGGAAGAGAAGTGTTAAGAGGGAAGAGAAGGGATAGTGTTGAGGAGAAAGAGTGGTGGATTAAATTATCTTTTGTAGATTTTTCCTCTTGGACCTAATTCAATAATAAAAATTATTAGTTTATTTTGTTGAATATCTAGAATAGCTCTATGTGTTCCAATTCTTAGAATATAATAAGGAGTTCCTTGTTTTCTTTTTACAAAATTAAATGGTCTGAATCTTATTCTCTCTAAATGATTGAGAACTCTTTCTTGGATATTCTCTGGTAATATTTTTAATTGTTTTTTTGCTTTGTTATAAAAGATAATATCATACATTTAATTCTAACTCCTTTTTTACATCTTCTAATTTTGTAAATTTATCAGTTTTATTTTCTTTTATATCTTTTTCATACTCTTTTACGTTTTCTTTTGTTTCTTCAGAGAATTCTAATCTGTCTTCTATTAAATCCCAGATTAAATCCTCATAACTTTCTTTTTCATAGATTTTCATTAATTTAAGTTTTTCTAAAAGTTCTCTACTGATTTGTATTGTAGTTTCCATAGTGACGATATAACTTACTATGGATATATAAATTTTTTGGTTAAGATTTATAAGTGGGATTTGTTTTTGATATTTATTAAAGAGGTGAAGTTGGTTTAAAATTAATTTAAAATGATATTTACAAATGAAAACTTGTTTTTGATTGTTTTAGGTCTTGTTTGGATTATTGGAGCTGTGCTCCAAGATTTGCATCGTCGGGAAGTTGATAATTTATGGAATTTTAGTTTAATTGCAATTGCTTTAGGTTATAGGGCTGTTGTTAGTGTTTTTGTTGGAGATTATTGGTTTTTATTAAATGGTTTAATTGGTTTTGGAATTTTTTTATTATTAGGTAATTTATTTTATTATTCTCGGGTGTTTGCAGGAGGAGATGTAAAATTAGTAATAGCTTTGGGAGCAATCTTAGCTTTAAGTTATGACTGGATTGTTAATTTGAAAATCTTTGGTTTGTTTATTGGCTTATTTTTATTAGGGGGAAGCATTTATGTTTTTATTTGGTCTTTGTTTTTAGTTGTTATTAATTGGAAGAGGTTTAGCAAGGAATTTGCAAAGCAGGTTAAGTTTTATAAAACTCTATTTTTAATTTTTTTAATTGTAGTTGTTGTTTTATCTGGAATTAGTTTTTTTATTGGTTGGGAGTTTAGTTTAATTGTATTGGTTTTTTTATTATTTCCTTTTTTATTTGTTTTTGCAAAATCTGTTGAAGAAAGTTGCATGGTTAAAGAAATTTCTCCTGAGAAACTTACTGAAGGGGATTGGTTGTATGAGGATATTTTTATTAATGGAAAAAAGATAAAGAAAAATTGGGAAGGTGTTTCAAGAAAAGAGTTGGATTTGATTAAAAGAAAGTATAGGAGAAAAATCTTTGTTAAATATGGAATTCCGTTTACTCCTGGATTTTTAATTGGATTTGTAGGGATTTTGGTTTTAAGTTGGTATGGGTGGTTTTAGAAATAGGAAGTAGAGATAATTAAAGACTAGGGATTAAATATTCAAATCTGAAATCACCTGCTGGTTGAGTTCTTAAATCTGAAAGATGGGGGTAAGGATGAATGTTTTTAGGTCTTACACTATCTGTCATATTTGGATTTCTAATTCTTTCTACTCTTTGATTTAAATTTCGAATTTTTTCATCAAGAGCTTTTCCCATATCTTGAAATGGATTATAACTTGCCATAATTAATTCATAGTATATAACCTATAGAATTCTAAAAAGGGCTAATCATTTAAAGACTAGCCCCTTGTATTGTTGTGAACACAATACAAGAAATAAAAGAGGTCATAGGATTTAAAGATTTCTCAGTTAAACTTAT
>Ga0265594_1001840_pt1 | contig 15921 bp, 12 predicted proteins | sample saktaG_11_FD_190147 | JGI IMG/M metagenome (GOLD analysis project Ga0265594, IMG submission 190147) | Saline water microbial communities from Sakinaw Lake, British Columbia, Canada - sak_2011_5_24_80m | ecosystem: Environmental > Aquatic > Non-marine Saline and Alkaline > Saline ... | reverse complement strand
GCTTCACTTTTTCAGTCTCTCCTTTATTATGGGTTGAAATTATATTCGTATCGAGTATCGTGTTAAAGAAATAAGAATTCAGGAGCCAGTAGTCAGGAGTAAGAAGAATATAAAATAACTTAACAATGTAATATTACCTTATATACTAAAATAATTCTGAATACTGGATTTTGTCTTCTGGCTTCTAATCCATTTTTACTTAGCATATTCTAATATATTTTAGTGTTTATCGCAAGTCGAAACATCGTATTGCGTATATCGTATATCGTATCGCGTGAAGAATAGCCTGGAGCGTATAATATATATCGAAAAACGAAAAGCGCAAAACGCAAAGACATAGCTAAAAATTTAAAATTTAAATATAATAGCATTGTATATAGTATGTTGATTTTTATATATCTTATCTCGCATGCTATATTGTAAAAATGAAAAACTGAAGAAACAAAAAACAGAACTTAAAATTTAATATTAAGAAAAAAATTTTGAGTTTTGAATTATAGTTTTATATAGACCATTGAGAGCTACTTCTGACTCCTGACTCCCATCCTCTTTTTCTTTCTTTACTATATACTCGATACTCAATAGGCGATACGAAATCTTTGTCGGTTTTTCTTGCCTGAAAAAAATTATTATGTTATACTTTTAAGTGGAGAGATGACCGAGTGGCCGAAGGTGGTTGCCTGCTAAGCAATTGAGCGGGTTAAGGCCTGCTCCGAGGGTTCGAATCCCTCTCTCTCCGCCATTTTTTATAAGCTAAGAGGGTTACCATATTGCATGATTTAAGAGAAAATCGTAGTATTTTTTATTACGATATTGGTAAAACCAAAACAGATTATTCATTATTTATTCTAACTGAAGATATTAAAAATTGTCTCAACCCTTTATAAGGTTGCGGCATTTTTTTGTTAATAAGATGGAAAATATTTAAAAACATTATCTAAAGGGAGGAGAAATTATGAAATTAGACAGAGGTGATTTCGAAACGGAAAATTTGATTGTTTGGGAAAAAGTTATCAGAGAATTATTTCCGACAGCTATCCCAAACAATTGTCTTTGGAAGGATACCGATAGTATAATTTCTATTCTTAACAAATTAGGTTCTGCAGGCAATTTAAATCATACTCTATTCCCCGCAGGTGGAGGTCATGATTTGACGAGCGCAAAAAAATCAACAGAGAAAGGGTGTATTGAATTTAATACCCCAAATTCAGTGAGGATTATTAAACCGAAAGTATTGGAATTTAATTATTTTCCCAATAATGCAGGTTGGGCTTATTTTCGCTTGGAAACTGCCGGTTTAAAGCCGATTACCCCTAATATTAACCCATCTTTTATAAAAGAAAAGGTAACCGAATTAGAGCCCGGTCATTATACAGAAAAAGAAGTATGGGAGAAAGGTTATCTGGGATATAATGAAAAGGGCAAGAGAATTCTACTGCCTAAAAGTGCAAGAATAGTTTCCAGATATTTTAAAGGCTCATTTGTTATATTTGCAAAAAGTTCTCCTTATAATAAAAATCACGTTACTTATGATGCCAGGCACGATAAGATGAATGGTAAAAAGTTTAGGCAATATATTGAGAAGTGTATAATAAGATTTAATGAAGAAAGTTAAATTCGTATTTCGTATGTTAGCATATAACGTACAGTGTACAGCTTTTAGCGTAGAGGATACAGTGATGAGAAATATGGTAATGAGTGATAAGATTAAATTTCTGAAATTATAAAAACAAGTATTTACTACAGGTTACTTATCACATGTTACAAATTATATTTGTCAGCTAGTGGTTATGTGACTAATAAAACCTTACCATTTATTAATACCAGGTTGGTGTGGGGGCACGGCGTGCCGTGTTGAAGAAATAGACAGGCGGGACGCCTGTCCTACGGAGGCTAGACGCAAGGTCTACCCCTACATTTATTAGTTAATTAATTGCTCAATTGGTTTTTATCTTTGCCTTAATTGGAGAATTGGTAAATCGGTCAATTGCTAAATTGGAGAATTACTTAATTGTATTTTACTTACACTTGTAGCCCGCAACTATACGCTAAACGCTATATGCTCTACGCTAATCTTATACTAACGACTAATTTAATCTATCTAAGCAGGAGGACAAATAATTATGAGTATACATATTGGGGCAAAAGAAGGGGAAATTGCCAGCACAGTTTTACTTCCCGGCGACCCCTTGAGGGCAAAATATATAGCGGAAAATTTCCTTACCGATGCTATCTGTTATAATGAGGTGCGTGGTATGTATGGCTATACCGGAACTTATAAAGGAAAAAGAGTTTCAATCCAGGGTACAGGTATGGGGATACCTTCGATATCAATATATTTAAATGAACTTATTACAAGTTATAAAGCAAAAAATTTAATCCGAATCGGAAGCTGTGGCTCCATGCAGCCAGATATAAAAATTAGAGACGTTATTTTGGCCATGAGTGCATCAACAGATTCATATATTAACAAAATGCGTTTTACTGGTATGGATTATGCTTCAACTGCAAATTTTAACCTCTTAAAAAAAGCTTATGATATTGCCTTAGAGAAAAGCATCTCGGTAAAAGTAGGGAGTGTTTTAACTACCGATACTTTTTATCACGATGAACCTAACTCCTGGAAGCATTGGGCAAATTACGGGGTATTGGCGGTAGAAATGGAGACAGCTGCTTTATATACTCTGGCAGCAAAGTTTAAAGTTAATGCTCTTTCGATTTTAACTGTTTCTGATAGTTTAGTAACCAGAGAAGAGACCACTTCAGAAGAGCGGCAGAAGACCTTTAACCAGATGGTGGAAGTTGCCCTGGAATTAGCAGAACAATAAAATTTACTTAAAAAATCAAACCTTACGAAGTGCATGCCTGCACTGTATATGAGTGAAATTAAAGTGGGAGATAAAAAGCTAACTTTTATCTTTTTAGAAAGGTTTTATGGAAGAAAAAAAAGTAGCACAACGATTCTGGGAAATAGATTTCCTGCGGGGTATTGCCATCATTATGATGGTGCTCTATCATCTACTTTATAATTTGTACTATTTTGCTCATTATAATGTCAATGTTTATTCTGGCTTTTGGATGTATTTTGCGCGGGTAACTGCTACGACGTTTATTTTTTTGGTCGGAGTATCCCTTAGTGTCAGTTTTTCCAGGACTAAGAAAATTCATAAAGATAAAAATAAATTATTCACAAAATATCTTCGAAGAGGCTTGAAGGTATTTTCCTGGGGTTTAATTATAACCCTGGTAACTCGAATATTTTTAGGCAAGGCTTTTGTAATTTTTGGTATACTTCATCTTATCGGAATTTCCATTATTTTAGCTTATCCTTTTCTGAAACTCCGCTATTGGAATCTATCAATTGGTTTAGTTTGTATATTTTTGGGGGCATATCTAAAGGGCTTTGCTTTTAATTTTTATTGGCTGTTATGGTTAGGGCTTAGGCCAGCTCAATTTTATTCGGTTGACTATTTCCCTCTTTTACCCTGGTTTGGAGTGGTTTTAATGGGGATATTTTTTGGTAATTTACTTTACTCAGATTACTCTCGAAGGTTTCAACTTGCTAATATTTCTTTCTTTTCAGGGATAAAAATTTTATGTTTTTTGGGAAAACATTCCTTATTAATCTATTTGCTCCATCAGCCCTTAATAATTGCGGTACTCTATCTTTTCGGCATGGTGAATGTAAATTTACTCTAATTTTATCTGTTTTTTAACTATTTAGGTGTAAAAAGTTCTCCAATATTTTAATCTTATGAAAATTAAATTATTACAAATAGATTATTTGAGGTTTTTTACTATTTTATTAAATTGATCTCCCCGGTCAAATTCATTTTCAAACATTCCAAAACTGGCTGCTGCAGGGGAAAGAAGAACAAGGTCATTTTCTTGTGCCTGTTGCAGGGCTGCTTCGACTCCCACTTTCAAGCTTGAAGTAAGGATAATTTTTTCTGAATCAAGGTGTTTTTTTAAGGCAGAAAGTATTTTTAAAGAGGCGTCATAGTCGGGGTGTTGCAGGAGGATAATCTTTTTAATTTCTTTATTTTTCCCGATGGCTTCTCCAAAATTTTCATAATTTAATTTTTTATCTTTACCGCCCAAGAACAAAATAACAGGCTGTTCGGTGAAAGATCCTAAAGCGGCTAAAGTTGCCTCCGGAGTGGTGGCACAGGTGTCATTATAAAATTTAATTCCTCTAACTTCTCCGATAAATTCTAATCTGTATGGAATTCCGGGAAAATTTTTTAGGGCCTTTAGAATAATATTTCCTGGGATGTTATGAATAAAACTTACTGTACTCGCTGCTAAAATATTTTCCAGATTATGTAGCCCGGGGAGAAGAAGGTCGGAGATTTTAGCGAAAGTTGTTTTATATTCTCCTGACTGAAAGATCAGCTTGTCATTTTTTAAATAACACCCGGGTTCTACCTTTTCTTTAGCGCTGAACCAGTAAATTGGTAACCCGGCTTCTTTTTTAATTTTAATAGTTTCCTCATTATCATAATTTACTATCAGATTATCATTTGGCCTTTGGTGCTTGAAGATTAATTTTTCTGACCGGATGTACTCTTTATAATTAGGATAGCGGTCTAAGTGGTCAGGTAGAATATTAGTTAAAACTGCGGTTTGCGGTCGAAATTTACGATTTCTTATCCCCTCCATCTGCCAGGTAGATATTTCTAAGATTAGCCAGGTTTGAGGGTTGATTTTTTCTAAAATATCTAAAACGGAGATACCAATATTACCGGCTAAAATTGCATCTTTTTGAGCTTCTTTAAAAATATGATAAATAAGTTGAGATACAGTGCTTTTACCTTTTGTTCCGGCAACGGCAATTATATTTTTTGAGGGGCAAAGCTGAAAGAAAAGATCTAAATCAGTTTTAATGGGAATTTTATGTTTTCGGGCAATTTTTAAGTACTTTGAATTGTGAGGAACGGCCGGGTTTTGAATTATCATATCTGTATTGATAAAATCTTCTTCCCGGTGTCGGCCCAGGATATATTTAACATCGAAATCTTTTAATTTTTCTAAAGAAGGTCCAAGCTCTTCTTCAGTTTTTAAATCTGTAATTAAAATTTTAGCACCGGCCTTTGCTAAAAACCGGGCAACTCCCAAGCCGCCTTGATTTAATCCTAATCCCATTATAGTAATTCTTTTATCTTTTAAATCCTGGGGTTTTCTTATCATTCAAAATGCAATTCCTTTTTAATTTATCTTTCTTTAATAAAATTAAAAAACTTGCTTACTAAATATAACAAAATTAATCGAATATTTCAATTAATAAAACAAAGTATCGAGTATATAGTATTGAGCATCGAGCTAAGAAAGCGAAAGAAAAGATAGAAAAAGTAGCATTCTTCTTTCTATCTAACTACCCCACTAAAGTTTACACTAATAATCCGTATTGCGTATCGCGTGTTATAGCGGATAGCGTATATTATATAGCGAAAAACGAAAAGCGCAAAACGCAAAACCATAGCTCAAAATTTAAAATTTAAATATATGTCTCGATTCGTTGATTGGTTAATAAATTATTAGAATTGTACTATTTAACTAATTTATTTTGTATGTTTTATTTCAATCTAACGACTAACGACTATTCACTATCGACTAGTTAAGAGTTTTGAATTATGGTTTTGTGCTTTGCGCTTTTCGCTTTACGTTATTAATCGATGACCAACCATTACTGAATTAATTGGTTCTTACGCAATACGCAATACTCGATATGCGATACGAATAAATTTGACTAAGGATTTAAATTATAATAAAATCAATAGGGAACTTTTGTTTTAATAATGCGCCCGTGGCTCAATTGGATAAAGCAACTGACTACGGATCAGTAGATTGGGGGTTCGAGTCCCTCCGGGCGCACCAGTAGCAATACTTCCGGAAAGTCTTCATATAAAATATGCCAAAAAATAATGATAAAGATATTAGCTTGATGCAAGAAGCCCTGAAAGAGGCAGAAATCGCTTATTCCCGTCAGGAAGTGCCGATAGGAGCGGTAGTTGTTTATCAAAACAAGATAATCGCCCGGGCTCATAACCAGAAAGAAGAGTTACAGGATCCTACTGCTCATGCTGAAATATTAGCAATCCGACAAGCTGCTAAATTCTTGGGAAGCTGGCATTTGGAGGATATTGAACTTTATGTTACTTTAGAACCTTGTCCTATGTGTGCCTATGCCATGCTTCAGGCCAGAATTAAAAGATTAATATTTGGGACTCCTGACCCTAAAGCCGGAGCAGCAGGAAGTATCATTAACATCGTACAAGATAAGAGATTTAATCATCAAATGGAAGTAGTAAGCGGAGTATTAAAAAAGGAATGTAGCTTAATTTTGCAAAAATTCTTTCAGGAAAGACGCTAATTTGATTGACTAATTGACCGATTTGCCAATTGACCTATTAATTCAGTTATCTAGTTACCTGGTTTACCAGTAAATTGTGTAATGTGTAACTTGTAATAAGTAACTTGTTTTATAAATTCAGAAATATAATCTTATTACTCATTACAAATCACTTATTACTGTATTTCTATACGCTGTACGCTGTACGCTCCACGCTCCACGCTATACTATATACTCTAACGACTAATTAAAAAGGAGAGGTGGCTGAGCCCGGCTGAAAGCGCTCGACTCGAAATCGAGTAGGCGGGTAGTACCTGTCTCGCGGGTTCGAATCCCGCCCTCTCCGCCAAAATCAGTAGTTTTTAAATTAATAGAAGTTAGGATAAAATTTAGCGGGATAATCAGGAAATTTGACAAAAAATTATTTTTGACACCAACGATTATAAGGGTTATTATTTATTAGGCAGGCAAAGATGAAGGAGAGGTACCGAAGTGGTCATAACGGGGTCGCTTGGAGAGCGATTAGGCGGCCAAAAGCTGTCACGCGGGTTCGAATCCCGCCCTCTCCGCCAGTTTTAAAATGATTATTTTAGTAAATATTTTAGGATTAAAATAGGTGGTCGTGCTAGACGGGGAGATAGCGGTGCCCTGTAACCTGCAATCCGCTACAGCAGGGTTGAATTCCTACCCGAGGTTTTATCTTTTTGAGGCCGGCTAAGATAAGTGGTGATGAAGATTGGGCCCTGTGCAGCAAAGAATTGTGAACTCCGTCAGATCCGGAAGGAAGCAGCGGTAAGCAAATCTCTTTGGGTGCCGCAGGTAAACCTGATTGGAGCAAACTGTCTTAGTATCGCTTGGAGAGGTAAATCGGAGGTAGGTGCACGATCATTAAAATTACAATTGTTAATAAAGCAAAAATTGATAACTTTAAGGGAATTTATACCTAACTTCAGATTAGGTTATTAGGGAGATTTTATGGAACATCAATCACTTTATCGTAAATGGAGACCACAGACTTTTGAAGATATAATTGGGCAGAAACATATTACCCAAACTTTAATTAATGCTATTTCTCTAAATAGAATTTCCCACGCTTATATTTTTTCTGGTCCAAGAGGAGTGGGAAAGACGACAACCGCTCGTATTTTAGCTAAATCATTAAACTGCGAAAAGGGGCCGACTCCTTATCCCTGTAATAAATGTGAGAGATGTATTAGAATCACTAACGGCTATTCTATGGATGTAATGGAAATAGACGGTGCTTCTAATAATGGAGTTGATAGCATTAGAGAGTTAAGAAATAAAGTTAACTTTGCACCTGCTGAGGGAAGATACAAGATATATATTATTGATGAAGTACACATGTTATCTCAAGGGGCGTTTAATGCTTTGTTGAAAACCCTGGAAGAACCACCGCTCCATGTAATCTTTATATTTGCTACCACTGATCCTCATAAAATTCCCAGTACTATTTTATCCCGATGTCAGTGGTTTAATTTTAGAAGGATATCTTTAGCGGACATTGTGGCTAAATTAAAGATGATTGTTAAAGATGAAAAATTAAATATAGATGATAAAACATTAAACATAATAGCCCGAAGTTCGACGGGTTCTATGCGTGATGCTGAAAGTGCATTAGATCAAATAATTGCTTATTGTGGCAAAAATATAACATCTCAAAGTGTTAAAGAGGTTTTAGGAATAATTGAGGAAGAAGTTTTTTTTGAGTTTTTAGAGGCAATAATAAAGAATGATACGCTTAACGGGATAGAGATAATTAACCGGACATCTGATTTAGGAGAAGATGCTTCCCAATTTATAAAAAATTTAATGGAATATGTTCATAATTTATCTTTAGCCAAAGTTTGCCAAAAAGAAATACTGAATCTTAAGGGTATATTTACCGAAGATAGGGAACGTTTGTTAAAACAATCTAAAACAATTAAATTAGAAAAATTATTTAGTATTGTTAATTATCTGGCCGAAGCAGAAAGAAAGATGAGATATACCCGCCACCCCTGGATTTTATTAGAGATGTTGGTTATAAAATTTACTGCAGGTGAGAATTATTCTTTAAAAGAGGTTGAAGAAAAAAAAGATGAGTATTTCTTAGACTTCTCTACAAAGAAAGATGTATCAGAATCAGGCAAGAAAAATGCAGTAACAAGAGAGGAAGTGCCACCAAAGAAGAAGATCCAGCATAAGGTTAAAACTAAAGAAGATTCCCCTATTCAGGCTAAAGAAGTATCCACTGATTTAGATTTTAACCAGGCATGGCCTATAATTTTAAATAAGATAAAAAAAACTAAAATGGCGGTCTATTCTTTTATTATAGCTAACAATTTGATCACTATTGAAAATAATAAATTGATAATCGGGTTTAATAAGGAATATACCTTTCATAAAGAGAGTTTAGAAAAGCAAAATAACAAGATTTTATTACAAGATTTAATCAAAAAAGAGACCGGCAGGGTTTTAGCTATAGAATGTATTATCAACGACAATGGCAAGGGGGATTCTTTTTTAGAAGCTGAACAAGAAAATAAGAAAAAAGTCGCGAAAACAAGGAATGGAGAGAACAAAGAAAGAGCAGAAAGAGCAGGAGAAGAGAAAGATAATATATTAATTAAAGAGTCGTTAAATTTATTTGAAGGAACCATTATTGAGGAAAAATAGATTATTTTAGAGAAAGGAGGAAGAAGAAAGCAATGGATATGAAATTTCTTATGAAACAAGCGCAAGTTATGCAGAAAAAGATGGAAGAAATGAAAAAAGAGTTGGCTCAAAAAGAAGTCAAGGTTTCTTCTGGGGGAGGGATGATTGAGATTGTAGTAAATGGCCAACAGGAAATTAAAGAAATTAAAATAGAACCGGATGTAATAAATGCAAATGAAAAAGAGATGTTAGAAGACTTAATTTTGGCAGCAGTCAATGAGTCAATACGTCAGTCAAAAGAACTGGCTGCTCAAGAAATGAGTAAATTAACCGGGGGTATGAATGTTCCCGGATTATTTTAAGAGGAGGCAAAGGTGTCATTTAGATATACTAAACCTTTTGCTAGATTAATTGATGAATTTTCAAAAATGCCGGGCATAGGTCCCAAGACAGCCCAGAGATTAGCTTTTTATATTTTAAAGAATTCCTCGGAAAGTGTTGGAAGTTTAGCTAAGACAATATTAGAGGCCAAAGAAAAAGTTAAACATTGTTCGATTTGTGGTAATATAACCGACCAAGAGATATGTGAAATTTGCCAGAATATTAATAGAGATAAGTCTATTATATGTGTCGTAGAAAAGGTAAGGGATTTGATTGCCATAGAAAATACGGGGGAGTATAAAGGTTTATATCATGTTTTAGAAGGAGTAATCTCTCCTTTAGACGGAGTGGAACCGGAAAATTTAAAGATTAATAATTTGTTAAAAAGGTTAAAGACTGAAAAGATAAAAGAGATAATATTAGCCACTAATCCCAATATTGAAGGAGAAGTTACCGCTTCTTATATTACTAAATTAATTGAACCTTTAAATATAAAAATAACCCGCATTGCTTATGGTGTGCCTATAGGGGGAAGCTTGGAATTTGCCGATGAAGTGACTTTAACTCAAGCTTTAATGGGAAGGCAAGAAATTAAATAACTGTTAATTAAATAATTTTATAAATTTAATATTTTTTGATAAAATAATATTGCATAGATCTGTTAAAAAAATATTTTAAAAAATGGAGGAAACTAATATAATGACTAGAAAAAAAATTACTATTGACGGGAATACCGCAGCTGCTCATACAGCATATCATCTAAGTGAGGTAGTAACCATATATCCTATTACCCCCTCTTCACCTATGGGTGAATTTGCTGATCTTTGGGCTGCCGAAGGAAAACCTAATATTTGGGGAACGGTTCCTCAAGTGACTGAAATGCAAAGTGAAGGAGGTGCATCGGGAGCTGTACATGGTTCCTTGCAGAGAGGAGGCCTTACTACAACTTTTACCGCCTCTCAAGGGCTTTTATTAATGATTCCTAACATGTATAAAATTGCCGGGGAATTAACCTCTACCGTATTTAATGTTGCTGCTCGTTCAGTGGCCTGTCAGGCCCTTTCCATATTTGGTGAGCATAGTGATGTAATGGCAACCAGAGCAACCGGCTTTGCTTTACTTGCTTCCAATTCAATTCAGGAAGCTATGGATTTTCCTTTAATTGCCCAAGCAGCGAGTTTAGAATCTCGAGTGCCTTTTCTTCATTTCTTCGATGGTTTTCGTACTTCACACGAAGTTTCTAAAATTGAACTTTTAACTCCGGAAGAAATGAGACCTTTAATTGATGATGATTTAGTAAGAGCCCATAGAAAAAGAGCACTTTCTCCTGATAATCCTTTTATTAGAGGGACAGCACAAAATCCGGATGTATATTTCCAAGCAAGAGAGACAGTTAATCCTTATTATATTGATTGCCCGGATATTGTGCAAAAAGTTATGGAAAAATTTGAGAAGGTTGTGGGGAGAAAATACGAACTGTTCCAATATTTTGGCGCCCCGGATGCTGAAAGGATTATCGTATTAATGGGTTCAGGAGCTGAAACAGCGCAAGAAACAGTGGAATATTTGATGAAAAAAGGAGAAAAAGTAGGTTTAATAAAAGTTCGTCTTTTCCGGCCATTTTCCATTAAACATTTTATTAATTCTCTACCTAAAACTGTAAACACTATAGCAGCCCTAGACCGCACCAAAGAACCGGGGAGTATTGGAGAACCATTGTATACCGACATAGTAACTGCAATACAAGAAGGGATATCTGAAGGAATAGCTCCTTTCAAAAAGACTCCTAAAATAACCGGAGGAAGATACGGACTCTCTTCCAAAGAATTTACTCCCGCTATGGTAAAAGGAGTATTTGAGGAGATGAAAAAAGAAGTTCCTAAAAATCATTTCACGATAGGGATAAATGATGATGTAACACATACCAGTATTTCTTACGATCCTGATTTTTCCATAGAACCTGCTGATAGAACTCGGGCAATCTTTTATGGTCTTGGTTCAGACGGAACTGTAGGAGCGAATAAAAACTCTATAAAGATTATTGGCGAAGAGACCGATAATTATGCTCAAGGTTATTTCGTTTATGACTCTCGAAAAGCTGGTTCACTTACTATTTCTCATCTAAGGTTTGGACCGACTCCTATTCACTCACCTTATTTAATTAATCAGGCAAATTTTGTAGCCTGTCATCAGTTCTCTTTCTTAGAGCGTTATGAGGTATTGAAAACTGCTCAGCCAGGGGCAATATTTCTGCTGAACAGCTCTTATTCTGCTGGTGAAGTATGGGATCATCTGCCTTACTTAATTCAAGAAACCATTATCGAGAAAAAGTTACGTTTTTATGTAATCGATGCTTACAAAATTGCCAAAGAAGTAGGCTTGGGAGCAAGGATTAACACTATAATGCAAGTATGTTTCTTCTCTCTTAGTAAAGTAATTCCTATTGAAAAGGCAACTGAGGCTATAAAGAGATTTATAAAAAAGAGTTACGGTAATAAGGGAGAAAAAATTGTAAATACTAATTTTGCCGCAGTAGATAATGCCCTTCCTAACCTTCACGAGGTTAAAGTTCCAAATAAAGCTGATAGTAAATTAGCGAAACACCTTTCTGTTCCGGTAGAAGCACCTGAATTTGTGCAAAAGGTAACTGCAAAGATAATTGCCGGACAGGGAGATGATTTACCTGTTAGTGCTTTTTCTCCTGATGGAACTTTTCCCAGTGGTACTACTCAATGGGAAAAGAGAAATATTGCTCAGGAAATTCCTGCCTGGGATCCTGATACTTGTATCCAGTGTGGAAAATGCGTGATGGTATGCCCTCATGCAGTTATTAGAGCTAAGGTTTATGATCCAAAATTACTTTCTTCTGCACCAGATAATTTTAAATCTGCAGAAGCAAAAAATTCTCAATTTAAAGGAATGAAATTTACTATCCAGGTTTCTCCTGAAGATTGTACTGGATGTGGCCTTTGTGTGAATAACTGTCCCGCAAAAAATAAAACCAATCCTAAACTGAAAGCATTAAACATGGTTTCTCAACCTCCTGTTAGAGAACAGGAATCCAAAAATTGGAAATTTTTCTTGGGAATTCCTGAAGTTGACCGAAAAGAGTTAAAACTTAGCGCAGTTAGAAATGTTCAGTTCTTACAACCGCTTTTCGAATTCTCTGGTGCTTGTGCTGGATGTGGAGAAACTCCGTATGTAAAGCTTTTAAGTCAACTATTTGGAGACCGTGCAGTTATAGCTAATGCTACCGGGTGTTCTTCTATTTATGGAGCAAATTTACCTGCTACCCCATGGACCTTTAATAAAGAAGGTAAGGGGCCGGCTTGGTCTAATTCTCTTTTCGAAGATAATGCTGAATTTGGTTTAGGTATGAGACTAGCTATAGATAAACAGCTTGAATATGCCTTAGAATTATTGGACAGACTTTCTTCTGATATTGGGAAGGGTTTAGTTAGTGAAATTAAAAAAGCTGATCAGTCTACTGAGGAAGGATTATACAAACAGAGAGAAAGAGTGAAAACATTAGAAAAGAAATTGAAAAAAATAGATAAAATAGAAGCAAAGGACTTGCTGAGCTTGATAGATGTTCTTACTGAAAAGAGTGTATGGATTTTAGGAGGAGATGGATGGGCTTATGATATAGGTTATGGAGGATTGGATCATGTTATTGCCCAGAGGCGTAATGTCAACATTTTAGTGTTAGATTCAGAAACTTATTCTAATACCGGTGGACAGATGTCTAAAGCGACTCCTCTCGGGGCAATTGCAAAGTTTGCTGCTGGAGGCAAAAGGACTTTCAAGAAGGATCTGGCAATGATGGCAATTTCCTATGGAGATGTATATGTAGCTCGAGTAGCAATGGGGGCCAATGATGCGCAAGTGATTAAAGCTTTCCAGGAAGCAGAGGCTTTTAACGGCCCTTCTATTATTATAGCTTACTGTCATTGTATTAGCCATGGCTTTAATTTGATTCATGGTTTAGAGCAGCAAAAGCTAGCAGTTCAATCGGGATATTGGCCTTTAATAAGATATAATCCTAATCTTGCGAAAGAAGGAAAAAATCCTCTCCAATTGGATTCTAAAGCTCCGAGCATTCCTTTGGAAGAATATACATATAATGAAAATAGATACAAGATGCTTACACGGACCATGCCAGAAGTAGCTAAGAAATTGTTAAAAGAAGCTCAAGAAGGGGTTTTAGAACGTTGGAAGAGGTATGAACGTTTAGCTGCAACTTATGAGAAAAAATAAAAAATAAATTTTAACAGATAATTTCTTAATATAAGATAGTAAATATTAGATAAAAAGAGATACCGCAAACTTTTTTAGCTTTGCGGTATCTCTTTTGCCCATAATTTCTTTTTTTATTTCTTTAGACGATACGCAATATAGTATACTCGATACGAATAAAAAACAATAGTTGTTTTTATATTTTTTTTTACTATAATATAAATAGATTAATAAAACGCATAAGAGAGGAGGATAAAGTAAATTGATAGAAAAAGGTACTTATAAGCTAAAAAAAGGTTTGGCTGAAATGTTAAAAGGTGGAGTAATCATGGATGTAGTGAATGCAGAACAGGCGAAAATTGCCGAAGAGTCCGGCGCTGTGGCTGTTATGGCTTTAGAAAGAGTTCCAGCTGATATCCGAGCGGCAGGTGGTGTAGCCAGGATGGCTGACCCTAAAATAATAAAAGAAATAATGAAAGTAGTAACTATTCCGGTAATGGCAAAGGCAAGAATCGGACATTTTGTGGAAGCCCAGCTACTAGAGGCTTTAGGGGTAGATTACATTGATGAAAGCGAAGTATTAACGCCTGCTGATGAAAATTATCATATAGATAAATTGAATTTTAAGGTTCCTTTTGTATGTGGAGCAAGAAATTTAGGTGAAGCCTTAAGAAGAATAGGAGAAGGTGCTGCCATGATTAGAACTAAGGGTGAACCGGGAACAGGAAATATTGTAGAAGCGGTAAGACATATGCGCGAGGTTATGGATGAAATAAGAAGATTAAAAAATATGCCTAAAGAGGAATTGATGAGTAAAGCCAAAGAATTAGGTGCTCCTTTTGAACTTTTGCAAGAGGTAGCCCAAAAAGGAAAATTACCAGTAGTTAATTTTGCTGCCGGGGGGATAGCTACCCCTGCTGATGCTGCTTTAATGATGCAGTTAGGTGCAGATGGAGTATTTGTAGGTTCAGGTATATTTAAATCAGATAATCCTAAAATAAGGGCAAAAGCTATTGTAGAAGCTACCACCCATTATGATAATCCTAAAATTATCGCTCAAGTTTCAGAAGGATTAGGTGAAGCAATGAAAGGAATAGAGATTTCTCAAATTGCCCCGGCTGAACGAATGCAGGATAGGGGATGGTAAACTAAGAATTAAATTAATAAACAAACCAGAGAGGAGCTGAAAGGAAAACTTGAAAGTGGGAGTATTGTCCCTACAGGGAGCAGTAGAAGAACATTTAAGAATGATAAAAAGGTGTGGATTTGAGGGAGTCAAGGTAAAAACAGTTGGAGATTTAGAAAAAGTAGATAGATTAATAATACCCGGAGGCGAAAGTACCACTATTGGTAAATTAGCTAAAATATACGGCTTAGACAAAGAGATTAGCAAAAGAGGAAAAGAAGGGATGCCTATATTTGGAACTTGTGCAGGAATGATTTTGTTAGCAAATAAGGTTGTAGGCAATGAGCAGATAAGATTTAAATTAATTGATATTGAAGTAGAAAGAAATGCTTTTGGAAGACAGGTAGATAGTTTTGAAGTCGATTTAAATATAGAAATTTTTACCGGAAAACCTTTTAGGGCAGTATTTATTAGAGCTCCTTATATTAAAAAAATAGGAAAGGGAGTAAATATTTTAGCTAAATTTAAGGGAAAGATTGTGATGGCCCGCCAGAAAAATATTTTAGTATCATCTTTTCATCCGGAATTAACTAATGATCTAAGAGTACATAAATACTTTCTAAGCGATCAGTATTAGCGTATAGCGTTTAGCGTAGAGCGTATAGAATAGCATATAGTATGTAGTATATAATTTATAGTAAAGAGGAAGAGTGTAGAGCGAAAAAGGAAAAGCGCAAAACGTAAAATAAAATTCATGAGTCAGAATCCAGTATTCAGAAGAAAGAAATAAAAGTCATTGTAATCGACTATAGGGAGCGTGGCAATCTCGTATCCCTACCCGCTATACACGATACAAATTATTTCTGACTTTTGTATTTCATCTTTTTCTTCTTTTTCTTAACTATACGCTCTACGCTATACGCTCTACGCTATACGCGATACTAATTTTTTCTGCCTCCTTTTTCTATCTTTTCTTTCTCTTTCTTAACTCGATACTGTATACTAGATACTCGATACTGTCTTTCCCTTGCATTTCTCCCCCGGTTATACTATAATTATCATTGCCAGAAGTACTAATTTAAGCAGATAAAAAATATTTAAATTCTTCTAAAAAATATGCGGAATAATCCTTGACAACAACCTTTAACTTTGTTAGTATGGAATCTGTCAC
>Ga0265594_1001839_pt1 | contig 15931 bp, 16 predicted proteins | sample saktaG_11_FD_190147 | JGI IMG/M metagenome (GOLD analysis project Ga0265594, IMG submission 190147) | Saline water microbial communities from Sakinaw Lake, British Columbia, Canada - sak_2011_5_24_80m | ecosystem: Environmental > Aquatic > Non-marine Saline and Alkaline > Saline ... | reverse complement strand
AAAACGGGTGCTGCAAGAAGAATTCTCCTGCGAAGGAGCAGGGATTGATTGATCATAATTGGACTCTGCGTGAACTACTTACACACCCATATTATATAACATCAACCGGATAAACGGTCACCACCCGTTTGTGATGGCCAGGTAAATCCCGTTCCTATTCAATCGGCTTCCGTAGCTGTTGATGAATAGAGCTTTGGAATTGACCTTATCCCGCGAATTTCTGGCCCTCAACCACCGCCGGAGGATGAAGGCAGTCTCGTCATCGAAGAAGACGACCCTATTCGACCTCTTGGCGGTGGGTTTGGGCCTGATGCTGTGGTCGATCCAGTCGATATCTTCGACGTCCAGGGTTATGAGTTCGTTTCGGCGGATTCCTGTCTTCGCCAACAGGGTGATAACCGCCTTGTCCCTGATATCCACGGTGGAGTTGATCATCAGCTTCATCTCCTCGATGGAGATGAGTTTGCGCATCTGCCCTTCGTTGTTATCTTTGTAGCGCCGCACGTACCTTTTCCTCACAGGCAGAACCGGGTTCAGGTCGATATAGCCTTCGTAGGCCAAGTACTCGTAGAGGCTTGATAGAACGGTGAAGTAGTTTTCTACCGTCTTTGGGGCTACGTTGCGCTCTACTCTGATGTATTCCAAGAAATCCCTCAAAACCTCACGGTCCACCTCCAGGAGGCCCGCCCCACGCCGTTCAAGGTACTGGGAGAATATCTTGATCACCGAGAGATAGCGGGGTATGGACCCCTTCGAAAGCCCCCGGATCTGACAATCTTTCCTAAAGCCCTCTACGAGATTTGAAGAGGGGCTCGAAGTCGAAGGGAACCCGGCCACCTGCCCCGAGGCGTTGTTCATCCTTCCCACCTCCAGCCTCGATTAGTAGACGCCACCAACCCATAGGCTTCAAGATCTTCTAATTGGTGAGATACCGCTTTCACAAGGTCGGTTTCCCTGGGATCGATGCCTAGCTCCTCCAGGAGCCTGTAGCTATTGATAACGCCGCCACGCTTCAAAATCGCTATAATCTCCTTGTCGTATTTGCGGGTTCCCTGGAAATCCTCTTCAAGAAAAGTGGCGCTACGATATCGCTTGAGTTCGTTTTCGTACTTCTCGATGACTATGTTTTTGAGCTTCAACTCGTCCCGCAGCTTTTTGTTCTCGGATCGAAGTTCCCCTGCCTCTTTTGCCAACTCGCCGCGCGGGGTGAACTCCTCCTCGTCGGCCATGGCGTTCTCAACGATCTCGATAACGAACCTGGAAAGGGGCGCGCCCGCCTCTTTGGCCTTATCTTCCCATCGCCGTTTCTCCTCGGTGGAAGGCAGATAGAGGTAAACATAACGAGACTTGTCAGGCTTGACCAAATAACCCACCAAAAAGGTAATTTGGACCCCATACTATTTAAAACTTACCAGTAAAAGGATGCTCCGGTGGGGATTTGAACCCCAGTCGCGGGAGTGAGAGTCCCGCATGATTGGCCGAGCTACACTACCGGAGCGTGCAGTGGCCCTTCAGTCGGCGTTCTCGCATTTAACCCTTTTGCCCCGCTCGGTCCGGATAAGGGCATATCTCTGCAAGGACGCAGTCGCCGCAGGAGGGGGACCTCGCCTTGCAGACGGCCCGCCCGTGCCTGATGAGGTTGACGTGAAAGGAGCAGTACTTCTCCCTCGGGGTGATCCTCTCGAGGGTCCTCTCCGCCTCCTCCAGGCTTGCTTCCTTCGGGACGAAGCCGAGCCTCCGGGAGAGCCTGTTGACATGGGTGTCCACCGGGAGTAGGGGCATATTGAAGGCGAAGAGGAGGACGACAGCTGCGGTCTTCGGCCCGACGCCCGGAAGGGTCATGAGGTAATCGCGCGCCTCCTCCGGGTCCGAGTCCTTCAGGAAATCCAGGTCTATCGTCCCGGTCTTCCCCGCCATATCATCCCTTTCATCCCCCTCTTCCCGGCCATCCCTCTCTTCTCTCTCGCCTCTCTCCTTTATCCTCTCCAGGGCTTCTTTGATCCTCCTGGTCTTGATGTTGGCCAGGCCCCCGCAGCGTATCTGGTGGGCGACCTCCTCGTCTGGTGCGTCCAGGAGATCCTGGTAGTCGGGGTACCTTTTCTTGAGGTTCTCAAAGGCCCGGTGGGTGTTGGCTGAGGTGGTGTTCTGAGAGAGGATCGTCTGGACCAGAAGGTCGGCAGGACCCGATCCCCGGCTCCTCGGAAGGCCGTAGGCCCCCTCCAGCAGGTCTATGCACCTTCGGAGGCGCTCGAGGGTCTCAACGGGAATTTCGGCATTGAGATCGGCTTCGGGATTGATCGCTGCCATCCATCTCTTCCATGACCTTCGAGGATCAATAACCTGACGCTGCAAGCCGGGATGGCGCTCCGCCCTTCGGTGGAGCTCAATGGAAAAATTATTAGCTGAAGGGGGCGTGGGTAGAGTGATGGACTTTGGCTATCTGAACCTGGAGGCGATAGCCTTCAGCGACCTCTACCCCTTCCTCATATCGAGTCTCATCGGGGCCCTCATAGGGACCGAGCGGGAGCGGGACCTTCTGGAGAAGAAGAAGCGAGGGGTTGCGGGGCTTCGGACCTTCATCTTGATCTCGCTATTGGGCACCCTCTCCGCCCACCTGGCGGCTCTGTACGGCGGGACCTTCATGATGGTGGCCTTCGCCAGCTTCGCCCTTATGGTGGCGGTGGCCTTTGCCGCCTCGGCAACGAACCTGGGCAGGCTCGACTTCACCTCGGAGGTGGCGGCCGTGATCGCCTTCATCCTCGGAGCGCTCTGCAACTCACCGGATACCGTGATGCTCGCCATCGCCCTCGCTATCCTGGAGACGGTGATCCTGGCCGTCAAGAAGACCGCTCACAGGTACGTCGAGATCATAAGGGAAGAGGAGCTTCTCGATACCCTGAAGATGGGCACGATTGCCCTCGTGATACTGCCGCTTCTTCCCAACACCACCCTCGACCCCTTCGGGGTCCTGAACCCCAGGAACATCTGGCTGATGGTGGTTCTTGTCAGCTTGATAGGCTACGTCGGCTACGTCATGATCAGGATCTTCGGGACCGAGAAGGGGCTGTCCATCACCGGAGCCCTGGGGGGGCTTGTATCCAGCACCGCCGTCGCCACCACCATGGCAGCGGAGGCAAAAGCCCATAAAGAGGTGATCCCCTCGGCGGTCTTCGCCACCACCATCGCCAGCTGCACCATGTTCCCGCGAATTCTTCTCGAGGTCTTCGTTGTGAACAGGTCCCTCTTCTTCCCCCTCCTTCTGCCCCTGGTCAGCATGACGGTCGTCGGCGTCGTCATGGCCCTCCTCCTATTCAGGAAGAGGGAGACGATCGAGACGAACGTCAACCTCTCCGACCCCTTCAAGCTCTCGCCAGCCCTCAAGTTCGGAGCCTTCTTCGCCTTCGTCCTCCTAATCTCAAAAATAGCCAACATCTACTTCGGCCAGGCCGGAACCTATGCCGCAAGCCTCGTGGCGGGGCTTGCGGACGTCGACGCCATAACCCTCTCTTTGGCGACCCTGGCCAGATCTTCCCAGATGGATGGGGGGGTGGCGGTGGCGGCGATTACCCTCGCCGCCATGACAAACACCCTGGTCAAGCTCTTCATAACCTTCATCCTGGGGACGAGGGAGTTTGGGTTCCGGGTCGCCCTGATATTCCTGCCCGTGATCGGGGTGGGGCTTTTGGCGATCCTTTTGTTCTAGGTGAAATAAAAAAGAGCGCCGCGTCCCATCGAAGGGTGCGGCGTCGGCTTCGATATCTGTCAGGTCGTCACTATCCGCCGAAAGTCTTCTGGACCACCGCAGAGAGGATCGGCCCTCCTTTGTCGACCACCTTGGCCTCGTATACCCAGAGCTCCTCTTTGCCGAGGGCTCCCTCGACCATGATCGCCATTCCCTCGTCCTCTGAAAGGTCGATCTGGTGCTTTTCGATCGCCGCTTCATCCAGGAGCCTCGGCTTTATCAGCTTGGTCAGCTTCACCGTGCAGCAGTGCTCTTTCGGTTCCAGTATCCTGAACTGGCCGTTCTCAACCAATCCCAAAAACTCTGCCATCTCACTCACCTCCGTGATATTTTAAAGGGAGGTGAATACATTTATAATTTTTGGATTCGCTTTTTCGGCCCCGAATTCTGGATCGGGATCCTCTTCGGCAGGATGAGACGAGTTTCTCCTCACCCGCTTATCAAAAATAGATCAGAGCTTCGCGGAGCCGGAGCTTTTGAAATAACCGCTTAGTATGCAAAAGCCGTCCTCGGGGCCGAACTGGTCGAAGAGGTCGCAGGGCGTCCCCCTGTAACAGGGCAGGTCGTGGATCGTGCATACTGCGACCTCTCCGGAATAGGCTAAATGGGGACACTTTCGGCCCTTCGATTTTCTGATCATGGAATTTCTGTCCTCTGGGTCGATGGTTCCATCTGTCCTTATCGATCTAGGGTTTATTATCATCACATCGAGATGGTTGCAGCAAAAGCCGCATCTTTGGCAGATCATTATCAGGCCTTCCGTCATCGAGCTGATCCCTTATGAACTCATCCCCGACAAAGCCAAAAATATAGATCCGTCCCGACTATAGAGGCAATGTCCCTTATTGATAGTATGAAGACAAAACTTATACGAGCCGCCTTCGCATCTTCCCTCCGGAGGAGGAGAACGCCCCAGCAGGATGAGAGCATCACCCAACCCTCGATTGGCAGCACCTCAACTTGCGGGTCGGGGATGGACATGGACTCGGCCCGCACGGCGGCTTGAATGGCACGCTTTCATCTCTGAGCGGCATGCCCAATTCGGACCCGGCTTCATCGCCTCCTCCCTCACAACTCTTCTGCCAATTAAAATGACAAAAAAAAGGTTGAGAGGGCCGAATTCGATCTCCCTCCTCAGGCCAGCTTGCTCTTGACCTTCTCGTAAAAGCCGTCCTCCCGGGCCTTGACGAACCTGGCGGGCTTTTCAGCCCTGCTGATGGTGATGTGATCTTTATTGGAGATGGTGGTCACGTTGTGGCCGTCGATGACGACGAGCGCCTCCTTTTCGGGAAGCTTCAAATCGACCCTTATTACGCATTCTGCAGGCAAAACCCAGGGACGGGCCGAGAGCTTGAAGGGGGCCATGGGGACGAGGACGATGGCGTCGACCCTCGGATCGACGATGGGCCCTCCTGCGCTCATGGCGTAGGCGGTGGAGCCGGTGGAGGTGGCAAAAAGGAGGCCGTCGGCCCGGAGGCTCTCCAGGAGGGATTCGTCGACGATGACCTCGAACTCCAGCATCTTTGCGGGGCTGGCCGAGAGGAGGGCGATCTCGTTTGTGGCTGGGGGGAGGGGCTTGCCGTTGAGGCGGGTCAGCAGGCGGCTTCGCTCCATCACCTCAAAGCCGAAGAGGATCCGCTCCAGGGTCTTGACGGCGTCTTTCGGCTCGACGTCCACCAGAAAGCCGAGGGTTCCCATGTTGATCCCGAGGATCGGCCTTGGGTCCTCCATCCTCCGGATCGTCCTGAGGATCGTTCCGTCCCCTCCGACGGATACTATGAAGTCGACATCCATCTCCTCGATCCGAGTCTCCGCAAATCCGAGCTTTTTCGCGGTCTCCGGCTCGACGACGATCTCGGCCCTCGACTTGAACCTCTCGACGAGGTTTCGGACCATCTTGACGGACTCGGGATCTCCCCTGGAGACGAACCCTATTCTAACTTCGGCCACCCCCTATGAGGTCCAGGATCTCTCTATGGAAGAGGCCGTTGGAGGCGAGAAACTCGGCCTTCTGCCACATGTCGCCGTTGAACCTGATCTTATCGCCCCGGTCGTCGGTGACGATGCCGCCCGCCTCCTCGACGATGAGGCTGCCCGCGGCGACGTCCACGAGCCGAAGGCCCCCCCGAAGGTCGACGAAGGCGTCGAGCCTTCCTGCGGCGACGAGGCAGAGCTCAAGAGACGTGGACCCCAGGGTCCTGATCCGCCGGATGACGTCCCCGAGGCCGACGATCCTTCCCGTGTTGGGGCGGAGGGTGTAGGCCGAGACGCTGAAGTTGTGGAGGGCCGAGGTGCTCGAGACGCTGAGGCGGGATCTGGTGCCCTCAATCTCGGTCCAGGTCCCCCGTCCCTTCTCAGCGTAGTACTTGACCTTGTGGGCGAGGTCGAAGACGTAGCCGAAGCTGCAGGAGGCCCCGCTGATGTAGATGGATACCGAGTAGAAGGGGATGCCGCAGATGGCGTTGAAGGTCCCGTCGAGGGGGTCGAGGTGGAGGAAGTATCGTGGGTTTTTGCCGATCTCCTTTCTGCCCATCTCCTCGCTGAGGATCGCAAACTCGACGCCCGACCTCTCCAGAACGTCCACCACCGCCTCCTCGGCCCTCCCGTCGATGCTTTTTGTGGGGGTGCCGTCGGCTCCCATATGCATCACCCTGCCGCTGGCAGGGTCGCCCACCATATCTTTTATCGATTCGGAGACGGCCTCGGCGGCCGAATCGCAGATCTCCAGAAGCCTTTTGCCCTCCTCAGTAAGCTCCATCTCGACCTGTTGGTTCATCGCCGAATAACTGGACGAGATCTCTTATAAAAGTCGCCCTCCTGGCTGACGGTTTGGATTTCTGATCGACGTTAAATTTAAACGTGATATATTGCAACACGTTATCACGTTGCAGATGAAATGCGTTATCATATCGCGCGTGTTAAGTGGTATCACGTCGCATAAGTACAAGAATGTGCAATAATGCCAAACATTTAGCGGAGGTTGGTTTGTTGTTCGGATTGCCCTTTGAGACGACTTCATGGGTCATCGGTTAAGGCAAGAATCGCGATGTGGCAGCGATCCCGGTAGCAAGTCTAATGAGACTGGACTGATCAAAAAGGGTACAGCATGCACTTGTTGAAATTTGGTCTCGCCTATGTAACGCATAAATGGTGTTAAAACTTGATAGATTATGTAGCTTTAAATCCTTAACCGATGACCAATGGAGACGACTTTCATGATCATCGCCGCGCCGGCGCTGATCGCCCTGGTGCTCCTATTCTGGGCTCTCAGGTAGTGAAGAAGTTGGAGTTGAACTTCGAGATGGTGGCCATAGTTGCCGTGTACTTCCTGGGGCTCATGGCCGTCGGGGCCTGGGCCTCAAGGAAGGTGAAGACCTCGGAAGACTACATCCTGGCGGGCCGAAACCTGGGGTTCTGGGTCTTCACGATACTGATCGTCGCCTGCATCTGCAGCGGGATGACGATCCTGGGGACCAGCGGCCTTGGGTACGTCACGGGCTGGCCCACCATATGGGAGCAGGTCTTCGTTCCCCTGAGCGCTGCGGTCTGCATCCTCCTCTTCGGAACGAAGCTTCATGCTATCGGGTCGGAGAGGGGCTACCTCACAGTCCAGGACTACTTTTCAGATCGGTTCTACAGCAAGAACGGGATTCGGGCCTATCGGCCATCACGGGGATTCTGGTATCCCTCATCTACATGGTGGGCCAGTACGTCGCCATCAGCATGGTCTTGAGCTGGCTCTTCGGGATCTCCTACCACACGGCCCTGATAATCTCGGCCCTGATCGTGACGGCTTACGTCATCATGGGGGGCCTTTACGCCGTCGCCTGGAACAACCTGATCCAGGGGATGATGCTGATCATCGGGGTTATCATCGTCGCACCGGCGGTGATCCACGCTGCGGGAGGGCTCACCCACATCAACACAGTTCTTGCGGGGATCGATCCGAACTTCGTTCAGCCGTGGTTTCCGGACTGGTACCCAGAGGCCCCCGGGCCTTACGCTGGGTACGCCTTCGCAACGCCGCTGTTCCTGGTATCGTTCTTCTTCCTCCTCTCCTTCGGCCTGGCGAGCGCTCCTCACGTCATCAATAACGTATTTGCGGCCCGGGACAGCAAGTACTTCAAGTGGTCTCCCCTCGCCGCCTTCTCGATATACGTAGTCGTGATGTACCTGATCAAGATCTCGGGGTTTGCGGGAAGGGTGATGACCACCCAGGGCCAGATCACCCTGCCGACGGGGGTATCAAATCCCTCGGATTGGCCTTCGTTTTGGGGGCTGAGTACGCCTTCCCCAGCATCATAAGCGTCTTCATCGGCGTTATCGTCCTCGCGACGGTGATGTCCACCACCGATCGGCTGATGCTGACCATCGGGACTTACTTTGGGTGGGACATCTACAAGAGGTTCCTGCGGCCCGACGCCCGGGACTCGACGGTCACCTTCGTGAGCAGGGCCGCGGTGGCGACGGCGGCGCCCTGCTGACCCTGATCATGGCATGGAGCAACCCGCCCGCCCTCCTGGCGTGGTTGATATGGATGGGGATCGGGCTCATGCTCGCCTGCTACGTGGCGCCGCTCTTCGCAGGCCTCTACTGGCGGCGGGCGACGAGGGAGGGCGCCATCTTCTCCATGAGCCTGAGCCTCGTCGGCGCGGGGTTTGCGGGATACTGGCATCAGTTCGTCCATCCGCTTCCTGTTCACTTCAGCCTTTACGGGTTCGTCATCTCGGTCCTGGGGATCGTGATCGTGAGCCTCATGATGTCGAAGCCCTCTGACAAGGTTTTGGACGAGACGATGACCGGGTTTTACATCCGGAGAAAGTAAGTAAGCTCGCCAAGTTCGGCTTTAAGCGATAGAATCTAATATGACGAGGGATAACGGATGGGCCGGTGGGCCCGTGGTCTAGTTGGTTATGACATCGCCCTTACACGGCGGGGATCACGCGTTCGAATCGCGTCGGGCCCATCAACCCTCGTTCATATTTTTTATTTTTCATGGCCTGAAGCTCTGAGCCTTTACTGACCTTTCCCGGCCTGTTCTTTCCTGATCTTTTCAGGTCGTTTCTGTCGACAGATTTATCGGCCACGGGGCCGTCTCGGAGTCTGATCCCGATGCAAAAAGCGAAGCGACCCTTCAACAACAGAAACCTTTTCTCTAACCACTATCTTGAAAACCAGATCAAGGCCGCCCCCGAGTGGGGGAAGGGCGACCACCTGGCCACCTTCGAGGAGATCAGGAGGATCTACGAGCGGGAGAGTGCCTTCGTCGCAAATCTGAGCGAGTCGCAGCTGGAGGATAGGCTCTTTCGGAGCATCTTCGCCGTGATCCTCCCAAGCTACGAGGTCCAGGGGGCGACGAAGAGCCGGGAGTTTCCCGACTACGCCTTCTTCCCGGACCGGGAGGCGCGGGATCTGGCCCAGGAGAGGAAGGACACCGAGTCCTTCTTCAAGGGGGCTTTTGCCGTCGGCGAGGTGAAGAGGTGGGATGCGGAGCTGGACCGGTTCGGGAAGGATCGGCAGGACAAGAGGAGGAATCCGAGCTTTCAGATCTGGCTCTACCTTCACGAGACCGAGCCCGCCTGGGGGATTCTCTCCAACGGCCAGAAGTGGAGGCTCTACCGGCAGGAGAGGCAGCTGGACGTCTACTACGAGGTGGATCTCGCGGCGATTTTGGAGGAGAGGGACCTAGAGGCCTTTCGGTACTTTTACTACTTCTTTCGGCAGGAGGCGTTTCTCCCCAACGAGCGGGGCGAGGTATTCCTCGACGAGGTCCTTCGGGGCTCGGCGAATTACGCTCGGGAGATCGGCGACAACCTGAAGGAGAACGTCTACCGGGCGATGAAGAAGGTGGCGGAGGGGTTCATCGAGTGGCGGGAGAACGATCTCGACCCGAACGGCCCCGAGACGAGGGCACGGGTTCAGAGGAACACGATGATCCTCCTCTACCGGTTCCTCTTCCTCCTCTACGCTGAGGGAAAAGAGCTTCTCGACCTGAGAGACGAGGTTTACGCCAGCTCTTACAGCTTCGACCGGATTAAAAAGGAGGTGGCATCCCGCCTCGACGGGCCGAAAGGTCAGGGGTTTCTGCCGATCAAGAGGTCGCTGTGGTCCGACCTGACCGATCTGTTCAGGCTGATCGACATGGGAAGCGAGAACCTCGGAATCGGTCATATGATCAGCGTGCCCGCCTACAACGGCGGCCTCTTCGACCCCGAGAAGCACCCCGATCTGGCGAGGTGGACGATCGGCGACTCGCACCTCGCCGAGGCGATCGACCTACTCTCTCGGAGCGAGGCCGGGAGAGGCGGCGCGGGAAAAGCCAGCGGCAAAGGCGCTGGCGAAGGGACAGGCGCAGGCGAAGGCAACGGTGGCGGGAAGGGGTTTGTCGACTACTCGACCCTGGAGATCAGACACCTCGGCTCGATCTACGAGGGGCTTCTCGAGTACACCCTCGCGGTGGCCGAGGAGGACCTGGTGGTCTCCGGCGGCAAGGACCGGCGTTGGGTCTCCCTCGCCGAGTTCAACGGCGGCAAGAAGAACGAGAAGAGCTTCGAGGAGTTCGGCGAGTTCGACCGGGCTAGGGCGGGCGAGCTCTACCTCACCACCGACCGGGGCGAGAGGAAGGCGACGGGCTCCTACTACACCCCCGACTACATCGTCGACTACATCGTGGAGAAGACTTTGGGGCCTGTCGTCGACGAGCGATGGAAGGAGGCGCTGCTGAGCGAGCGGAGCCTGATCGAGGCGACCCTCTCCGTCAAGGTCCTGGACCCGGCGATGGGATCCGGCCACTTCCTGGTGGGGGCCGTTGAGTTTCTCGCGGGAAAGCTGATGCGGGCCGCCGAGAGGGACATCGAGTGGGGGTGGGTCGAGGACCACGGCCAGTTCACCCCCGAGTGGGCGAAGAGGGAGGCGGTCTCCCACTCCGTCTACGGCGTGGATTTGAACGAGCTGGCCGTGGAGCTGGCGAAGGTCTCTTTGTGGCTCGTCACCATCGCCAAAGACAAGCCTTTGAGCTTCCTCGACCACCGGCTGAAGCAGGGGAACAGCCTCGTCGGCGCGAAGCTCTCGGACCTGATGCACTATCCAGGAGAGAAGGCGCAAGGGAAGGGGAAGGTGAAAGACAAAGACAACGGCCAGGTGACCCTCCCCTCCTTCGTCTCGCCCCGCTTCCTCCAGCACCTGATAGGCAAGATCAGGGAATTGGAGGAGATAGGCGACGACTCCCTCTCCAAGATCAAGAGGAAGGAGGAGGTCTTCGAGGAGTTCAAAAGCCTTCCCGAGTACACCAAGGCGAAGGCGATCGCCAACGTCCACACCGCCGTCTACTTCGGAAACGAGGTCGAGGCGAGGACGACGCCCTCGGGGACTAAGGCCCCTGATCAGGTCTACCACGACCTCTTCTGGGCGGTGGGCGGCGAGGAGGCCGAGTGGCGCCGGAAGACCTCTCCGGCCTGGTTCCGAGAGGCGCAGAGGATCGCCGGGGATAGGAGCTTCTTTCACTGGCAGCTTGAGTTTCCCGAGGTATTCTTCGAGGGCGGGGCGGTCAAGGAGAACCCCGGCTGGGACGCGGTGGTGGGAAATCCGCCGTGGGTCGATGTCCAAGAAGTCAATGACTCTGATAAAGAGTTTCAGAGATTTAAATACAAATCAGCACGAGGAAAGTATGATCAGTACGCAGTGTTCATAGAGCTCGGGCTTGAAGTTATTTCATCTTGTGGATATCTCGGTGAAATCATACAAAATAAGTTCCTCGTTACGGGTTACGGTGAAGGCTTGAGATCGGTTTTGTCAGATAGGGCCAACGTAACCAGAATCGTAGATATGAATGACGCTCCTATTTTTGGAGATGCTTCGACATATCCTTTAATGATATTTTTAAAACAACGTACAGACGAATCTAGCTCGCAGGATACTGACGTGATAAAATTCCCCAGTTCACGATACCTCAAACATGATAACGATATAAATCTCAAATATTCAGAACTGGTCAACGCTTTAATCTCCAAAGAAATTCCTGAAGATATAGATTCGTTTATCATGCCTGAGTCAAATTACCGAACATCAGATCCGTGGAGACTTGAAAGCAAGCAAGAAAAGGCAATTTGGAGCAAAGTATTCGATTGCAGTGCCCCTTTTATTGATCAAACTCAAGCCATCAATCGAAGTTTGACTATCGGATTAAATGACGCATACGTGGGAAAAAAAGAAGATTTGCTTAGTTTAGGCGTCGAATCAGATCTTATTAGGCCATTGACTATGGCCAGAGATCTGAAAAGATACACTGTTGAATATGGTGAGAATTTTATAATTTTCCCATATGTGTCGAACGATGAAGGCGAGCCAATACTTATCGAACTTGGACATTATCCTGGAGCAAAGCGTTATTTTGAGAGCATTCGGAGCAAACTTGAAGCAAGAAGGTGGTTTGGCAAAACGATTGTAGAAGCTGGAATGAGCTGGTATGGATTTTTATATGTTAGTAAACATCTGTTGAAGAAGAAATTATTATTCCCAAAAATTGCCTCAACTACCCTTTTCGCATCTGACAATAAAGGCGATGTAATTTTACTCGAACCTGCATATATCGCAGCGCTAGATGGCGATTATTCTGAATTTTATTTATTATCCTGTTTGAATAGCAAACTTTTAACATGTCGTATTCGCCGCGAAACTACAACATTATCTGGCGGGTTTATGGAACTTCAGGTCCAATATGTTGAACGCCTTCCCATCCGCCGCATCTCCTTTTCCACCCCCGAGGACGAGCGCCGCCGCCTGGCGGAAGAGCTGAAAGGGCTCTGCGCCGCAGGGCAGTTTGAAAAAGTACTTGAAGTGGTCGATGAGTGCCTGCCGAAAAATGAGCCGGGCGAGTTCATCGCCGAGGGCGAGAGGTCCGACGTCGTCCACGACCTTTTGGCGCACCTCGCCGAGGAGATGATCAGGATGAACAAGGAGAAGCAGGAGGAGATCAGGGGCTTTCTCGCGTGGCTTGAGGAGTTCATGGGCGCGAAGGTCGATGGATTATCGAACAAGACGAAAGTTTCCGCCTACTACGAGATCGAGTTTCCCGAGCTTCTCTCGATCCTGAAGAAGAACAAGAGGAAGCTCGGGGTCGACCCCAGCCGCCGGGCCTTCATGGAGGACCTGCGGCGGGAGCACTCGGCGTCGATGGAGAAGCTCTCGCCGCTCTTGTTGCGGATCGAAAAGATCGACCGGCTCATCGATCTGGTGGTGTACCGGCTCTACGGCCTCTCGGCCGACGAGGTCGAGATCGTCGAGAAGAGCCTGCGGTGATTCCTTGGCCGCTCAAAATCGTACCCCATCACGCATTCACTTATATTTGACCTTCAAGTCCTTCAAAGTGTAGATGTCCGGCTCCTCTTCAAGAAACTCGGCCAGCGACACCTCGGCCAGCTTCATTATCCCCCTCGTCTCCTCTTCACAGGTGAGATCGTCCAGGGATCGAGGTTTCGAGCTTGGGGGATTTGTAGGCACCTTCGCCTGCCTTCTCTCCTTCGCCCTTTCACCAGCCATCATGGAAATAAGAAGGCGTAAAAATGGTAAATAATTTTTGGAGCGAACCCAGAAAGCTGCAGCACTAATGAGCGCCCTCCAATTTTCCCGATCCTCCACATCCCTTTTGCCAAGCCGGAGGGCAAGCGCCGCTGGCTGGCGGAGGAGCTGAAAGGGCTCTGCGCCGCCGGTCGGTTTGGCGAGGTCCTCGACCGGGTCGATAAGCTCCTGCCGAAAAATGACGCGGGCGAGTTCATTGCCGAGGGCGAGAGGTCCGACGTCGTCCACGACCTTCTGGCGCACCTGGCCGAGGAGATGATCAGGATGAACAAGGAGAAGCAGGAGGAGATCAGGGGCTTTCTCGCGTGGCTGGAGGAGTTCATGGGCGCGAAGGTCGATGGATTATCGAACAAGACGAAGGTCTCCGCCTACTACGAGATCGATTTCGGCGAGCTTCTCGCGGTCCTGAAGAAGAACAAGAAGAAGCTCGGGGTCGATGGAGAAGCTTTCGCCGCTGCTGTTGCGGATCGGAAAGACCGACCGGCTCATCGATGCGATCGTGTACCGGCTCTACGGCCTCACCGAGGCGGAGGTCGCCATCGTCGAGGGGAGCCTCGGGTGATTTTAAAATGAATACCCCGCAGCTTGCAGCGAGGTGCCCTGTTTGACTGTGATCTGCTCAGATCCCGGCCTTAGGTGGCGTAGGGTCGATAAGATCGAAACATTTTTTGTGGACGGTGACATTCTTCATCCCAAGAAGGACGAGGATCGAGGGGCAGAACCTAGCCCCGCCCCGAGAGCCCTCTGGGGGCACATCAAACTCCACTTTGGTGACTTGATCAGCTACCCGGTGGCCGGAAACGCGGGGCTAGGTGCCGCTACATCGGAATATTTTTCATGGAGGGGGTCAGTCTATATACAAAAGAGGGTCGTGGGTGAAAGTTACTGAAAATAATCGCCATAATCTGATGCAGGAGATCCTTTTTGCCTGCAAATAGCAATTTCGTCGCATGCTTGCGTTTTTCAGTGACTCACGTACGCGACCCAAAAGAGGTGAAGTAAATGAGATTAAAACTGGTTTTGTGCATGCTGGCGCTGGTGGCGCTGGCAATGTCAAGTGCGGCGGACAGGGTGGATGATCTCATATTGGATCTGAAGGATGATGATCAGTATGTCCGAAGGGATGCTGCCTGGCCACTTGGCCAGATCGGCGATGAGAGAGCCGTTGATCCCCTCATCGATGCTCTCAAGGATGAGAGCGAGTCGGTCCGAATGGATGCTGCCAGGGCTCTCGGCTATATCGGTGATGATAGGGCGGTTGATCCTCTTATCGAGGCTCTCAAGGATGAGTACTTGTACTATGTCCGAATGTTTGCTGCCTGGTCTCTTGGCCAGATCGGTGATGAGAGGGCCGTTGATCCTCTCATCGAGGCTCTCAAGGATGAGGAGATGGAGGTCCGAAGGCCTGCTGCCGGTGCACTCGGCTGTATCGGCGATCCCAGGGCAATAGATCCATTGACTCATGTAGCACAAAATGACACAGCTGAAAATGTCCGAGGCATAGCCAAAGAAGCGTTGGAGGACTTGAAACCGATAAGGCTTACCGTAGAAAGGGGATATAAGGGAGTAGTAGCAGATGGCGTAACAGAGTTAGAAATAATTGCCGAGCTCCCAGAAAAGGCCGAAGAACCCTGCTTTAAGTGCCAATTCAAATCTGATAACGATACAGAGTGTGGAGGACTTTCCGTAGTGAGCAGACATGATAACATCGTGAAACTGAAATTTAAACCAGAGGAAGAGTTCAAGAAACCCTATGTTGCCCGGATTAGTGCGAGCGCCGTCATTAGCGATCCCTGTAATTATTGTGGGCCGCATAACGAACGGAAAACAACAGCTTACAAGGACATTGAAGTGATTCGGACCCCAGTTGTTCTAATTCATGGCATATGGTCCTCGAATGCTTCCATGCAACCGCTGAGATGGCAACTTATTCTTCTCACCCCCCCTCAGTACGAGATATTCCAGACAACGATCGTCGACTATAGCGACACAAGCAACGGTGATATGGAAGAATCGACCTTGGAGCTTGTGGGCGAAGTAAATCTCATACTAGAAATCGTCGACATAGAAGGTTTCAAAGTTAGCCGAGTCGACATCATTGCTCATAGCATGGGGGTGGTGACCGTTTATCCGGTTGATGTTATATAATATGGGTGTGTAAGTAGTTCACGCAGAGTCCAATTATGATCAATCAAGCCCTGCTCCTTCGCAGGAGAATTCTTCTTGCAGCTCCCGTTTTCATCTTCATATTTCAACGAGCCGTGTCCTCTACAGAAGTTGAAGTTGGCGAAATATAGTGTCATTTGTTTATCCAACCACTCACGCTTCTTTGAGAATCCTATGGTCTTTCTTGAGACGCGATTGTTATCCTGCCTCAGAGTCAAGTTCAGTCTTTCGATCAGGCTTGTTGATATCTTCCAGAGATCGATACCCTTCCCGAAAATGACCTTCCTAACGACCTTAGTAAGACGCCTCCCCTGCCTATGTTTTATGACTTGAGCATACTTCAGCCCCAGCTTGCCATAATGCTTCAACAGGGCCTTAGGGTATTGCTTCAACCCATCCGTCACAAATAGAGGCCGAGATGCAAGACGCTCTTTGGTAACGCCTACG
>Ga0265594_1001836_pt1 | contig 15946 bp, 6 predicted proteins | sample saktaG_11_FD_190147 | JGI IMG/M metagenome (GOLD analysis project Ga0265594, IMG submission 190147) | Saline water microbial communities from Sakinaw Lake, British Columbia, Canada - sak_2011_5_24_80m | ecosystem: Environmental > Aquatic > Non-marine Saline and Alkaline > Saline ... | reverse complement strand
ATAAAAGTAAGTTGGATTAACTGTTAAATTAAGTTCATAAATACTATCACAACCATTTGTTGTTAATAAACTGTCATAATAAGTTCCGTCTGTGGTATAGTCATTGCCATGCCATGTATATGTTTCATCATTACATATTCCCTGATTATCAGTATAAAAGTAAGTTGGATTAACTGTTAAATTAAGTTCATAAATACTATCACAACCATTTGTTGTTAATAAACTGTCATAATAAGTTCCGTCTGTGGTATAGTCATTGCCATGCCATGTATATGTTTCACCATTACATATTCCCTGATTATCAGTATAAAAGTAAGTTGGATTAACTGTTAAATTAAGTTCATAAATACTATCACAACCATTTGTTGTTAATAAACTGTCATAATAACTTCCGTCTGTGGTATAGTCATTGCCATGCCAGATATATGTTTCGCCATTGCATATTGTATCTGTTTCTGCAAATAAATATGTTGGATTAACTGTTAAATTAAGTTCATAAATACTATCACAACCATTTGTTGTTAATAAACTGTCATAATAAGTTCCGTCTGTGGTATAGTCATTACCGTGCCATGTATATGTTCCACCATTGCATATTTCCTGATTATCAGTATAAAAGTAAATTGGGTTAACTGTAACCATAATTGAATCTATACTGGTAAAACCATTATCAGTATCTGTAACAGTTACAAAATACTCTGTTGTAGAACTTGGATTAGCATTAGGATTTGCAATATCTGTAAAATCCAGTCCTGTTGACGGATTCCAGTTATAAGAATAATTTCCTGAGCCATTACTTGCTGTGGGAGAGCCACCAATCTGAACAGAACTGCCATTACATATTGATGTATCTGGTCCGGCATCAGCAATGACATTAGGAACAAATTTCCCTATACCAAATTGTGAAAAAGTTGTTAACTTTTTTCTTAATGCATAAGCATCAGTTGCCATTCTACCCAATCCATTGTCCAAATTTAAACTATTACCTATTCCACAAAACCAGCAGTCCCAGTCAGCAGCAGTTATTGAATTATCAGGTCTTTTTAATATTGCAAATTTATTATCAGTTAAGCCGGAAAAATTACCAATATATGTACGGATATCACAATCACCTCCGGTTGGCTGGATATCCGGTGTTAAAAACCACACTCCTTCAGTGCTAAAATCATAATAACCGTTCCCGCTTTCAATAACATTTAAGTCAGCATTAATATGATTTGTTAATGCACCAAAATGTGCATCAAGATAAGAAATACCAGTAAGATTATTATTTTCTAATTCAGATAGATAATAGATTGTATCTATTCCCGTATCAAAACCGAGAGGAAAAGCATAAACATCAGTATTTGTTGCAATATATCTGCGAAGATTACCATTAATAAAACTTGGTGTAGTTGTTCCCTGGTTATAATCAGTAATACTACCAGACCCTGAAGATGTAACGATAATAGTATCTGTACCAGTAGTAATAAGTCCGTCAATAAGTTTTAATGTATCACTAACATAAACATTTGTATCAAGAACAATACCTGACGCAGAAGTATTACTAATATTAAGAATAGAAAATCTAGTGGAATGATTACCGGAAATATTTTGTTGATTGGAAGAGTTAAAAATAACAGTTCCTGTTCCTGAAAGCATAGTATCTGAGGCATTATTTATCCAGCTTTCATTGCCAGCAGCAGGATTATAGGAAACATGCATTGTACCATTATTATTTATTAAAGCAGAACCATCCGCTTTCATTCCTCCCTGTATGTATAATGACGTATTTGATTTAATATACATATTTTTTTGCACAATTAGCAGATCCTGTGCTAATGCTATTTTATTCATTAATAAATATAGCAATATAATAAGCAAAAATTTTGTTTTTCCCATTTTTTTAAGATATTTTTTACTTTATTAACGATAAACAAAAATACAAATATTATTAACAATACAAATATTATTTAGTTTATTTTTATTTTATTTTTAGAAATAAAGAGAAGAAAAATACGATTTGGGTTAACCTTTTTCATAAGCCGAACAGTTAAAAAAAAGAGGAAATTAAAATTTTTGAATAAGAGTTACTGCATAAGCAGATATGCCTTGTTCTTTACCAATAAATCCTAATTTTTCAGTAGTTGTCGCTTTTATAGAAATGTATTCATGGTCTATTCCAATAGTTTGAGATAGTGTTTTTTTCATTTTGGGAATATAATCCATAATCTTTGGTTTTTGAAGGCAAACAGTTGAGTCAATATTATTTATTTTATATCCTTTATCTGTAATTGTTTTTATCACTTTTTTCAATAGTATTTTACTATCAATCCCTTTAAATTCGGAAGAAGTATCAGGAAAGAGAATACCAATGTCTCCTAAATTAGCTGCGCCTAAGATGGAATCGCAGATAGCATGTATTAACACATCAGCATCAGAATGTCCTATTGCACCTTTTGTATAAGGGATTTTAATGCCGCCTAAATAAAAATCACAATTTTTTTTTAATTTATGAACATCAAAACCAAAACCGACTCTTATAGTCATTACTTCTTATTTTTATTTTTGTAACCATTCACACCTTATTTTTTGTAAACAATATTTTGTGGTATATATATTGTTAAGAATTTCTAATTGCTCTAATTGACCTAATTAACCTAATCAAATCCCAATCTCCAATTTCTAATGTCCAGTTTTGGCATTGAGCATTATTTGGTTTATTTGTCATTGTGTATTGGTGATTTTTTAGGTCAATTAGGTTAATTAGAAATTAGGTCAATTTAATTTTAATCATTTAAGCCGTTAGTTGATGGATATAATTTTTAGTTGTGAACGGTTACTTATTTTTTTCTGAAAAAGAAGGTTTATTTTGCTCTGCAAAGGCATCAAAATCAAATAACAGAGAAAAACGTAATGTATTTTCTAATGGATTATGTTGATCAGTAGGAATAAGATAAGCAAAATCTAATCCAAAGACATTATATTTAAGTCCTGCACCAACAGTAAAAAATTTTCTGTTTCCTTTATTTTTATGTTCGCAGAAATATCCTGCTCTGATGGCAAATTGTTTATTATACCAATATTCTGTTCCAACAGAATAAGTAAGTTCGTGCATCTCTTCTTTAAATCCACCTGGAGCATCACTAAAAGATTGAAACATTCCACTTACTACTGGTACATCAGGACTTTTTCCATATTGGATAACATCTGTTGAATCAGAATAATAGACAGGAGGAGTAGGAACTAATAACTTATTAATATCAAATAAAAATGATAAAGAATTATATTCATCTAAATCTGATGTATATGATGCACCTATACGCATATTAATAGGGATAAAATCGCGTTCTGTAGTTTCTGTATATGATATTTTATTACCAATATTTGAAATATTAGCACCAAGAGCAAGCAGTCCTTGCTGATTAGCTATTTCAACATCTTTTTTATAATATACAGATACATCTGCTGCCACAGCATTTCCCGGATGTGATGGATTTCCTTGCACGTATTGTCCGCATGTTAAATCAGAACGTATATATCGTAAAGCAATACCTCCTGACATATTTTCTGAAAATTTACGTGAATAAGCAGCATCAACAGCAAATTCATTAGGTTTGAACTGTCCTGTAACTTCTCCAACAATATTAGTAAAAGTTATATCTCCTAAAGAAAAATATAGTAATGATACTGCAACAACCTGATTTTCATCTATCCGTTTGTATCCTGATATATAAGCCAAATTTATATCATTTACCAATGCTCTTAGCCAAGGGCTGTATGAAACAGAAGCTCCCATATTTTTTTCAATAAAGGCATATTTTGCAGGATTCCAATGTAATGAATTTGCATCAGGTTCTGAAGCAACACCGACATCACCCATTGCGCCTGCTCTTGCATCAGGAGCAATCAATAAAAATGGCACTGATGTTGTTATTGTATTAACTTGTCCAAGCAATTCATTCGTTGTAAGAGTGCTCTTTAAATTATTTTGAGCATTACTATGAAATGTCAAAAAAGCAAAACTTACAATAAAAATCAATAAATATTTTTTTTTAATATACATAATAATATAATTTTTTGTTACTATTTAGATATATAATCAGTTCCGATAAATGCCGTAGGATATTATCCAACGGGATAAATATTTTTTACTGTTTTAAAATACAAATATAACAATATTTTATAAAAAAAAACGAATATAAATAATATTTATTTAACGAATATAAATAATATTTATTATTTTATTTAAAAAAAAAAATACGTTCAGATTTCCTAATTCATAATTATTAACAATATAGATGAACAGCGAGTTATAAAAATGTATATTTTACTTCACTTCCACTCTAATACCTTCGGAGTGCGATGCAAATTCAGGAGCATACATACATTGAATTGATGTAATACCATTTGAGAAATCGCCTTTGTGTGTTACCCATAAAGGATATTCAAAAACATAAGTTCCTTTGTTGAGATGACTGAAGAAAAAATTTGTTGAAACATCTTTTGTGCTTTCATAATATCCCAGTCCATCCTGATACTTATACTGGCTTATAACATTAAGTGGTTCAAAACATGCGGCACGCATATCTTTCATGTGCACATACTCCATTCTACGATCTACACGTAACTCAATACGAACTATCACTTTGTCACCAACATTTATAACATTATTACTGATTGGCTTAATTACTTTACCGGAGCTTGTCTGAACTTCTTTAAAAAGTTGTTTTTCTATTTTTAGCGGGGTCTTATGTGGAGTTATCTTGTCTAATTGTTCAAAATATTGCCAGTATAAAGCTCCCCAACTAACACCCTGATCTTTTTTAGTAACTTTTACATTTCCCATTTTTGACTTAATTTCGTTACTGGTCCACGATGTTTTAAAATATCCTGTTCCTGCTTCAACTTTAACATCAGGCATCTCTTTAGGATTAATTTTAATATCGCCTACCATTATTTCTATTGCCGATTCAGTAGCAAGCCAGTCAGTTCCTCTCAGCAACAAGGCATAAACTGCTTCAGTAGTTGCCTTGGTTGTTTTCCAGTCCTGAGTTTGCTTTTGTTTCAATAACCAAACCCGCAAGTCATCAGTTACTTTTTCATCTTTAAGTATCTCATCAAAAGCTTCTATGAGCAATGAATGTGTTTCTATGGGTGCCTGATACCAATAATATCCGCTATTATTATCTTTCCAGTACATTCCCATTTCTTCTGATGTCTGTGCAAGTTCTTTCAGTGATTTGATAATATCCACAGGAGTATTTTTATCCTCATAACGATTCAATCCAAGAGCTATCATTCCTTGCATATATCTGTTTTTGTTTATCCAGTATTTTGCTGCCTGTGCTTTAAAATAATTAAATGCTTCTTTTGATTGTGATGGTATTTGTCTGTCTAAAAAGAAACTTCTTGCATACAGATATTGTATCTGATAATAGCTGGTATGGTCTTTTTTTATTTCGTCTTTGTCATAATGTTTTTTTATCCATTCATAATCTTTTCTTATTTCATTATCAAGATAAGATATTCCTTTTGTAACCATTTGCCATATTTTATTATCATTTCTGATATCTTTTACCCCAAGATGATCCAGATGTCCAAAACCTGTAATAATATGCTGAGTAATATATCTGTCGTCAGGTCCGCCTTTAAACCAAACCCAGCCGCCGTTTGATGCCTGTAGCTTACCAAGTTTTCGTTTGGCACTATTAAGGTTATTTGCCATATTATTAAGGTCAAATAGTAATCCAACACGACGTTTTCTTTGGCTTTCGTCCTGTGCATCCAATACCCAGGGAGTTTCTTCAAGCATTAATGATTTTAATTCCTGATTTTTTTCAAGATTAGATAATAATGCTTTTGATTTGGGGATATTTTTCCATGAATCAAATACTCTTTTTATTTTAGGTGATGAATTTGCAATATGTGATGCAATACTATTGCCGTAATATCTGCTAAACACCTGCTCTGCACATTCGTAAGGATATTCAATAATATAAGGCAATGCCTGTATAGCATACCATGCAGGATTTGCAGTAAATTCAAGGGTTAATTTATGATTTTTTAAAGTTTTTGATTTGCCTGAATTTAACAGTTTAACAAATTTAAACTCCTTTGTTTGGTTGCTTCTGATAGGCATAGGCATTGTTTCTGTTACCAGCATCCTGTTTGTCAGCACAGGAATTGTATTTTCCTCGCCATCAGAAAACTTGGAGGTCTGTGCAGTAAATCTGTAAGTAACTGCCTGCACTCCTTCAGGTACTTTAATTGTCCAGTTGATATTAGTGCTTTGTTCTGCTTTTACAGAAAATGTTTGTATAGCATTATTGTTGCCAAACAAATTGTCAACAGGTTTCATTGTCAGTGCATCAAACAAAAATAGTTGTGCCTTGCCTGACAAGTCATTTTTACTGATATTTGAAATTTTTGCAGATAATGTCATCACATCATTTTCTCTCATAAACCGTGGAACGTTTGGCACCACCATAAGGTCTTTCTGCGTTATAAGTTCATTGTCAATCAGACCAAACTTTAAATCTTTTGTATGAGCAAAACCAAGCATTTTCCATTTTGTTAATGCTTCGGGTACAGTAAATTTAATTATTATTTCACCTTGCTCGTTAGTTTCAAGTTGTGGAAAAAAGAAAGCTGTTTCACTGAAATTTTTCCTTACTTTAACAGGTATAAACATTTCGCCATTTCCCTCGCCTGAAATACTACCGCCTGTTGCTGTATTCATTGTTACTGTTTTGTCTTGTGCTAACATAGATACAGTGGTTTCGGCTTCGGCTTTCTCCTCACCTGCTGCAGAGGGCATATCACTACCTTTATACATCTTCCTTTTAGAAGGAATTCCATCTTCTTCTAAGTATGCTATACTTCCTGATGCTCGCGCATAGCTATGAAATCCTCTTCCATCTCTTCCGGTATAATCCAAATCATAATAATATCCGCCATAATAAAAGCCAAAGTAGTTTAGCCGGTCATAATAACGATATTGAAAAGAATTGTATGTATTCCAGTCATTCTGTAATAAATATGAAGCTACAGATGAGAATGCCCCGGATTTATACCAGTTCATAGAAGAGTAATATGTTTTGTAAATATCAAAGTACCAATTGTTTGGACTAAACGCATCAAGAGAAGCATCATAAAGAGTTGCCAGCATTTCAGCAGCTACTTTTTCACCTTTTGGTCCTTTTATTTTAATTCGCCATTCTTCTTTTTGTCCCGGATATAATTTGTTTCTGAAAGTTTCAAAAGTAATGTCAAGTTTTTTATTTGAATATGGGACTGTAATTAACTCGTTATACTCATAGCTTCTGTTGTGTTTTACCATTACAAAATGAACAGCAAAGTTTCCTCTGTGTTTTTCTTCAACAGGTATTTCAATAAGCTTTTGCTCATTGTTAAGTGTGAACCATTCTTTATGAATTATCTTCTCTTTATGCTCTATCTCAAAAATCACCTTTACATCTTTATCTGCACTGCCAATTAAAAACAGGGCTTTTTCTCCCGGCTCACATTTTATTTTTACAGGTGTAAACCATAATATTTCATTTATAGCTACTTTTGTATCTGTTGGGTTATAAAGTGTAATGTAATTTTGATATTCAACATCTTTGCCGTAAATATCTTTTGACTTTATCTCTATAAGATATTTTCCCTGTGCCCAATTGCTGATATTGTTTAATTCTATCTTATTTTCCTTTTTATTTTTTATATCAAAAACTTTTTCAAATACTTTTTTCTCTTTTTCTAACTTGGAAACATTGTCTTCATCAGAATACATGCAATAAGGGAAAGTTTTATAATATTCATCTTTTTTCATGTTTTTAATATCAGGTTCAGCCCAAAGTCGCTTATTATAAAGTTGTGTGTTTTCTTTAAGTTTATATATTACAATATTTCCTTTTGCAGGAATAAATTCACCACCAAGATTAGTTGTGTTTAACTCAAATTGTTTGATTTCTTTATTGTTTACTTTATCTTTTAGGTCCGTATTTATCAGTAATGCAGTATATCCTACTGTAACACTTTGTGTAGAGCTATGTGTTTCACCATTGATATCAGTAACATCAGCAGTAATTGTGTAAATAAATGAAGGTTTCAATTTTCTGTTAACAGAAAGGTCAGGAGTGGCATTAAACTCTATTTCAAACTCACCTTTTTCATTACTAGTAGTTGTACCATAAGTTATTACAGTTTCTTCAGAACTAGGATAATACCAGCTCCACCAATACCAGCGATATGGGAAATATGCACTTCGTTTTACTTCGTATTTTACATCTGCACCATCAATATTAGAACCTGCATAAGCTTTTGCCAAACCTTTAGCAGTAACTTTTTCATTAAGTTTATAGCTTCCTTTTACCGGCTCAAAAGTTACTTCAAATTTCGGTCTTTTATATTCCTCAACAGAAAAATACTTATAACCATACGAATTTGAAACTTGCATTTGTCCTGTTAGCACTCCTTGTGGTAAGGTAAATGTTCCGCTAATTGTTCCATATTCATTAGATGTAAGTTTTATATCTCCCTGTTTCTGATAATTTACATCATAAAGACATACAGTTGAAGTATAATTTGGAAGTATTTTATAGTGTTCTCCATCTTTTTCCATAACTATCCCTTTGAAATAGATTGTTTGCCCCGGTCTGTATATTTCTCTGTCTGTAAAAAAGTGAGTAACAACATATTTTCGTTCATCGTTCTTATATGATTCATACTGGTAAAACTGCTCGTTTGTAAACAGCTTATCATTATCTTTAATAAATTCAATATCAAAATTTACACCATATTTGGATTTTGGTGATACATGAAAATACCCATCTTTGTTACTATTATAAGTTCCGGATTTTACCATTTTATATTTTTGGGATATATAGTCATATTTTTCTTTCCATAATATTGCAGTAACTCCTGATAATGGTTCCCCTGTTTCTCTGTTATATACATAAAAGTCGTATTCACTATTAACATCTTTACGGCTTGTGTATGCAATATTTGTAATTTGAGTAAAACTATATGCAATAGCATTTTTCTTAGGTGAAAAATCTTTTTTTGGACTTGCCAATACAAGATAATAACCAAACTCTAATTCGGAGAATTTTTTTTCAACATTATGTATTTGATAATCACCGTCGTTTTTTAGTTCTGTGTCCCATTCTTTAACAGGTTTTAATTTTGACAAATATTTTAACAGATCATCACCGTATAAGTTTTTAATATTGTTATAATATATTTTTTTTGTGGTTTTTATTAATCTGAAATATAATTTATCTGTATTTTTATACGATATATACATTAAAAACGGTTTTTCCGGTTGGTTGTATGCTTCAAGATTAAAATTTACTGATTTTTCTGTGATTTGCTGTTGCAGTGCTTTACAATAACCTGCTCCTGTTGATTTTGGAAAACGTTTAATAGCTTCTTCACAATATTCATAAGCTTTTTTCAGAAACCATTTGTTATCATTGGATATTAAAGGTTGATATTTTAATCCACGTGCCTGATATAGCAGAGCTATTTGATAAGATATTTCAACAGATATTGGCTTATCAATATGTTTTTTTTCCAATGCTTTAAGTGCATAGAAATACAGAGTATCTTTTTCAGGAAGCACAGAGTTTTGGTATATAAATGATAATCTCTTCATATCAGCATCAATAAAGGCATCTAAAGTATCATCTTCGCTATGAAATAGTAATAAATCCTGTAATATTTTTATTGCATAATATTTTAAAGACATAGTGTCTTCACATTCAATTTTAATTTTTACAAATTCTTTTGCAGGATTAAAGTATTCTTTTTTGTCAATTTTAAAATTGCTTGCAGGTTTTGTTATTCCCGATTCTGAGTTCATCATAAAATTAACTGCTCTGTGTGCGAGAAAATCGTATAGTGTTGGACGAAAATGTTTTGATCCGGGATATTTGGTAAGTATGTCGTCATACAGCCCTAAATTTGTTCTTTTTAAACTGTCAGCATTTTCTAGTGATAGTTTAAAATGTTTTGCTGACTGATCAATAATATGTTTAATATCCCATGTGTTTATATCTTCAGATGAAAATCCAACTGTTTCGGTGCGATTATAAAATTTCCATCTGTTTGTCTGATAAAATGACCAGTAAACATCAGCAAGTAATGAATGTAATACCGGTTTAAGCGGAAAATATGATGAATCAATTTCTGCTTTCATTTCATTCACGATTTTTTGGTATGGATTTTCTTCAAGGGATATTTTATATTTTTGTTTATATATTATTGATTTTATTATCTGTGCGTAGTTTGTATCCTGTTTTGCTTTTTTATAAATAGATTCAACAATAATAAGTGCTGATTTTGGCAGATTCTTTTTTTCAAATTCATCAACTTTTTTCCATACATCTTCATAAGTGCTACCTTTTTTGAATATCAAGGGAGAATTGTCTGTAAAATTATTTTTTTTGTTAATAATTATTGCACTTGCTGTTATTATTATTACGCACAGTGCCAATGCGATAAATATAATTTTTTTTACTTTCATTTGTTTATATTTTTTTATTGTCATGATTAATATTTTTATTGAAAGTTACAAAAATATGATTTTATAAATAAAAAATAGATAAAAAATATGTAAAATTATTATTTTAATCAATTTTTTCAAAAATTCTTGTTAATGTGGTATATTTTGACTTTATGAACAAACTCTATATAATATATTTGACGGAAAGCAATACTTTATTTCGTTTGTATCGTTCAACTTATGTTTTATTTTTTGTATCAATTATAATAGTAACAGGTCCGTCATTTATTAATTCTATTTTCATTTTAGCACCAAATTTGCCTGTTTGAACCTGCTTTTCAAAATCAATCTCTAATTGTTTGATAAATTTTTCATAAACAGGTATTGCTGTTTCGGGCTTTGCAGCTTTATTGTATGAAGGTCTGTTACCTTTTTTTGTGTCTGCATGTAATGTAAACTGACTTATTAAAAGAATTTCTCCGTTTATCTCTTTTACAGACAAATTCATAACTCCTTTTTTATCGTCAAAAATTCTAATATTAACAATTTTATTACTAAGCCATTTTATATCTTCCTGATTATCAGCGTTTTCTATACTTAAAAAAATAAGTATTCCTTTATTAATCTTATTTTTTATCTCATCATTTATACTTACAGATGCCTGTAAAACTCTTTGTAAAACTACTCGCATAATATAATATTAGAAATTAAATAAATTTTAATTTGTTTTTTATATAAAAATAATCGTATCTTTGTAAGATAGATATAAAATATTGTATAATTTTTTCAAAAATAGTAAAAAAATATCACTACTGTCCGACTAATAATGTTCCAATTACCTGAAAACGATAATGCAAAATTAAAAGTTTATAATTATACAGGAGAATATATTGCAACTCTATTTGATAAAACTGCTAATGCAGGACAGGTATATAAAATTGAATTTAACACAAAGAAATTATCAGCAGGCACTTATTTTATTACATTAAAAACAGGTAACAGACAAGTTACAAAAAAAATGGTAATTATAAAATAAAATAATTAAAAATTTTTAGAATAATTTTTGCATTTAATCATAAAAATTATGTATTTTGCAGTCAAAATCATTAAATAACATTTTATTAAACAATTAAAAACAAAAATACTATGAAAAAATTATTACTTTCTTTAATTATGCTTGCTTTCTTTTGTTTCACTATGCAGGCACAACCCGTAGTTCATCTTGACAGAACTTATGGCGGACCATTAAATGATGGTGGATCTACAGTAAGACAAACGCCTGATGGTGGGTACATTATGGTTGGACTTACAGAGAGCTATGGAGCAGGAGGAACTGATATTTATCTGATTAAAGCAGATAAATATGGTGATATACTTTGGACAAAAACTTATGGAGGAACAGGTACAGACAGAATAATGTCGGCAATGAATAACAACCTTCAAATAACTGCAGACGGAGGCTATATTATTATTGGTGCTACAACCAGTTTTGGTGCAGGTAACTGGGATGCATGGCTTATTAAAACTGATGCATACGGAGATACTCTCTGGACAAAAACATTTGGCAGTCCATCATTAGATCTTGGTTATGTTGTTTATCAAACAAATGACGGTGGCTATATTTTTACAGGACAAACATGGGGCTTTGGATCCTATTATAATAATGTCTGGTTAGTAAAGACAGATGCTGATGGTAATTTAGAATGGCAGAAAAATTACCCAATATATAATTACGAAGCAGGTCAGTCATTACAACAAACTGCAGACGGAGGCTATTTGGTAACAGGTCTTACTTATGGAGCTCCGTATGCTTTTTTACTGAAAACAGATGCTGATGGTAATTTTGAATGGGAAAATAATATTATTTATGGTTGTGGGTATTCAATTGAAAAAACATCTGACGAAGGTTTTATAATTTGCGGAACGACAGGCGGCGATTCTTTTTTAACAAAAACTGATGCAACAGGTAATATATTATGGACAAAGGTGATTACAGGACCAGGTGCAAACTTTGCTTATGCAATACAACAGCTTGATGATGGCGGATACATTGTTGCAGGAGAAACCAACGGATTCGGGGGAGGCTGGGACTATTATGTTTTCAGAACAGATGCCAGTGGTGACACATTATGGACACAGGTTTATGGAGGACCTGGAAATGAATGGGCTAAATCAATACAGATTACAGATGATGGTGGCTATGTAATGTTAGGATATACAACAAGCTTTGGCGCAGGCGAAGGTGATTTTTGGCTGCTTAAAATAAAGGAAATTGAATATCCCGGATATATTACAGGCAGGGTTTATAAAGATGATGATGATAATTGTATATATAACGAAACTATAGATGGACTACTGGTAGGCAATATGCTCAAAGCCGAACCGGGACCTTATTATGTTTTTACAAATAGCGAAGGAAATTACAAATTTGAGGTAGAACCTGATGAATATACTGTTAGCCCCGCAACTATACCAAATGAACTATTTGGATTTCAGGATTGCCAGCTTGATACATCTTACACGGTTACAGTGGCATCGGGCAGTGTTGTTACCGATAATGATTTTGCTTTGGGAACAAAAGACCCGCCTGTTTGTGAGGGTTCTGTTAGTATTGTATCTGCTCCTTTTGAACAAGGAGATTGTCTGCCCCCGTATACTTTATCATCTCCTTGTCCTGGTTTTTTGCATAGATACTGCTTTACTATTACCAACACCGGCACGCAAGTAATTGGACCCGGCTCTAATGTGCAAGTTGCTCTTGACCCAAATATGACTTTTAGTAGCGAAGTATCAAATACTTGTGGTACAGCTTTGGTTGGCGATTTTAGCGATATATCCAACCCTGTGTGGAATGTTACCAATGCAAGCGTATTGAACAACAATGGCAAATTTTGCACAGTATGTTTTAATGTTAATGTTTTAGGCGTTCCCTTTCCTTTTGGTTCACCATATTCTACTACTGCTACTTTTAATGCATGTGGTGAGATTTATACAGATACAGAATTAGATTACGATGTATGTTCTTGTGACCCCAATGATAAATTAGTTTCACCAAAAGGTTGTGGACCTTATGGAAATACTGGCAGAGACGAAAATATTACTTATAATATTCGTTTTCAGAACATAGGTACAGGACCCGCACATAATGTTGTTATCAGAGATACTATTGATTTTGATTTTGATATTTTTACATTAAATATTCTAAATACAAGTCATACAATTACAGGTTTGCAGATAAATCCGGGTAATGAAATTGTTTTTAGTTTTGAAGGTATTGAATTGCCCGACAGTTTGTCAGACCCACAAGGCAGTAAAGGTTTTATCGTTATGGAATTAATGCCTTTATCTAACCTTCCCAATGGGACAGAACTTACAAATCGGGCTGCAATTTATTTTGATAATAATCCGCCTGTTATAACAAATACAACTTTAAATACTATTCGTGACTATCCTTACCCGATAGCAGATTTTACAGCAAACAGACAATGTGAAAGCATAACAGACAGCTACGATTTCTTTTATACAGGAAATACTGCTGATAATGCAACTTTTTATTGGGATTTCGGTGCAGACGCTACTCCTCAGTTTTCTACGGAGAAAGACCCTTTAGGAATAATTTTTAGCAGTACAGGATTAAAAGATGTAAGTTTAACTCTTACACGTTACGGATGTACTTCATCTGTTATTCAAACTATTGATGTAATAAATGTATGGTGTGGAAATAACAATAATAAAATACTTGTATGTCATATACCGCCCGGTAATCCTGAAAATCCTCAAACAATATGTATTAGTCTGAATGCTTTACCTGCACATCTTGCACATGGCGATTGTGTGGGACCTTGCTTTAATTCTGTAATTAAGAAAGCTAATGCGGAAAATAATAATGAAAGTATTGTTGATATTGCAATAGAAGAAAGTTTTATCGCATATCCAAATCCTTTCAGTGATAACACAATACTTAGTTTTACTGCATCTGAGGAAAATAATGTCTTATTACAGGTTTATAATTATACAGGACAGAAAGTTGCTACACTATTTGATAATACAGTAGTAGCAGGAAAACAGTATAAAGTAGAATTTAATACAGACGATTTGCCACAAGGGGTTTATATTGGTGTGTTACAAGATAATAATGAAACTAAAGTTATTAGATTATCTCTTATAAAATAATTTTGTGGAATTTTAAAAATACCTGAGAATTTTTTCTCAGGTGTTTTCTTATTGTATTAATTATATTCATTTAATATTCATTTAATGATTTTTAGAAAAAACATATTTATAATTTATTTATTTATTATAACTTTTATTTATTCTGGATATTCGCAGGTAATTCCTTATGGAATATCATCAGATTCTCTTGTAATAAATACACCGCCCAATACTATAATTTATGAAGGAGCTTATCATATTACTTATTACAAGCCCGCAAATTATGATAGTTTAAGCAGCCCTATTCTTTGGTATGTACATGGTTCAGGAGGTGCGGGGGCAGAGGGACCTGCAATATTGACTGATATAGTAGAAAGAAGAAATGCATTAATTATTTCTCCAACTATGCAAATTGGTTCGCTTGGTTGGGCTTATGTTAGTAATAGCTATTTTGACACTATAACTGGATGTGGTCAAGTCTTATGGTCAACACAAATATTTAAGGATATTTACAGGCATGTTTTGCAAAGGGAAAATCGTACAAACATTCCTGTTTATCTTACAGGATTTTCACAAGGAGCTCAGTTTACTTCCCGTTATATGCTTGTAAGACAATTTGACCCCGATTCTATTCCAATACAAATGGCGGTTTCTGTTAATCCTGCAAACTATACATTGTGTACGGATACATTTAATGGAACTGTAATGGATTGGACTTTTTATCGTTGTGGATTAGCAGGAGAATCACCTTATGATGGATGCACAACTTGGAACTATATTCCGGTAAGCTCATTAATATGTAATTCTCATGTAAAACAATATTACAATGAAAACTATGGGGTATTGATAGGAACTCTTGATACGGCTACTTTTCAGGGCTTTTGTCCAGGACAGGGCGGGGATAATCGGTATGAGAGAGCAATAGCATTTTATAATTTTTCAGATACTAATGCAGTTAACAGAGGAACTATATTAAGATGGCAATATGGCGAAGTGCCTGGTGTTGGGCATGATGGATATGCAATGTATAACACTATACTTGCAGGTGACTCTATTCCGCTTGCAGAACGGATGTTGTTTGAAACACCTTATCATAATGTCCCTTATTTTCCACCCTCTGCTGATTTTAGCTTTGAAGTTTCTGAAGATTATTGCAATCAGGTTTCATTCAAAGTATTTTGTATAAATAATGTATTTCCACCTTCTGTTTTCTGGAATTTTGGCGATGGTAATACAAGTACAGATATTGCACCAACTCATACTTATCAGGATACAGGCACTTATCAGATTGAATTAAATATATGG
>Ga0265594_1001833_pt1 | contig 15979 bp, 20 predicted proteins | sample saktaG_11_FD_190147 | JGI IMG/M metagenome (GOLD analysis project Ga0265594, IMG submission 190147) | Saline water microbial communities from Sakinaw Lake, British Columbia, Canada - sak_2011_5_24_80m | ecosystem: Environmental > Aquatic > Non-marine Saline and Alkaline > Saline ... | reverse complement strand
TCTTAGTTTCTGAATTTGGGAGGAGTTGAAGCTCCTGTTAGGAATAAACGCAATCTCAGCTTTTAACGGTAAGCTTCCCAGAGCCAGTTTCCCCAGGGTAGTCATGTTCAGTCCCGGCTTTTGGTTTGGCCATGGCTCGCCTCCTGAGGGATGTTATTTTTGGTCTAAGTCTTTGATTAGCTCATCAACCGAGTCAAAAGTCCTGACTCGCCCAGCTTCAATGTCCTCGTCGGCCTCCCTCTCGCCTTCCTGCCATCTTTTAGTCCAAAAATAAGCCTGACTCTTATCTACTAACTTCTTCGGCATTAACACAGCTCTCTCGTCCATCACCTCAATTTCTACCAGGTCGCCCTCCTCAATGCTAAGCTCTTTACGCACAGATGCCGGCAGAGTAATCTGTCCGTGTCTGGTAACCTTGCTGTATGCTGGCATCCCTATCACCTCCTACGGTCGCTCCAGTGTCTCATCATGACGTCCGATATTCCGGCCCTGAATCTCAACGTTTTCCGGCTCGACATAGAGCGGCCGCATCCGGCTGTTTGCCGGCTGGAGCCGGACACGCCCCGGCAGGCGGCAGGGGACTACTTGCTGCTGAAAGATATAAAGGAATTTAGAGTACTAAACCCTGGTAAACGTTTCACCGGCCTTGGATTTATGGGTGTCGATATCAACCCCAAGTGATGTCGCCAGCGTCGTGGCCATGTATTGATTCAGACTTGTTCCTTCAACAAGCGCTCTATTTGCCAGTAATTTGTGAAGAAAAGGGGAGAGTCTCAGGCTAATTTGCCCACTATACTTATGCCGTATGGGTTCAGGTATCTTCAGCCCTCTCTCCAGATTGGACTTTATCCAATCATTCTTAACCGCTTCAATTTCCCCAACAGCCTCCTGGGGAGTATCACCATGTATCAAGCAGTGAGGAAGTTCCGCAACCCTGGCAACCCAGTACGGACCATCTCCATCATCCCACATTTCAACGACTATGTTATAAGGGAGCTTCGCATAGTACTCCAGGTCTTTTTCTATGTCCTTTGTATTCTTTACGCTCTTCTCCATTTTCATTACAATCCTTACCAATACGAAAGTTGTATTTACAAACTATCTATAATATCAAGCAACTCTTTAACGTAGCATGACTTTACAGGGTTTTCTCTCTTGTACGGCATCGTATGGTTCCCTATTATAGCCTTCGGGTGTTTGCTTCCTTCTTCGATAGCTCCGTGTGCTCTAATCAAATTCTCAAAGTCTGATAACGAGGTATTTCTTACATTTCTACGTGCTTTGTCTTCCAGCTTTTGTTTCCGAGTCATTGAGTATTAACCCCCACGGCATATTACACCCCCTCTGTTTCTATTTCAAATGATGGTATCATATATGATACCATTTGTCAAGCAGATTACCGGACTTCCTCAAATAACTTGCAAAATATGGTCGCCTACGCTATTCCCCTGATGACACCGATAACCCGGCCCTGAATCATGACGTTTTCCGGCGCCGCGTAGAGTGGCCGCATCCGGCTGTTTGCCGGCTGAAGCCGGACACGCCCCGGCTCGGTATAGACCTTCTTCAGGGTCGCTTCCTGCTCTACCTTAAGCCACACCGCTGCCATCTCCCCGTTCTCCACCACATTCACATACTGCATCAGGACGATGTCACCGTCACTTACCAGGGCATCCACCATTGATGACCCCTTTACCCTGAGGGCATAAATCCCTTCCCGCCCCCGGGTCAACTCCCCGGCTACCGCCACCGTCTCCGCACCGGCGCTGACATCCCAGGTATCGGGGGAAGGCACCGGGACCGGCTCCCCCGCCGCTATCCGGCCGATGATGGGGATCTCAACCACCCCGGGCAGGTGAGACGGGGAAAGGAGCCTGATGCCCCGCGACAGGCCGGGGCGGCGCCTTAGATACCCCTCCCCCTCCAGGGCGTTCAGGTTATAGCTTGCCACTGAGGTTGAGCTAATCCCACAGCCGGCCATGATGTCTCTGAGGCTGGGCGAGTAGCCATTTTCCTCCCCGAAGCGGCGCATAAAATCAAGTATCCGTTGCTGCCTGGTTGACAGTGTCATCTTCCCTCACCGGTCGCCATGACGAACATCTGTGCTACTTTAGTCCGGTTACGAGCATTTGTCAAGTGCCGTCACCGGCAAAGAGCAAAAAACGACAAAACTGCATTGACGCTGGCAGCACATTTGTGCTATTTTAGCCCGTACCGGTCTTTTTGAGTTTGAGAGGTGCACGATGGAAACAGATGAAATTGAACTGGACTTGCCGCCGGAGTACTGCCACTACCGTGATGAGGGCTGCGAAATCTCAAGCTCCTGCCTCAACTGCCCGCTTCCCCGGTGCATCTACGACCAGCCCGGGGGCAGGCGGCGCTGGCTGAAGAAGCACCGCAACTACCAGATAATAAAGTCGGCAGCCAACCGGGGCCTGGGGGTAAAGGAGCTGGCAGCGGAGTATAACCTCAGCCAGCGGACCGTCCAGCGGGTACTGAAGAAGGCGCGTGAGTAAGGGAGGCTTAAGACATGGCCATGAATGAGACCACGATTACCCAGCAAATAGCCCAGATGGACCGTGACCGCATGAAGGCCTATCGGGAGATGCTGGACTTTTATCACGGCAGCCACTGGGAGGGGAGGACGATAAGAGGAGAGAAAAGGCTTACCTTCAACTACGCCAAGACCCTGGTGGACAAGGTCACGAGCTACCTGATGAGCGGCGTTGACTTCGCCGTGGACGCCATTGAGGACTCGGATGAGGCCCGGAGTAGGGCACGGGCAGCCGAGGCGGCCCTATATCAAATCTATGAGGCCAACCACTTAGACCAGCTCGACTTTGACACCGAGGTTGACTGCGCCGTCCTGGGGGACGCAGCATTCAAGGTCACCTGGGACCAGAGTGAAAAAAAGGTGCGCGTTACCGCCCCCGATGTCCAGGGCATCTACGCCTGGTGGCTGGGGGACGATATCTCCCGGGTATGGCGGGTCGCATCAAGGTACACCCTGGCTGCCGAGGAGGTAAAGCTCCTTTACGGCATCACCCCGAAGGGGAAGACGGCGGCCCTGGTTGAGTTGTGGACCGATGCGGCGTTTGAGCTGTGGCTCGATAACGTCCTGGTAGAGCAGAAACCCAACCCCTACGGCTTCATCCCGTTTGTTATCTTCCCCAACCTCCGGGAGCCGAAGAGGTTCTGGGGGGTATCCGATATCCCGCAAGTCATGGAGACGCAGCGGGAGCTCAACCGGGCGATGAGCCAGCTCTCCCGGATACTGGAGCTCTCCGGTAACCCTATCGCCGTCCTCGAGAATGTCGAGGAGTCGGAGGACATCGCCGTCAAGCCCGGGGCGGTGTGGAATATCCCCGAGGACGCCAAGGCCTATCTTTTAGACCTGCTGCAGGGGGGCGGCGTCAGGATGCACCTGGAGTATATCAACCTCCTCTACAGAACGCTGCACGATATCGGGGAATCCCCGCGGGCGGCCTTCGGGGGCATCGAGCGGGACCTCTCCGGGGTAGCTCTGGAGATTGAGCTGCACCCGCTACTCCAGAAGGTCAAGCGGAAGAGAATTATCAGGACCGCCGCCTACAACCGGCGTAATGAGATGGTCCTTAAACTTCTTGCCAAATACACCGACCCAGGACTCAAGACTCAAGACTTTAGACTCCGTGTCGTCTGGGGGCCGGTGCTGCCCCAGGACTTGGCCCGCCAGGTGCAGAGCGAGCAGCTCATGGTCCAGACCGGCATCCACTCCCGGCGCCGTGCGATGGACGAGCTGGGAGTAGTCGACCCCGAGTCTGAATTTGAGAGGTGGCTTGAGGAGAGGGGCAGAATACTCTCCATGAATAGAGACTTTAACGCCAAATCCACCAGGGGCGGAGCGCGAGAGAGAGCTGTAGAGTCCCAGGCAGAAGGCGTCGAAGAATAGGGGCACTGGGGAAACCCCAGACCCCAAGAGAGGAGAAATGTAAACATGACTGAGGAAGAAGTAAACGCTTTACAGGACGAGCTGGCCTCGTCTAAAAAGGCAGTGGCTAGCTTAGAGACCGAGAAGCAGGCCCTTACCGGTGAGCTGGAAACCCTTAAGGGGGAGCTCGAGGCTAAGGGAACCAGGGACACACTCCGTGAGGAGATAGGGGGGCTTGAGGCGGCCGTTGCCGAGAGGGAAGCCAAACTTGGCGAAGTCCAGGGGCAGCTAACGGCACTCACCGAATCGGTTGCCGGGAAGGACGAGAAACTCCGGGCAGCCGGGGCAGGGGAGGACGCACTCCGTGAGGAGATAGGGGGACTGATGGCCAAACTTGAGGCTGCCACCGGGGGGCTCGCTTCCGCCGTCCAGAGCTACAGGGCGCTGGTGCTCGAGGCAAATCCCGCCGTCCCCGGGGAGCTCATTACCGGGGAGAGCATCGAGGAGATTTCAGGCTCCCTGGAGAAGGCGAAGAGCATCGTCGGCAAGGTGAAGGAAGGCCTGGCAGCCGAGGCAAAAGCGGTAACGGTCCCCGCGGGGGCGCCGGCCAGGACAGAGCCCGACCTCTCCAGCTTGAGCTCAACCGAGAAAATCAAGTATGCGATAGCCCGGAACAATAAATAACAGCCCCGTGTAGTATAGCAAGCTACTACACAGGGGAAAAGGAGTTTTATTATGGCATTAACACTAACCGAGGCAGCGAAGCTGTCAAACGATATCCTCGTGCAGGGGGTAGTCGAGACCATCATCAAGGACTCCCCCGTCCTCCAGAACCTCCCCTTTATCGAGATCGTGGGTAACGGCCTTACCTACAACAAGGAGAACGCCCTCCCCACCATCGACTTTTACGATGTCGGGGATACCTGGCAGGAAAGCACGCCCACCTTTACCCAGGTGACGGCCAGCCTCTGTATCATGGGCGGTGACGCCGACGTGGACAATTTCCTGAAGGCGACCCGCTCCAACATCCAGGACATCGAGACGGCGGTCATCGAGCTCAAGGCAAAGGCGCTCCGCCACTCCTTCGAGGAGAAGTTCATCTACGGGGATGCCGCCACCAGCACCAAGGAGTTCAGCGGCATAAAGAAGCTCATCGATACCGCCACCGCATCAGACCAGGTAATTGCGATGGCCGCTACCGGGGCGACGCTGACACTGGCCAAGATTGACGAACTCATCGATGCGGTAAAGGGAGGCAAGCCCGATATCCTCCTGATGAGCCGGCGCTCGAGGCGCAAGATTAACGCCCTGGCGAGGGCCGCCGGCAATAACCTGGAGGTCGGGACCGGCAAGCTGGGTGAGTTCGTTCAGCTCTACAACGGCATCCCTATCGGGGTATCAGACTGGATTCTGAACACCCACACCGTTGCCGACAGCGTGGAAACGCTGAGCACCGGGAGCGTCTGCTCCACCATCTACGCCCTGCAGTTTGGTGAGGGGAGCCTGGCGGGCCTCACTTCGCCGGGGCACATCACCGTGGAGCCCATCGGCGCCCTGGAGACCAAGGACGCTACCCGCACCCGCATCAAGTGGTACTGCTCCCTGGCGCTTTTCAGCGCTATCAAGGCAGCCGCTCTGATTGGCGTAAAAGACTAGGAAATTAAGCAAGGAGGTAAAAGCTCATGGCATTTGGAGACCCGGCAACCGGAAGGAAAATCCTGGACTCGGGAAGGGGCACGGAGCCCCAGACCGTTACCCTTGCTGAGGCGTGCAAGGTGGGTGACGTGCTCGGCTACAGCTCGGGCTGGAAGCGGACGCTGGCCACCGTCGGAACCGCAATCCAGGGCAGGGTAGTCGCCTTGAGGGACGGCGCCAGCGGCGAGGAGGTCCCCGTGAGCGCCAACCCCGTGGTGGGCGGCTACACCGGGGCTACCGCCGGCAACTATGTCTATGTCGCCGAGGGCACGGACTACGGGAAGATTACCGAGACGGCTCCCACTACCACCGGCGACTGTAACGTCATTATCGGAGTCGCCCTCTCGGCAACCAAGGTGATGTTTTTCTTAAACAGCCGGGCGGACAGCGTGGCGTAGGAGTCTGGAGTCAAGAGTCTGGGGTTCCGAGCCGAGAGTCCAGAGTCGAGAGTCGGGTGGGGGACTCTAGACTCAAGACTGGTGACTAAAGACTAAGGAAGGAGGGCGAAATGGAGAGAAAAGAACAAGCAAACTGGCACTGCCGCTACCGCCTGGAAAAGAGGCATGGCGACATTAATGCCTTCAAGACCCCGGAGGGGAGGGCGGCATTCCTGGAGGGCACCGTCCCCTACGAGGTAAAGGAGGGAGAGGGCAACTGCCTCTTGAACAGCGGCATCAACGAAATATGGGACCTGGTTACCGGAGCGGTCTCCGGAGCCGACCACATCTTTGATAACACCCATGCCCAGATTGGTGTAGGAGACTCCACTACGGCCGCCGCTGCCACCCAGACCGACCTCCAGGCGGCCACCAACAAGACCTACAAGGCGATGGAGGCTACCTACCCGACCTCTACCACCCAGAAGGCAACCTTCAAGTCCAGCTTCGGCTCGGCTGACGCTAACTACGCCTGGCAGGAGTGGGTAGTAAAGCAATCGACCAGCGCCAAGTGCCTCAACCGCAAGGTAGAGTCCCTGGGGACGAAGACGACCGGTACCTGGACGCTGGAAGTGACCATCACATTGAGCTAGGAGCTTTTGAGTCCAGAGTCGAGACTCCAGACTCATGACTTTCTGACTCGTGACTAAGGAGGGGGGCGGGGGGAACTCCGCCCCCCGGGAGCAGTAAATGGCTGAAACACCGGACAATGACAGGGTCCTCAGTGCCATGCAGGCGGTTGACGCCTACCGTGAGGCGCACCGCCAGCTACACGCTGGCGGATGGTATAAAGGTATATCTGAAGACCACACCCCGCTGCTGGAAAAGCTGGTGAGCGATTTGGACAAACTGGGCTTTACCTCTACCGAAGCTGGCTTTGAGCCAAAGAAGACTGAGATATTGGCCAGGTTCTGGGCTGACAGTGATTTGCAGAATATCAAGGAGCTTGGCTTTGCTGATATGGAAGACTTTGAGGCCAGGGCGACTGGAGCTGATGGGAAGGCACTTGAGGAGAAGTGGCACTGATGGCTATTGAAACCTTAAGGCCGAATGCTGTAGGTTCTTTTACTGAGCTAACACCAGTCGGAGAAACTGCAAACTGGCAATGTGTAGACGAAGCAGTCGCAGATGAACTAGACACCTTTGTCGTGAACCCTGATTCAGAGACTACCAAGAAAGATACCTACGGCCTGCCCAATTCAAGTGGGTCGGGGGTTATCAATTCCGTTAAAGTTTACTTCCGTCTTCGGTCAAGCAATCTAGACGCCTTTTGTAAAGCTACTATCATTACTCACAGCACGCTTTACTATGGGCCGGCTGAGACCCACTACGATTCCACCTTCATAACCTATTCCCATACCTGGACTACCAATCCGAACACCGGAAGTGCTTGGACCTGGACTGAAGTAGATGCCCTGGAAGCAGGCATCACGATTTACATGATAAGCGACCAGCAGGTTACCCAGGTTTATGTAGAGGTTGATTATACCGACATCACCCCCAAGACCTCCGCAGATACCGGCTCGGGCTCGGAAGCGTCATCCCCAACCGCTGCCCAGGTAAAGAGCGATACCGGCTCTGGCTCCGATGTCCTCGCCCAGGCTCAGGCAATACTCACCAGGGCGGAGAGTGGCGGCGGCATAGACTCACTGCCCGGGCGGGACATTGCTGCAAATCAGGCCAGTTCCGGGGCAGACGCCCTGGCGGCATTGCTGGCGGCCTTGACTAAAGCCGAGGCCAGTTCAGGGGTTGAGGCTTTGCTGAGTAGGGCCATTACCCTGGCTGAGACCGGCAGCGGGGCTGAGGCGCTGGTTGAGCTAGTAGGGGCTTTAGTCCGGGCAGAGGCAGGCTCAGGGAGTGACAGCCTGGCCTCACTGCTGAACACCCTTGCAAAAAGCGATACCGGCTCGGGGGTGGATGCCAAGTTATCGTTCCTGGCTGCGCTGACCGGGGCTGAGGCAGGTTCCGGGGTAGAAGCATTACTTGCCAGGGCGATTATGTTAGCCGAGGCTGGGGCTTTAGTTGAAACCAGCTTGATTATATCGGCACTACTCGATACCGAGACAGGCTCCGGCGTAGATACCTCTACCTTGATAGCCGCCCTGCTCGGGGCTGATACTGCTGCCGGCACGGACTCAAAGGTCAGCCAGCTTGCCAGCATTATAAAAGCGGATACCGGCCTGGGAGCTGAAACCAGCCTTATTCTGGCTGTTTTAACATCAGCCGAAGCGGGCGCCGGGTTAGATGCCCTGGTTGAACTGATTAAATATGCCAACGTGCTCCTCGGCTCTGATAGCGGTTCCGGGATAGACGCCGGCGCGGTGTTACTGGCCCAACTATTGAAGGGCGAAACCGGCTCGGGAGCTGAGGCTTTACTTGATAGGGACTTGGCCCTGTCAAGCGAGGCGGGAAGCGGAATAGAGGCCTCTGCTTTGCTATCCGCCTTGCTGGCTGCTAACGATACCGGTGGTGGGCTTGAGGCCCTGGTGTTGCTCCTGGGAACCCTGGCAAGGGCTGATAATGGCTCCGGGGTTGAGGCTTTGCTCTCAATAGCAGCTTCCCTCATCGGGGCTGAAGCCGGCAGCGGAAGTGAGTCTTTATCTCTATTAGCCAATCTGGCAAGGGCTGAAGCCGGCAGCGGAGCCGACGGTCTTCTATCGCTCCTGGGAGAGCTCGCCGGGGACGAAACAGGCAGCGGACTCGAGGCGTTGGTGTCGCTGCTGGGAATTTTAAGCCGGGCTGATAGTGGCACTGGAGTTGATAGCCTGGCATCATTGTTAGCCACCTTGGGCAGGGCAGAGACTGGTTCGGGAGCTGAGGCAGTGCTCTCAGTGCTGGGGGCTTTAGTTCGGGCAGAGGCAGGCAATGGAGCCGACAGCCTGGCAGGGCTGTTAGTCACCTTGACCCTGGCTGAGACTGGCAGCGGGCTTGAAGCTTTGCGTGATAGAGTTATTGCCCTGTCGAGCGAGGCAGGAAGTGGAGCTGAGGCAGTGCTGTCGCTGCTGGGGGTTCTGGCGGCCGGAGATATGGGAGCTGCCGCCGAGCTTGCCGGCCTTCTCTTTGCGGCTGCCGCCCAGGACATGGGAGCCGGCACGGACGCCCAGGCTCTGGTGGCTCTATTTAACCTGGCTGAAGCAGGCAGCGGAGCTGAGGCCTTATCTCTGTTGGCCAATTTAGCGAGGGCTGAAGCCGGCAGCGGAACGGACGCCGTGCTGTCACTGTTAGCGGCGTTGGCCGGGAGCGAAGCCGGCAGCGGGACTGAAGTCTTGATATCGCTTCTGGTAAACCTGGTAAAGGCTGAAGCCGGCAGCGGGGCGGACGCCCTGCTTTCTAAAGGCCTGGTCATGGCCGATACCGGCTCGGGGGCTGAAGTGCTCGTATCGCTTCTGGCTGCCCTGGTTAAAGCGGAGACCGGCGAGGGTGAGGACCGCTACGCCGCTCTCCTGAGCCACGCTGCCAGGGGCGGAGGAATGAAGCTGCCGCCCGGAGGAAAAGTGAGTATATAAGTTCCGAGCCGAGAGTCAAACTCCAAACTCCAGACTCATGACTAGCGACTAAGGAGGGTGAGGTAGATATGAACCTAACCGGTATGATAACCCTGGTGAGGCGGGACTTAAAGGACGAGACCGCCCCTTACCGCTGGTCGGATGACGAGCTGACCCGGCACATCGACCGTGCCGTTAAAGAACTGTCGGAGAGGGTGCCCCTGCCGGCGATGGCTTTACTCCCCACCACCGCTGATTCGAGGGAGGTCGATATCTCGAGCCTGGAAGACCGCATTATGGTGCAGGCGGTCGAGTATCCGGTGGACGAGTTCCCTATCAGGTACCAGCGCTTCTCTGTCTGGGGGGACACCGTGACCTTAATCACCGGCGACATCCCCAACGGCGGCAACTGCCAGGTCTACTACGGGACGGTGCATGTCCTCAATGCGGCAGGCTCCACTATTCCCACGAAGCATGAGGACATCGTTACCGCGGGGGCGGCGGGCTACGCCGCCATCGAGATGGCCGCCTACGCCATCAACCGGGTCAATATCGGCGGCAAGTCGACGCCCCGGGAGTACCGCCTGTGGGGTAATGCCAGGCTTGAGACCTTCAAGGACAGGCTCAAAAGGCTGGGAAGGCGCAACCGCCTGCGCTCAAGCCAGCTTTATTAAGGAAGCAGGGAGAGTCTAAGGGGGGGCGCAGCCCCTCTTTAATAAAATACGTCCCCCTTTCCTTTGAAGGAGAGGGGGACCAAGGGGGTGAGGTAGATAAACATCTATAAGGAATTGTGGTCCCGCATCGGCGGCCGCCCCTGGACCTATATCGCCCGGGACCTGTGGCACAAGGCCGAGTTCGTCTGGATTATCGCCCTGGTAGCCGCCGGCGTGGCGCTGGGGCATCACTTCGACTGGATAAAGGTGCTCGAAATAATGGGCGTCTTCACCACCGGCTTTATCTTCGGCCACTTCTTCTGGGGGAAGGAGTACATCCCCGACCAGAAAGGGAGCCCTGTGTAATATAGCGAGCTATTACACGGGGGAACTGAAAGGAGAACAAGTGAGAACCCTCACCGAGACACTCAATGCAGCTCAAAAGGCAGCATCTGTCGATGCCCTGGTTAAGATTGCCTTAACCCACGGGGAAAGCTCCCATACTTACACCCGGGATCGCATCCTGGACATCAACCACACCGAGGAGCCGTATACCCAGCGGGCTGAGCTTAAGCTGGACAATTCAGACGGGGCGCTAACCAGCCTCGACCTCAAGGGCTATCAGGGGGTCATAAGCTATGGGGCGGCGACCGGCACCGGCGAGGAGTACTCCGCCTGCGCCCCCTTGTGGGTAATAGCCCAGAAATTCAACTCATCGCCGGGTAAGCTGGACTGTACACTCTCTCTTGTTGGAATACCCAACCTGCTGGCTGAGGATAAAGCCAGCGCAAGCTATATCCCCTTGAGTACCGATGTTAAGACAGTCAAGACGCTCCTCGGGGAAATTCTGGGGGCCACCCTGGCGTGCTACTCTCACTGCACCGCCTATACTGTGGCCTGGGATAGCGAGGACAGTTTAATTGATACCTTCAGGCCAAAGGACAACTTCCGGATATATGTCGGCGGCTCCCGCCTAGCGGCGGTGCGGCGGCTGCTGGACTACACAAAATGCGTGATACGGGCTGAAGCCGACGGCAAGGTCCATGTCTTCCAGCCCTTTACCACCGACGAAACCTACGATTATGAATACAGCCTTGAGAGCGGGCACACCTTTTTCAGCAAGGCATACCGGCATCGCCTGGTAATCCCGAATTATATCGTGGTCATGAGCCAGCCGGATGACGACCTCCGGTATTCGGGCACCGCCCAGGATAACGAGTCCTATGCGCTGCTGCCCAAACGGGACTACGAGCAGATGAGGCTGGAAAGCGATGCCCAGGCGGCCAGCATCGCCGAGGCTATCCTGTCAAAGCACCAGCTCTGGAGCGAGGCAGGAGCTGCCGGCGTCCCCTTGAATGCCGGCGCCGAGGTCTTCGACTATGTGAAGGTAACCGATGAGCGGGAGAGCGACTTCAGGATAGGGACCCTGGGTTCCCTTACCCGCCGCTACACCGCCGACAGCCCGCTCTGGCGGATGACCTTCAGCTTCGGCTCCTGGACGAATGTCAGGAAGGTGCTCGCAAATCTGGGACTCTCCAGCACCGATGAGCTCGAGGAGTATTTTACCCGCTTGAAGGTTAAAGACCTCTATGCCGAGAACATCCAGGCCGAGAATATGGACTTCGTCTGGCTCGACCCTGATAACACCATCGACCTCTCTCAAATAGGGGATAACCTGGACAGCCTCCCCGATGGAACGACCTATGCCCGGGTAAAGACGCTTCACCTTGACGCCGGCCAGATAAAGCTGGATGAGAATATCTTTTATGGGGCAGGCTATGACCCCACGGGCAAGTTCGACCTTACCGGTAATAGCCTCGACGACATTCCGGAGGGCGCCACTTACCACAAAGTCAAGAGCGCCGCCCTAACGGCTGACGGCCTAGTAGTGCTTGACCAGGTCTATATCGACACCGCAAGCGGCCAGTATGGCTTAGTCAACAGGACAGACATAAGTGCCGGCCATATTAAGCTCAGTGAGGTAGTAGAAAATGCCACCTATAAAAAGCTCCTCGCTTCTGAACGAACCAAACTCACGGGGATAGAGGATAGTGCCGACGTTACCGGTAATCATAGCTGTAATGACCCCTGGGGTGGACACACTCAGGACGACCTTGGAGACGGGACTACTTATGCGAGGATTCTGGCATCCGCCCTTAGTTCAGGGCAGGCTCTCCTTTCCGAGGCTGTAGGAGACTTGGATAATATCGGCAATGGAGCATCTTATGGCAAGGTGCTTGTGGCTGACCTTTCTTCCGGTCATGTCAAATTAGTGAGTTGTGAAGGAAACTTAGATGACATAGCTAATGGCTCATCCTACGGAAGGGTTGCTCTGACCGATATATCTGCGGGGCATATCCTACTAGCTTCAGTAGTAGAAGATGCCACCTACAAGAAGTTTCTCACTACAGAGCAGACTAAACTCAGTGGGGTAGAGAGCGGCGCTGATGTTACCACCTCTCATACCTGTAACAGCCCCGATGTCGACCACTTCAGCGGCAAGGACCTGGACGATTTACCCAACGGGACTACTTATCAGAGGGTCAGAGCCACAGATATAAGCTCAGGCCACATCAAACTCACCAGCAATATTGTGGTAGACGGGCACTGGTATAACGAGAGCGGGGTGGACATCGATGCCACCGCCGGCGTAACCATCACCGGCGGCAAGCTAACGCTCAAGGACTCCGGGGGAGCACACTCCGCCCAGCTCTATGTAGATACCGGCGGGCACCTCAGGCTGGACATGTGGGACTATGTTGAGACGCAGTCCATCGTATCGGAGAACGACGGCTCCTGGACGCTGGGGGCGAGTAACCGCCGCTTTCACAGCGCCTACGCAAAATACTTTTACCCCTCTACCGACGGAGGCTTTATCTTTCTGACTTCGGCAGCGGGTACCGAGGGCAGCATTAAAATAAAAGGTTCTGGCTCCGGGGATATCTACATCTACTCTAATGGGGCCTGGAGGACTAATACATAACGCACTTCCAGTGAGGAGGGGAAGGCAACGATGGCTAAGATTATCAAGCTGGAGAATATAAAGAACGCGAGTTTCTCGCCTGTAACGGGCAAGTATACAAACGAGGTCGCCGAGGAGTACGTCTGCGAGGCCTGCCGCCACCTGGTAGGCAGGGACGATAATTTCTGCTGGCAGTGCGGCGAGCGGCTGGAGCCGTCGGCACTGGTAGCACATTACCACCGGGGCGAGAGGCTTACGAACACAGAGTTTGAGGAGGAGAAGAAGCTATGGCCCAAATAATCTTTGCCTTTACCTTCAACACAGAGACACAGGAAGCTGCCTTTTCAGGGAATATCGAGATACAGTCCGCCCTCGGAGTTCTCCAGCAGCTCGTCATCGCCGAGGCGGTGAAGAAGGCAACAATGCACACTTCCAGTGAGGAGATAGGGAAGGAGTGAAACGATATGCGGTTACTTAAGTTAGCTATAGAAACCCAGAGATGGGACCTGGCGGCGCACACCATCGTCCTCGCCGCTGCCATGACTTTGAACAATGGAGAGAGCCCCCATGCCAGCAAAGAGAAAAAAAGACGGCCCGACAGGCAATCAAAACATCAGAAAGCATAGCTTCTACGGCAAAGTCCTTGACGAGGCAGAGCGGCTCGATCTTGAAGCGGCCGCCGGCGTTGATGGAATTGACGACGAGATTGCCCTGCTCAGGGTCAAGCTAAAGTCAGTCCTGGCAAGCGACCCGGATAACATCAAGCTCATCATGCAGGCGACCAATGCCTTAGCCCGCCTGGTCAAGACAAGATACCATATTACCAAAGAGCAGAAGAAGGGACTCAAGGAGGCAATCGGTAATGTCATCCGAGACATCGCCATCCCGCTCGGAATCGGAGCCGGGACCATCCTCGGTAAATAGACTGAGGCCATATCAGCAAGAGGTCGCCCAGGCGGTGCTGGATAGTGTCTTTAACCGGAAAGGGCTCACCTTCTCGGTGGAAATGGCGCGGCAGGCCGGCAAGAACGAGCTCTCCTCGCAGCTCGAGCTGCTGCTGTTGACCCTCTACATAGCGGAGCCTAAGAACCTGGTCAAGTGCTCCCCGACCTTCAAGCCGCAGACGGTTATCTCGATGATGAGATTAAAGGACAGGCTCAACGACGCCGGCTTTGGCGGCATCTGGACATCGGAGCTGGGCTACATCATCAGGCTGGGATATGCCCGGGTCATCTTCCTCTCGGCGGACGAGTCTTCCAATGTCGTGGGCAACACCGCCCACATCCTCCTAGAGATAGACGAGTCGCAGGACGTCTCGAAGGAGAAGTACACCAAGGAGTTCAAGCCGATGGGGGCTACCACCAATGTCACCACTGTCCACTACGGGACGACCTGGGACGACAGCACCCTGCTCGAGGAAGTCAAGCAGACGAACCTAGAGCTGGAGAGAGCCGACGGCTTGAAAAGGCACTTCCGCTACGACTGGCAGGAGGTCGCTAAATATAACCCCGAATACCTGTCCTATGTCGAGGCCGAGAGGGACCGCCTGGGTGAGGACCACCCGCTCTTCTTAACCCAGTACCGGCTGCTGCCTATCAAGGGCGGCGGCGGTTTCCTCAGTGCGTCTCAAAGGGCGCAGCTCCAGGGCGAACACTCAAGACTCAGGACTCCAGACTCTGGACTAACATATGTCGCCGGCATCGACCTGGCGGGTGAGTCCGAGGAAGCCGAAGACGCCGTGCTGCGGTCACTAAAACCCCGCCAGGACTCGACTGTAGTCACCATCGGCGAGCTCGACTTTACCCCACTTGCTGCCGCAGGCGGGGCTGACCCCGGACTCAAGGCTCAAGGCCCTGGACTCAGGGTCGTGGAGCACTACCGGTGGACGGGGAAAAAGCACCCCGAGCTTTACCCACAGCTCGTCGATATTCTCAAGAATGTCTGGAAATGCAAAAAGATTGTCGTTGACGCTACCGGAGTCGGCCAGCCGGTGGCGTCGCTTCTCAAAGGCGCCCTGGGCAGCCGGGTAGAGCCCTTCGCCTTTTCTACCCCGTCAAAGTCGGAGCTGGGCTTCGGGCTGCTGGCGGCCGTCAACTCGGGCAGACTGAAGATGTACCAGGGGGATGGCTCGGATGAATTTAAGGAGTTCTGGTTCGAGATGGAGCGGGCAAAGAGCCGGTACCGCCCCAGCCAGACGATAAACTTCTATGTCGACCCGGGAGAGGGGCACGACGACTTCCTGATGAGCCTGGCACTCCTGGTTAAAGCTGCCAGCCATTACTCCCCGCGCCGGGCTAAGGGAAGTATCCCTAGTAGACAGCGCTTCTTCTCCCCAGGAGGAAGCCGATAAAGAGGAGCAGCAGCCCCCCGAGACCGTAAAGAAGATACAAAAACCATCCTGTCAGCTCAAAGGCAAAGCCAACATCGAATGTCCCCGCGGTTGTCCACCCGCTCTCGTTGGAGGCGCCATCCACCGTCTTTACCCTCCAGTAGTAGGGGGCGTCCTTCTTGCTTGACTCCAGTTTTTCCTCTTTGGTGAGGGTGTACTCCGACGCGGTGATTCCTCCCTTATCCAGGATAATAGCATCCCCGCTAAAGTCCTCCGCAGAGGCAATCTGAAGACGGTAGGTTACGCCGCTGGGGTCGGTAACCTCCTCCCAGTCAAAGTAGGCTTTTGACTTCGCCTTGGCGTCCATTTCCGGCAGCAGCGGCACCGGTACCGGCGGCGGCGCCGCCTCCATAACAAAGGACGACGTCGCGATGTTGGTGCCGTCGGTCGCCGTTATGGTATGGGCCCCCGCCGTGCTTTCCGGAACGGTAAAGGTGGCCGAGAAAGC
>Ga0265594_1001830_pt1 | contig 15988 bp, 9 predicted proteins | sample saktaG_11_FD_190147 | JGI IMG/M metagenome (GOLD analysis project Ga0265594, IMG submission 190147) | Saline water microbial communities from Sakinaw Lake, British Columbia, Canada - sak_2011_5_24_80m | ecosystem: Environmental > Aquatic > Non-marine Saline and Alkaline > Saline ... | reverse complement strand
CAGAAAAAAAGAAAAAGGTCGGACTCAAAAGAATTGAAGAAAAATTAAACGAAATTTTAAATATATAGAAATGAACTTAAATAAGGTTTTTTTGATTGGACGTTTAACTCAAGATCCTCAGCTAAGAAATACGCCAGCAGGAGCTCCTGTATGTTCTTTCGGTCTTGCCACTAATAGGGTTTGGAATGATAGAACAACAGACAGCAAAAAACAATCAACTGAATATCATAATATTGTTCTCTGGAGAAGATTAGCAGAAATTGCCTCCCAATATCTCACCAAGGGTGCCCTTGTTTTAATCGAGGGACGATTACAAACAAGATCTTGGGACGACCCTTCTGGAGTAAAAAAGTTTAAAACCGAAATAGTAGGAGAAAGAATGCAATTAGCTCCTAGGAGTTCATCTTTTAGTTCTACGCCACAAACAACGCCACATGGAAAGACCATGGGGCAAACAGAGGAGATTCCAATAATTGAAGAAGATGATCCTATTACTCCAAACACGGAAGAAAACAACACAGACGCGGAAGCCACGAACAAAGATGAGTCCATTCTTGATGAAGACAAAGAAAAAATAAATATTGAAGAAATACCATTTTAAATCAACACTTGAAAAAAACATGAAAAAACAGAGAATCATGGATTGTTATTTTTGTAAAAGAAATATTGAAATAGTTGACTGGCAAGATGTCAATATTCTTAAAAGATTTATTACTGGATTAGGTAAAATAAGAAAACGCGAGCAAACAGGACTCTGCGCTAAACACCAAAGAAAGGTGGCACACTCTATTAAAAAAGCAAGACATTTTGGTTTACTTTCTTTTACCAGCAAGTAAAACCTTTAACTAAATCTATTAAAACTGCGGCGATTACGCCGCAGTTTTGTTTTCTTATCAATATCGTTTAATTATCTTTGTCTTTTGCTATATTGGCCAATATCACCTTTTTGATTTCTTTTGCAACATCTTTATTATTCCTCAAAAATTCTTTTGAATGTTCCATCCCCTGCCCAAGTTTTTCATCTCCAAACTGATACCATACCCCTAATTGTTTAATCACTTTATACGCTACACCAGTATGAATTAAGTCCGCTTCTTTTGAAATACCTTCATTATAATAAATATCAAATTCAGCTGTTCTAAATGGCGCTGCAACTTTATTTTTAACAATTTTTGCTAATATTCTATTGCCAATAATCTTATCTCTTGATTTTATTTGTGCTCTTCTTTTCAGCTGCACCCTTACAGAAGAATAGAATTTTAAAGCTAAACCCCCTGAAGTTGTTTCAGGGTTTCCATATGCCGCAATCTTCATTCTCGTCTGATTAAGAAATATTACAATTGTCTTTGATTTAGAAACAATACCTGCTAATTTTCTTAATGCCTGACTCATTAAGCGCGCTTGAAGCCCTATCTGAAAATCTCCCATATCACCCTCAATCTCTGCCCTTGGAGTTAATGCGGCTACTGAATCAATAACAATAACATCTATTTTATTTGACCTCACAAGTGCTTCAACAATCTGGAGTGCTTCTTCGCCTGAACTGGGCTGGGAAATTAAAAGATTCTCAACATCAACTCCTATTCTTTTTGCATAATCAGGATCCATTGCATGCTCCGCATCAACAAATGCGGCAACCCCTCCTTTTTTTTGAGCCTCAGCAAGAATATGAAGCGCAAGCGTTGTTTTTCCGCTTGATTCAGCTCCAAATATCTCAATAATCCTTCCCTGTGGCATTCCGCCAACACCTAAGGCAATATCTAAGGAAATTGAGCCGGTGGAAACAACATTAACATCCACAGCCCTTATATCCTTTAATCTCATAATCGCTCCTTCTCCAAACTTCTGCTTAATTTCATCAATCATTGCTATCAGCTGTTCTTTTTTATTTTGTTTTTCAGATTCTTTTTTAGTCATTATTTTAGTTTATCATAAAAATATATTTATTCTTCAAACCAATCATCTACCTCCTCTCTGTCTTCTGTTTTAACATAAACTTTTCTTGGCTTTGACCCTTGAGACGGACCAATAATTCCCTCTGCCTCCAACATATCTAAAATGCGCGCTGCCCTTACATAACCAATTTGCAATCTTCTTTGAAGTAAAGACGCAGACGCCTTGCCTGACATTGTGACTACATCTCTTGCTTGATCAAACAAAACATCTTTTTTTGTTGTTTTAATATTGAGGCTAATATCTGATTTTTCTTGCTGATCAAAGAACTTTTCCACTTCAGAAGAAAGATCATTTTCCAATGGTCCATTAGGAGTCCTGTTTGTAATCCAATCCATCACTCTTTTAACTTCATTTTCAGAAATATAAGACCCCTGAATACGTTTTGGCTTTGTACTTTCAGAAGAGATATAAAGAAGATCTCCAAGCCCTAAAAGCTTTTCTGCGCCAGAAGAATCAAGAACTGTTCTGGAATCAATTTGGGTTGGCAATTGAAAACTTATTCTTGATGTAATATTCGCTTTAATAAGCCCTGTTATTACTTCTGTTGACGGTCTTTGAGTCGCAAGCACCAAGTGAATGCCTACTGCTCGAGCCATTTGCGCAATCCTTACAACTTTTGATTCCATGTCTTTACCTCTAGCCGCCATTAGGTCGGCAAGTTCATCAATAATCAAAACAATATATGGCATCTTTTTTTTCTGCTCCTTTACCATTTTTTCATTAAATGAATCTATATTTCTTACGCCAACCTCCGAAAGTGAAATAAATCTTTTTTCCATTTCATCTATAAGCCAATTAAGCACATAAATGTTTTTGTCTACAGTGCAAATAACAGGTGTTAAAAGATGCGGTAAGTTATTATAAACAGTAAACTCTACTCTTTTAGGGTCAACTAATATAAGTCTCAGTGATTCTGGACTGTTATAGTAAAGTAAAGAAAGAATCAATGAGTTCAGAAAAATTGTTTTCCCGGTTCCAGTGGCTCCAGCAACTAAAAGATGCGGCAATCTTGTTAAATCAGTATAAACTGGAACACCAGAAACATCTCTACCCAAAGCAATGCCCAAGGAAGAAGTTTCTTTTTTAAAGTCAGGCGATGCCAGCAAACCCCTTAACCTTACCCTGCTCCTTATCTGATTTGGCACTTCAATACCAACTAAAGAGCGACCTGGAATAGGTGCTTCTATTCTAATAGGATGCGCCGCCAAAGCAAGTGCTAAATTATTTGAAAGTCCTGTAATTTTTGAAAGCTTAACTCCTTCAGCTGGTTTCAAGGTATATTGCGTAACAGTAGGCCCTATATTCACTTCAGCCATATCAACGTCAATATTAAAGTTTTCCAATGTTTTTTTAATAATCATTGCTCTTTCTTTTATATTTCCAGCCGATGGCTTATCCTTTTCTTCGGCTAAAAGCTTTAATGGCGGAAAATCCGTTTTTACACTCTTAAGTGGAGAAATGTCTTGTTTTACTGGCACATCCTTTTGTTTTTCTTTAACAACATTCCCATTCGGTTCAATTTTCAAAATCTTAAATCTGGATGGACTAAAAACATCTCTAATTTTCTCTGAAAGACCCTTTTTGTCTTCTTTTGAACGAGAACTATCTAAAATATGCCAAAAACTTAAAAGCCCAACTATGGATAAAAGAAAAAACACAAAAATAGAAACTATGTCGCCAAAAAGATTTACCAATGGAACACTGCTCATGCTCCCAATTTTCCCTCCTGAAAGGGAAAAAATGTCTATTGTTTTTAAAAGCCCTGCAACACTAACTAAAAAAACAAAAAGTGTAAAAAAGCCAGCAAACAACCATACTTTTAAAACACAAAGTAAAGCAATACCTAATATGAAAAAGACCAATGGAATAATGTATATGACGTCACCAAACCACTTATTCAAAAAAGCTATTATTTCCTCTCCCCCTTTTCCAGCCATATTAAAAAAACTAAGAAAAGAAACTAAGGAAAGAAAAAACATCAAAGAACTTAAAATATATCTCTTTACCTTCCCCGGTAGGCCAAGAATAAACTTGTTAATTGTAGTAAAGAAGAATAAGAAAAATTCTCTTAACTTTTTCATTACTAAAGACCAAAAGTATCGAGAACTAGAACGTTTTTTTCTCCTTTTCCTCCCCATGTCTAAAAAATATTAATTAATCCTTGTTAATACCTTTGTTTTCTCTAAACCCTGTGCCAACAGGAATCAACTTGCCAACAATGACATTTTCTTTTAAGCCATTAAGTTCGTCTTTTCCTCCTTCCATCGCAGTTTTAATCAAAATTTTAGAAGTATGTTGGAAAGACGCGGCTGAAAGGAAACTATCAGAAGTCAAACTTACACGGGAGATTCCTAGTAAAACTTCTTTTGCTGTGGCAGGCTTTTTACCAAGATTTTTTAAACGAATATTCTGCTTTTCAAGAGTTGTTGTTTCTATAATTTCTCCCGAAATAAAGTGACTATCTCCTGCTTCAATAATTTTAACACGAGAAAACATCTGACGGACAATCACTTCAATGTGTTTATCATGAATTTTCACTCCTTGAGATACATAAGTCCTTTGAATTTCTTGAAGAATATACTCTTGCGCAACTTTCTTTCCTAATAAGCGGTAAAGCTTGTTCAAGTTAATACTTCCTTCACAAAGCTGCTGCCCCTTTATTACTTTATCTCCAGAAGAAACCCATAAAGCCAATCCATCAGCAATATCATATTCTAAAACTTCGGGATTTTTCTTTTTCTGTTCTTTGCTGCTTTTTTTAGATTTTAATACTTTTTTACTATCTTTTTCCTGCGCAGAAAATGGCTTAATTTTTATAATTTTCTTTTCAACACTTATCACCTTGCCATCAACAGCAGAGATTACCGCCTCACCCTTCGGGGCTCTCGCCTCAAAGACCTCTTCAATTCTTGGCAAACCTACAGTTATATCAGCAGTGCCTGCTATACCACCGGTATGAAAGGTTCTTAAAGTCAATTGTGTCCCTGGTTCACCTATACTCTGTGCTGCAACAACTCCCACTGCCTCTCCCATTCTGACTGGTTTATTATTCCCCATATCCCAACCGTAACATTTCTGGCAAATGCCATTTAAGCTCTTGCAACTTAGAACTGAACGAACTTTAATGCTCACAATTTTATCTTCCACTATCTCTCTAGCTGTTTGCCAATTAATAAAGTCATTTTTTTTAACAATGATTCTCCCTTTTGAAGTTTTAACTGTTTCCATGCTCACCTTTCCAGCTATTTTAAAGGCCATATCCTGACCAATTTTTTGAATATCAGCCAGGTCAACAACAGCCCCTTCTGTGTCCCCACAATCTTTTTCTCTTGTTATTACATCATGCGCAACATCTACTAGTCGTCTGGTTAAATAACCTGCCTTTGAAGTTCCCAAAGCGGTATCAGACGTTCCCTTGCGCGCTCCATGAGTAGAAATAAAATATTCCAAAACCTTTAGACCCTCTTTAAAAGAACTCTTAACCGGCAATTCAATAATTTCCCCAGATGGGTTAACCATTAAGCCCCTCATTCCAGAAATCTGCACTGGCTGGACCCAAGAACCACGACAACCAGAATCAGCAATAATAAAAACCGAACCATTTTTAGGCAAGACATCTAATAATTTCTTTTCTACTTCTAATTTAGCCGCGGTCCAAATTTCAGCTACTTTTTCTGATTTCTCTTGAGTAGATAAAAACCCTTTCTCATAAAGTTTAGTAATTTCCTCAACTTCTTGTTCGGCCTTAGCCAAGATTTCTTTTTTCTGCGGAGGCACAACAAAATCATTCATGCCAATTGAAATCCCACTAAGTGTTGAGTGTTCAAACCCCAATTTCTTCATCTTATCAATAATTTCCGCTGCTTTTATATTATCGTATTTATCAATTATCTTCCAGACAATATCCCTTAACTCTCCAGAATCCAAGATTTTATTCCGAAAAGGAAAGTCATCTGGAAGAGCTTGATTAAAAATTATTCTACCAGCAGTTGTTTCTATGAGTTCTAATTTATTTTGAGTTTGCGATTTATTTTCAACATTTTCTTTTAATGGCCCGCGAATTTTAATTTTTTCTTGCAAGCGAAGTTTGCCTAAGTCATATGCCAGTAGCACCTCTTCTATACCAGAAAAGAATCTTTCTTTCTTTTTTTCCTTACCATCGTCCTCTTCAAAAAGCGAAAGCCAATATGAACCCAAAACCATATCTTGCGAAAAATAGACAACTGGCTGGCCAGTAGCTGGTTTTAAAAGATTGTTTGAGGAAAGCATCAACTCTCTCCCCTCTTTTTGTGCCTTATCAGATAACGGCAAGTGAACAGCCATTTGGTCTCCATCAAAGTCAGCGTTAAACGCAGAACAAACAAGAGCAGGAAGACGAATTGCTTTACCCTCGATAAGGTTTGGTTTAAACGCTTGAACAGAAATTCTATGAAGAGTTGGAGCACGATTTAGAAGAACAACCTTATTACTTGCAACTTGTTCTAATATAGCCCAAACATCATTGGTCTGCTCCTCTATTAATTTTGAAGCACCTCTCACATTATATGCTAATTCTTTTTCTAAAAGCCCCTTAATAACAAATGGCTTAAAAATCTCTAATGCCATTTCCTTTGGCAAACCAACTTGATCAATTTTTAATTCTGGGCCAACAACTATTACCCCTCTGCCAGAATAATCAACTCTTTTACCTAAAAGGTTTCTCCTGAATCTGCCCTTTTTCCCTTTAAGCATATCTGCCAAGCTTTTTAAAAGTCGTCTTCCTCCCGTGCTTGCCCTTGTTAAAGTTCCAGTTCTCATTCCGTTGTCAATCAAAGCATCTACTGCTTCTTGAAGCATTCTTTTCTCATTTCTGATAATAACCTCAGGAGCCGCAATGTCATTAAGGTATTTTAATCTATTATTGCGATTAATTACCCTACGATAAAGATCATTAAGGTCAGAAGAAGCATAGCGTCCACCATCTAACTGAACCATGGGCCTTAAATCTGGCGGAAGAACAGGCAACACTGTAAGAAACATCCATTCTGGTCTTATGTTCGCTTCTGCCATTCCCTGGAAAAATCTTAACCTCCTTAATAGTTTCTTTTTTTGAGAAGTAGCCACTTTTTCTAGTTCTTGCTCCATTTTTTTTATCTCTTCCTTCAGATCAATTTCTTTAAAAATCTCGAAAATTGCCTCAGCCCCTGTCTCTGCTTCAAAAACTTCTCCATATTTTAAGCTGAATTCCTGATAATCTATTTCCGAAATAATCTTAAACTTACTTAATGATTTTAATTCATTTACTGCCTCTTCTTTTACCCTTTTTAGCTCTTCTAAAATTTTACTTAACTTAACCTTACTTTTTTCTGTTAACTCCTGTTCTTTGATCTTTTTTTTGTATTCTTTCTCGATCTCGACTAAAAGGTTTTCTTTTGCTTCTTCAGATACAGAGGTTATTATGTAGGAAACAAAATAGATAACCTTTTCTAATTTTTGCCTTGGCACTTTTAAAACCATGCCTATAGATGAAGGAATTCCCCTTAAAAACCATATATGTGAAACAGGAACAGCCAAATTAATATGCCCCATCTTTTCCCTTCTTACGTTGCTGCCAGTTATTTCTACACCACAACGGTCGCAAACAATTCCCTTGTATCTAATACCGCGATACTTACCACAATAGCAGCAATAGTCGCGAGTAGGACCAAATATTTTTTCACAAAACAAGCCGTCTTTTTCCGGCTTAAATGTTCTATAGTTGATTGTTTCTGGTTTTAAAACTTCACCAAAAGACCATGCCAAAATTTCTTTTGGAGAAGCAAGTTTCAACTGGATTGAATTTAACTTACTTGTTCTCATTTTTATACTTCTTATTTAAATAACGGTTTTTTTAACTTTTAGAAGTCGTTTCTGGTCCCGATTCATCATTATTAATAATCACATTCAAAGCAAGAGATTTTAATTCGTTGACCAATAAATTAAAAGAGGCAGGAAGATCCGGCGGCTTAATTTCATTATTATTCAGAATTGATTTATAGGCAGACGCCCTACCAATCACATCGTCTGATTTAATTGTAAGCATTTCTTGTAAAGTATATGCCGCGCCATAGCCTTCTAACGCCCAGACCTCCATTTCTCCAAACCTTTGACCTCCAAACTGCGCCTTACCTCCCAATGGTTGTTGAGTAATTAAAGAGTATGGGCCAATAGATCTCATGTGAAGCTTATCCTCTGACATATGGTCTAACTTCATCATATACATATATCCAACATTAACCCTATTTGCAAATGCCTGCCCAGTTCTTCCATCATAAAGAACAATCTTGCCATCACGGGATATGCCAGCTTTTTCTAATTCTTCTTCAATATCTTTTACTGTAGCTCCTGAAAAAGAAGGACTAATCGCAAAATAACCTAATTTTTCAGCGACAAGACCTAAATGTGTCTCTAAAATCTGCCCCAAATTCATTCTTTTGATAATTCCTGTTGGGTTTATAACAATATCAACTGGTTTTCCATCTTCCATAAACGGCATATCTTCAACAGGTAAAATCTTAGCTACAATACCTTTGTTTCCATGGCGGTTTGCTAATTTATCGCCAATGCTTAATTTTCTGAGTCGAGCAACATTAATGTCTATCTGTTTAATAACTCCTGGATCTAAACGATAACCCCTTTTCCTTGAAAAGACTTTTACGTCCATAACCTTGCCCCTTTCTCCATACTTCATTTTCAAGGAAGTATCTTTGACTTCTTTTGCTTTTTCTCCAAAAATCGCTTTTAACAATCTTTCTTCTGGCGTTAAAGTTTCTTTGTCCCGCGGAGAAATTTTACCAACTAAGATATCATTAGCATCAACTTCAGCTCCTATTCTTACTATCCCTTCTTCGTCAAGATTACTAAGTTTATCCTCACCAATATTAGGAATATCCCAAGTAATAACCTCTGGGCCAAGCTTGGTGCCTCTTACTTTGCAAATAAACTTTTTAATTTTAATTGATGTCAAAAGATCTCTCTCTAGCACCCTTTCTGAAACAACTATCGCGTCTTCAAAGTTAAAACCATGCCAAGGCATAATTGCAACCAAGATATTTTTGCCCAATGCTAATCTTTCATTGCTAACACTCCCTCCCTCGGCAATCACATCGCCTTTTTTAACTTCCTGTCCAAGACGGACTACAGGTCTTTGATGAAAACAAGTATCTCTATTTGTTTTAACAAAAATACCTATAGGATAATCTTTTACTTGCCTTTTAGTTTTACTACTCTTGGTTTGCACTTTAACGTGACTGCCATCAACCTCAATAACGGAACCCGATTCTTTAGCAATTATTTCTTGCCCAGAATCCAAGGCAATTCTTTTTTCCATGCCTGTTCCAACTATTGGGAAATCAGGATCTATCAAGGGAATTGATTGTCTCTGCATATTAGAACCCATTAGCGCCCTGTTAGCATCATCATTCTGGAGAAAAGGAATACAGGCAGTACTGGCTGAAATACACTGTTCCGACGAAACATCAATAAAATCAAGGTCTTTTACATCGGCAATACCTGGCTCACCATTAATTCTTGCATCTACCTCTTTTTCTAAAATTTTACCCGAAATGTCTGTGAGTATTAACCCAGAGCCTATAGTATATTTTTCTTCTTCATAGGCAGAAAAATATTCTGGTTTTTGAATAATTTTACCATTTTTAACTCTGAAATAAGGAGTTTCAATAAATCCATACTCATTAACTCTTGCGAAAATAGAAAAGTAGTTAATCAATCCTACATTTTGACCTTCTGGAGTTTGTATAGGACAAATACGTCCATAATGAGATGGTTGGACATCACGAGCTTCAAACCCTGCTCTTTCCCTAGTCAGCCCGCCCGGACCAGTTGCAGCTAATCTTCTTTTATGCTCCAATTCTGCTAACGGATTTTCATTGTCCATAAATTGAGACATTTGACTAGAAGCAAAAAAGGATTGAACTTGAGCCATAAATGGTCTCGGATTAATTATATGAGAAGGCATTAAGTCATCAACATCCAAAGATGCCATCCTGTCTTTTATAATCCTTTCAACTCTCATCATCCCAATCCTAAGATTATTTAAAAGAATCTCTGTAAAAACTCGCACTCGCCTATTACCTAAATGGTCTATTTGATCTGGAGTGGACCCAGGGGTGTTGTTTAAACGAATAATTTCCCGGATAACTGCAACAACATCATCTAATTTCAGAATTCTGTCGTCAAACTTAATTTTATAATCCTTGTTTTTTTTACTCTTAGGCTGTAATTCTGGCAATCTTTGCCATGTCTTCCATCTACCAACAATAGATAGATCATAACGCTTAAAATTAAAGAACAAGTTATCAATAAAGACCTTGGCAACTTCAGGATTTGACATTTCCCCCGGCCTTAAGCGATTATAAACCTCAAAAAGCGCCTCCTCTTGGTTTTTAGATGGGTCACTCGCAATTGTTTTTTCTATATAACTTATCTCACCAATATCAACATCCTTAAAAAGGTCTTTTATCCCTTCATTATCGCCAATGCCCAGCGCTTTTAAAAAGCAAGTTGCCGCTACCTTTCTTCTTCTGTCTATTTTTAGATAAATTACCCCTTTTTTGTCGGTCTGAAGTTCTAGCCATGCGCCACGATTAGGAATAACTTTAGCGCCAAAATATTTTTTTTCTACGCCATGAGCTGTAAAAAAAACGCCGGGAGAGCGAATTAGTTGGGAAATAGTAACTCTTTCTATCCCACCAATAATAAAAGTTCCCCTATTTGTCATTAGGGGAAAGTTAGCTAAAAATACTTCTTGTTCTTTTGATTTTGATGTTTTAAGGTCAACAAGTTTTACTTTAACCTTTAAAGATGCTTCAAAAGAAGCATTGTCATTTTTTGCATCGATACCATTTTTGTATTTTGGTTCTTCTAAACGAAAATCCAAAAAGGATAGTTCAAATTTTTTCTCAGTATAATCTCTAATTGGAGAAACTTCCGTAAGAAGACCTTGGAAATCTTCTTTCCAAAATTTCTGCCAGCTTTTTTTTTGTATGGTCAAAAGATTAATCGGGGGAAGAGAAATCTTTGCCCGAGAAAAGTTTTTTTCTTTCCTCATAGTTTAAATTTAGATTAAAGAAAATAATGGCCTCAAAGTGATGAGTAAAAACTTAGAAGTAAAAAAGCGAAAAAGCCCTAAAACCTTTTTAGAGTTTAAAAAAAATCTCTTTCGTTTTACACACAAAACATAATACTTTTTTAAAGATAACAGTTCTTTTTTTTTTGTCAAGGGTTTTCCTCTTTGTGCTGAAGTTACCTTTTGTTTTAAAGCCAAATCTCTTTACCCATTTTCTGACAATTGTGCAGCCTCAAAGGTTCACAATAACACTCGCAGATTAGGGAATTGGTTTTTTGGTTATTTTTTAGCAGAAAGATCAATGATTGTTTTAATGACTGCGTCAAAAGAAAGAGAGATAGACCCAATTTTTTCTTCTAATAAAAATTGGGCAAAGTCAGGAAAGTCGCTTGGTGCTTGTCCGCAAATACCTGAATACTTTTTCTTTTGCCTACATAGTTTGATTACTTTTTTAATCATTTCTTTTACCGCCTCGTTTCTCTCGTCGAAAATAGGCGCCACTCGCGGTTCATCTCTATCTACTCCTAAAACAAGTTGCGTTAAATCATTTGAGCCAATACTCATACCGTCAAAAATTTCTAAAAATTGTTCAGCTAAAATCACATTGGAGGGAACCTCGCACATTACATAAACATTTAACCCATGTTTCTGTTTTTTTGCCTTAACCGATGTTTGATAAGAATTAAGGCCAAATTTTTTCATTAGTTCTAAAACATCTTTACCTTCTTTAATGGTTCGACAAAAAGGAACCATTACTGAAACATTTTTCAAGCCAAAATCATTTCTCACTCTTTGAATCGCCTGGCACTCCATTTTAAAAGCAGGCTGGAACCCCTTGTCTAAATAACGGTAAGCGCCCCTAAATCCAATCATAGGGTTTGCTTCTTGTTTTTCAAATAATTCTCCACCAACAAGATTGCGATATTCATTGGTTTTAAAATCAGAAAATCGCACAATAACTTCCTTTGGATAAAAAGCCGCAGCAATCTGCCCAATCCCCTCTGCTAACTCTTTAACAAAATATTCTCTTTTATCTGCGTGTTCTATTGTAATTTTGTCTATCTTTTTAATAATTTGTTTTAATTTTTTTGCCTTTTTTGTCCTACCCCTATAAGATTGTTTTTTAAGTTTTTCATAATGGTATAGGGCCAAGGGATGAACTTTAATCTTTTCAGCAATAATAAATTCCTCTCTTGCCAACCCAACACCATCTACTGGAAGAAAAGATGTTTGAAACGCAATTTCCGGCGCTGCTATATTAAGCATTATTTTAGTCTTTAGTTTAGATTTTTTTGTTAAGTCATATTTCTTAACACGATAAGAAACTTCACCTGCGAAAATCCTGCCCATCCTTCCCTGGGTACAATCAGCAGTAACCATTTTACCACTTTTAAGAGTTTTCAAAACATCTTTTACACCAACAATACATGGGACTCCAAGTTCTCTTGATACAATAGCTGCATGGCAAGTAGGGCCTCCCTCCTGTGTTATAATCGCTGATGCCAAAGGAAATGCTGTCACCCAATCAGGATCAGTCATTTTTGTGACCAAAACTTCGCCCCTTGAAAATTTAGAGATTTTTGAAACATCGTTAATAACATTAACCTTGCCATATCCAATCTTATCGCCAACAGCAATACCAGTTAAAATTGGCTGTTTTTTTGTTTTAATAATATATTCTGAATAAGAATTTTCCTTTTTCACGGAATGAACTGTTTCAGGCCGCGATTGGACTATAAAAAGCTTTCCGGTCTTGCCATCCTTTGCCCATTCAATATCTTGAGGCAATTTATAATGTTCTTCAATCATCATCCCCCATTTAGCTAATGTCAAAACCTCTTTATCAGTTAAAGAAAACATTGTTTGTTTATTTTTTGGCACCTCAACTTTTTTTAGACCACTCCTTTCCCCATAAACTAATTTATGCGTTTTCCTGCCTAAATTTTTAACAATAATTGATTTAAACCCCTGTTTTAATGTAGGTTTGAAAACATAAAAATCATCAGGAGTGACCCAGCCCTTAACAATCATCTCGCCTATTCCCCAAATAGAATTAATTGAAACAACATTTTTAAAGCCAGTCTCAGTGTCTATAGTGAACATAACACCAGAACAAGCAATATCTGACCTTACCATTTTTTGGACACCAACAGATAAGGCAAAATCCAGCTGAGAAATCTTTTTTTCTTTACGATAAGTAATTGCTCTATCATTGAATGTAGAAGCCATACATAACTTTATGGACATCAACAAGTCCTTTTTATTTTTTACATTTAAAAAAGTTTCAAATTGCCCGGCAAAAGACGCTCCCGGCGCATCTTCCGCAACACCTGATGTGCGCACTGCTACAGAAGTGTTTAAACCATATCTTTTACGTAGAAAATAATATGCCTTAAAAACCTCATCTTCCAAGTCAGAAGGAAATTTGGCATGCAAGAACAAAGCTCTTGCTTTCTTCCCTACTCTCTGAACAGATTTAATGTCTTGCCCTTTAAAATTAGTAAATATTTTTTCTAATTTTACATCGATTTTATTCTCTTGTAGAAAGTACCAATATGCATGAGATGTTAAAGCAAAACCTCCTGGAACATTTATACCCTTGGGTTCTAAGACATTAATCATTTCCCCTAAAGAAGCATTTTTACCACCAACCAAAGGAACATCCTTTAAAAAAACATCTTTAAAATCCACAACATACTTTAATTTCTCTTTTTTGGTCTTTTGTTGAATGTGTTTTTTTCTTTTTTTTATCATTATTATTTTATTAAAGCCCGCATGGCTGAAACCGCATGCTTTGGGTCGAAATAATTAGGGATTCTGCCCTTTTCTAATAAATCAATGCCTGGCTGGGTGAATTTGCCACCCATAAAACAGGCAATAATTGGTTTTTTGGGATATTTTTTCTTAGCTCTTAACATTATCTTAGCATTTTTCTCTACTTCTGTCATAATCTGAAATGTTTGCGCAACAATAATGCCGCTAATATTGTCTTGGGAAAGCAAGGACTCAATAGCTACTAAATAACGTTCAGATAAAGCATCGCCAACAATATCAAGAGGGTTTCTTTTAGAATATCCTTTATGCATAACCTTGGATTTTTCTAGTAAACGTATAGTTTTTGACTCTAATTTAGAAAGCTTAATTCCCATGCTTTGGCAGTAATCAACCATTAAAACCCCTACTCCGCCGCCATTAGTAACTATGCTAATTCCGTTTTTACATCTTGGCTGCCATGCCATTGCTTTACTGTTATTAAAAAGCTCTGTCAATGTTTCAACTTCTACCAATCCTGTTTGTTTAAAAACAGCTGAGTAAATTTCAGATGGACTTGATAAAAAAGCAGTATGAGATAAAGCAGCTTTTTTACCTGCTTCACTTTTTCCTGCCTTTAAAACAAAAACTGGCTTGATTTTGGCAAGCTGGGTCGCTGATTTAATAAAATTGCTCCCCTGTTTCACACCTTCTAAATAAAGAGCAACAACTTTTGTTTCCGAATCGCTTTTAAGCCAATCAAGAATATCGCATAGCTCGACCCCCGCCTCATTTCCATAGGAAACAATAGTTGAAAAACCATAATTCTCTTTTAATGACCTATCTATCATTGAGTCAATAAGCGCGCCTGATTGAGAGATAAAGGCAATACTGCCTGCTCTCGGCATTGCTGGCGCAAAACTAGCATTAAGTTTGAGACGTGGGCTAATAATGCCTAAACAATTCGGACCAAGTAAGGGAGTTTGCGTTTCTTTCGCCAATTTGGCAATTTGTTCCTGAAGCATTTTCCCCTTTTTGCCAGTTTCTGCAAACCCGGCGGAAATAACTATCAAACTACCAACTTGCTTTTCTACTGCCTGCCTTACGACAAGCGGAACCACTTTGGCTGGGACGGCTATTATAGCTAAGTCCACTTTTTCCTTAATCTCAAGAATTGTCTTATATGTCTTATGTCCTAAAACTTTGGCCTTATTGGGATTAACAAAGAAAATTTTCCGCAATGATCTCCCTGCTAAAAGATTTTTAGAAATGCCTAATCCAACTGAACCGCTACGGTCAGTCGCGCCTATCAGGGCAATTGTCTTAGAATTAAAAATTTTATTTAGCATTGTTAAAAAATGATTTTTGCATCAGCTACGCTAACTTTTTGTTCATTGGCAATAATTGGATTTAAATCTATCTGTTCAATCTCAGGATGTTCCAAACAAAGCTCAGATAAACAAACAATGATTTTTTCTATTTTTTTGAGATTAACCTTTTTTATGTTCCGAAATCCAGTTAATACTGGATAGCTATTAATATCCTTTATCATATTTCTTGCTTGACTCATTGAAACAGGCGCTACACGAAAACTTACATCTTTTAAAATTTCTATAAAAATACCACCCATGCCAAACATTAAAACCGGCCCAAATACTTTATCGCGCTTCATTCCAACAACCACTTCAATACCTTCAACTTGCGACTGAACTAATAAGCCATCAATTTTTGCCTTGGGCTTAAAAAAAGAAACTTGAGAAACAATCTTATCCCAAGCTCTTGAAAACTGCCATCCATCTTTAAGGTTGGTCTCTACCCCGCCAATATCGGTTTTATGCAAAATGTCTGGCGATGAAATCTTTAATACAACAGGATATCCAATCTTTTGCGCAAAATCAGCAGCTAACTTCTTATCTTCAAAAACCCTTGTCTCTAAATAAGGAATCTTGTACTTTTTAAGAAGTATCTTTGTCTCCCCCCAACTTAAAAGCTTCATTACTTGTTTTTTTAAAGTTTTGAATGTCTAAGATACGCAATTATGATTTTTGAGTGACATACTCAGCAAAGTCCACCAAACGGCAAGCATAAGCCCACTCATTATCATACCATCCAACTACTTTGACTGTCTTACCAACTACTCTTGTAAGTCCTGCGTCAACAATAGCTGAAAAATCA
>Ga0265594_1001827_pt1 | contig 15996 bp, 13 predicted proteins | sample saktaG_11_FD_190147 | JGI IMG/M metagenome (GOLD analysis project Ga0265594, IMG submission 190147) | Saline water microbial communities from Sakinaw Lake, British Columbia, Canada - sak_2011_5_24_80m | ecosystem: Environmental > Aquatic > Non-marine Saline and Alkaline > Saline ... | reverse complement strand
CAGCCTCCTGTTCCAGGGTGCCGCCAATCTCACCGATAAGCACAACTGCCCTGGTATCCTCGTCTTCCTGAAATAACTTTAATATATCGACAAAGGTACTGCCGGGCAGGGGGTCACCACCAATGCCGACGCAGGTGGATTGACCGATACCCAGTTTGGTTAGCTGGGCAACTGCTTCGTAGGTCAGAGTACCACTGCGGGAGACAACGCCAACATTGCCTCGAAGGTGAATGTCGCCGACCATAAGTCCCGCCTTGCATTTGCCCGGGGAGATGACACCAGGGCAGTTGGGGCCGATAAGCCGAGTAGATTTATCTTTGAGATAGTCATGTACCATCACTATGTCTAAAACCGGAATACCTTCGGTAATGCACACGACCAGTGGGATACTGGCAGATGTGGCTTCCAGAATAGCATCAGGGGCAAAGGGGGGAGGCACGAAAATCATACTGGCATTGGCTCCAGTTTCCTTCACCGCTGCCTCTACAGTGTCAAACACGGCTACGCCGAATATTTCACTACCTCCCTTTCCTGGGGTGACGCCGGCGACGACTTTAGTGCCGTACTCAATACATCGCTGGGCATGAAAGCTGCCTTCGGCGCCGGTTATCCCCTGAACCAGTAATCGTGTTTTCTCATCAATTAAAATGCTCAACTATCGTCTCCGTTGTCGTTCAGGACCTTTTAGCTATTGCCACCGCCTTGTGGGCAGCATCATGAAAGTCTGTTGCCTTAATAAAGTCTATTTTAGATTCGGCCAGGATGCGCTTGCCTTCATCAACATTTGTTCCGGCTAATCTGACGACCAGGGGAAGCCGGATATCCATCTGTTTGTGAGCTTCGACTATGCCCTGGGCGATAACATCTACCCTGGTCACACCTCCAAATATATTCACTAATATCGCCTTCACAGCAGGGTCGGTAGTGAAAACTTTAAAGGCACTGACGACGCGGTCAGGATTATTGACGGTACCGATATCAAGGAAATTAGCCGGGCTGCCACCAGCTTGAATGATGAGGTCCATAACTGCCATGGCCAGGCCAGCGCCATTGACCATACAGCCAATGTTGCCGTCCATTTTAATATAATTCTTAATCCCCAATCGGTTGGCTCTGACTTCAACCGGGTCTTCCTGTTCCGGGTCGTGAAGTTGCTCGATATCACTATGACGAAAAAGGGCGTTATCATCAAAGTTAAGCTTGGCATCGAGAGCCAGGAGTTCGCCATCAGCAGTAACAGCCAGGGGGTTGATTTCAGCCAGGGAGCAATCTTTTGCCTGAAACAGCCTGTATAGATTCGTCATCAAATAGGTGGCTGGCTGGACTTGAGCTGGGCTTAAGTTCATTCCATAAGCCAGCTTGCGTCCCTGGAAGGCCTGAAAGCCGGCCGCCTGGTCAATGTAGACTCTGAGGATTTTCCCCGGGTTAACCCGGGCTACCTCTTCTATATCCATACCGCCGGCTTCGCTGGCCATCATCACCGGCATCCTGCTTACGCTATCAATGATAATGCTGAGATAAAGCTCGCGCTTGACGTCAACAGCCTTCTCTACCAGGACTTTGCTTACCGGCATGCCTTCCGGGGGTGTCTGGTGTGTTATTAGCCTGGTGCCGATTAGCTGTCCTGCCAGCTTTTCTGCCTCTTCGGGGGTATTAGCCACTCTTATGCCGCCAGCTTTGCCCCTGCCGCCGGCGTAAACCTGAGCTTTAATTGCCACCTTACCACCAAGCTCAGCAGCTATCTTCCTGGCTTCGGTCGGTGTGGCTGCTACTCCGCCTTCGGGGACAGGGATGCCAAACTCGGACAGCAGCGCCTTGGCTTGATATTCGTGAATTTTCACCTGTTCTCCTTCTTTTGATACTGAGCTTTCTTACAGTATGTGTCTCGAGAGCATGGTCTATTTTTCTTTAAACTGGCGGAGGGGGTGGGATTTGAACCCACGTTCGCCAAAGGCGAAAACGGTTTTCAAGACCGTCACCATAAGCCGCTCGGACACCCCTCCACGCTACTTTTTGAAGCTAAAATGACCATTCTAGAGGCTTCGCATAGTAGACATAACTAAAAAAAGCTAACGGATAGCTAACCAAACTTTTCAACGACCTGATTTTCACGTTTATTATATCGGGTGTTGAAGGCATCGTCAAAGCGTTTGGCTGCCGCTTCTTGAAGCCCTGGTGATATGTGTGAATAAGTGTCCAGGGTAATTGCTATACTGGAATGGCCGAGACGTTCCTGAACAATCTTAGGGTGTATCCCTTGCTTTAGCATAATTGAGGCATGGGTAGCCAAATACCAGTCCAGTTTGAAGCTAAGAAATTGGTTGTCTTTGGAACAAGCTGGTAATCTACCCAAATTTCAGTGCTCTTTTATCCACCGGGTAAGGTCTTCCTTCAGGAAAACTCTTTTCTTGCCTATCTTATGAGAAGGCAGTCCCTCATTCATAAGCTTATACAGCGTCTGATGGCTAATTCCTAAAAACTCTTGTGCCTCTGTAAAGGTAAAGAATATCCGCTCCACATCTGGTTTTGGTTCTCTTTTTCTGCCCATTCTAACACTCCTAGTCTGGCTTTGAGGTAATGGTAGAGTGTTAGGAGCAACTAGGCACAAATAGACAATACTAGATGAATATTGACACTTAGCCGTGTTGCTTTTACAATGGTGTCGTTATCGAGAGAAAAGAGGCTGAAATGAGAAACAAACCTAAATGGTATTCAATCCTACTTATAGGGTTAGTTCTTTTATTAGCTAGCTCAGTTATTGGCTGTCCGCCACCTCTAGCACCAGAGCCGACTAAGAACGAGCTCAAAGTTCACTTCATTGATGTTGGACAGGGGGATTCAATCCTAGTTGACTTAGGGGAGACAGAAATTCTGATTGACGGCGGGGACAAGTCATCAGGAGTAGCTGCATACCTTGATGACGTTGTGGATGGGGCGCTTGAGGTGATGGTAGCTACCCATCCCCATGCCGACCACATAGGGGGGCTAATCGAAGTCTTAGATGCTTTTGAAGTTGACGAAATCTGGCTTAACGGAGATACAAGCACTTCCCAAACCTACTCTATGTTCATGTCAGCGGTCAACTCCGAAGGTGCTCAAGTATATGAGGCACGGAGAGGAGACATTATTGAGGTTGGCGACCTTGTTTTTGATGTGCTTCACCCTGTCAATTTGAGTGGCACCGCTAACAATAACTCCATTGTTTTGAGCCTTAGCTATGGAGAGGTTGACTTCTTGTTTACTGGAGATGCAGAGCAAGAAGCTGAGGCAAGTATGCTCGCAGAGGGCATTGTTCCCGATGTGGAAATATTGAAGGTAGGTCATCACGGGTCAAAGTCTTCGTCATCTGCTCCGTTCTTGGACGCTGCAAAGCCTGAGGTTGCTATATACATGGCTGGGAAAGGCAATAGTTATGGACATCCTCACCAGGAGACTATCGCTGCTCTTAACGAAATCCATGCCTTGATATACGGCACAGATATGCACGGCACTATCATGATAACTACTGATGGCGAAGCGTATACCAAGAAATTAGAAAGGCAAGCGCCGCCTCGCGCACCACCCGTTGTCCCATCAATATCAGCAAAGTTCACTGTCACCAATCTGTCTATCTCGCCTATTGAGGTAGAACAGGGACAAAAAGTCACTATTTCAGCTGCTGTTACCAACTCAGGCGGCAATCCAGGCAGCTATACCGCCACACTGAAAATCGATGGCAGCGTAGTAGAAACTAAAAGCTTTACCTTAAATGCTGGAGAAAGCCAGAAGGTTAGCTTCACTATAGCCAAAGAATCTACTGGCAACCATACAGTTGAACTCGATGGTTTAGCAGGTACCTTTAAGGTAGTAACATCAGCGTCAGGGAGGCTATTCATTGAAATTAAATCAGCTACCTCATATATTGGAAGGGGTTACAATGCCACCCTGACCGCTCAAACTTTGCCTGACGCTGATTGCAGTATAACTGTCTACTATAAATCCGGCCCTAGCAGAGCCCAAGGATTATATCCTAAAAAAGCGGATAGCAATGGGAATGTGTCCTGGACGTGGAAGGTAGGCACGACAACAACGCCTGGTTCGTGGCGAATTGTGGTTAGAGCTAGCCTTAATGGTGAAACTGCTTCTCAGCAAACTTACTTTACAGTTACATCAGCTTCAACAAGGCCACCTGCATCGCCATCCACACCCGCTGGAGTTACTGCAATTTGCAACGATGGGACATATAGCTACAGTAAGCATTGCAGAGGCACTTGCTCACATCACGGTGGAGTCAGGGAGTGGATTAATCGCCCCCCGAACTGAAGGTGATGTCCTAATTTCGGCACCACTGAGTCATGATTTACCCTAGGGGCGACCTATAGAAGTTCAGCCTAATTCGAGATTTGACCTTATCGTTGTCTGAACCACCTTATTGTATTCTTGAGAATTCCCTCGGAGGACACCCCCCTGGTTTGGTAGCCTGACTGGTAGGTATTCTATTCTACCTTCGCTGGGTGTATAATCGGGACAACATGGAACAGACACTCTCATGTCCCAAGTGCGGCTCACAGAATGTAGTAGGTCAACGATTCTGCGGGGCTTGTGGTCAGGAGCTGCGATACGGGTGCAGCCGTTGCGGTACTGCGGTTGCACCTACGTCCAGATTCTGTGCGAATTGTGGACAAGAACTAGGTTGGGGAACGCAACAGCCAACACAGCCTTTGCCCGTGGGACAGAAAACATATTACGAGCCACCGAGCACCCATGGCTATGGAAGACGAGAACCACAACAGAAGGAGACAAGTTCAGCATATATAGGATACCTTGGCTTAATTATAGGTATCGTGCTTCTGGTGGGAGGAGGAATCTTTGCTATCAATTCAGGTTTCGACCGAACGTCTTCTTCTGCTCCACCAGCTATTTCAGAACCAGCAGATATCTCACCAGTACCAGCACAAACACTGGTATCTGAGCCAGATGAAGAGGTGCAGGGGCAGGAGTTAGGCTGTGAAACCCTGCCAGAATACGTCCAGCAATACGAAAACGTGCAGCCCCCATGTGCCAGGGCATCAGGAGAAAGAATCCACCTCGTTAGCAATCCAGATGCCAAGGACGTTAGCTTTGCTGAATTAAGGTCTTTCATCCTGGAGGACGATACAGATGAGGCCACCTACATTGAAGGAGTACGAATATGTGGAGACTTCGCCGAGACGCTGCACAACAATGCAGAACGGGCTGGTATTAGGGCTGCCTTTGTAGGTATTGACTTCGTAGATGAGGAAATCGGACATGCTCTCAACGCCTTCTGTACTTTAGATAGAGGCTTGGTGTATGTCGATTGCCAGGGGCCAGGACAAGCTGAACCCTGGCAGGACAAGACATATGATTCGGATACTGAACGCGACAGGATAGCCTATATCGAGGGAGGTAAGGAATACGGACTAGTAAGTATAAATAAGGCCGAGTCACTGCAGTATAGCTTTTACATTGAGCATGCCCACAACTGTCAGAGGCTTGCAGATATGTTGGAAGATTATGAGAACGAGGTGGATGCCTATAACCGGGCTTTAGGAGGTAGATACTCTCTACCAGAGCCAGAATATTCAAGGTTTCGGGCTTGGGCTGACAGATTGGACAGTATGGAAGAAGAATTCGATGAATTGAGTGATAGCCTGGGTGGTTGCTGGGAATCAGGTGGCATGGTAGAGACAATAGAAATTTACTGGTAGGTGGGCTCGTCCCCTAATTTCATAGTGATAATCATTAAAGCAGGATTAAACAGCGATTAGTACAATTGGCGGCAGGTGATAAGATGCAACAGATGTATTCGTGTCCTAATTGTGGTGCTCAGGTTGCCTTTGGGGTGAGGTTTTGCACGGGTTGCGGGACAACTCTGAATTGGCCAACGCAGCAACAAACGCAGCCTCCCCCTGTTTCTCAGCAACAACGGCGGGGACAGGGCACTAAAATGAGGAAGATTATAGGGTGGGCAGTAACAATAATTGGTGGATTTTACATCGCCTTATTGGGGGCGTTTGCTTTAGATTGTTGCATTACTGGAGAGTTCCCCCCTGTCAATTGGTTGCTATTGTCAATTTCAATTGTCCTTGTTGGTATTGGAACAGTACTAAGAGGTGGCAACCAAGACGGGAAAGGAAGCCAGGGAGTGTGTTCGAAATGTGGGGCACAGAACAAACCAGGCCTTAGGTTCTGTGGAAGTTGCGGCGCAAAGCTGAGCTAGGGTGGCAATCTAATGGTAGGAATTATACTTTTGTTATGAAGTGGGGAGCTTTTTGTTGATTGGGTATGCCTTAGTCATGCGACAACTATCGGAAACAAAGGGGTAGGCCATTGGGGAGACACAAATCTTATACAAGTCGATTCTCTTGGCTAAAGCTACTTTTAGCTTTGGCACTTCCTGCTTGTCTCGTAGCTGCAGCATGGACTGGCTACGTCTTGTTCTTTGCCCGTCAAATAGACCCTGTTCTAGGAACACTCCTGTTCGTGGTAGAGGTTGGTCTGTTGTTCTGGATTATCTATATGCTGCGTAGCTCCAGATATAGAGGGAGAACTCCCAGTTTTAATTTGGTCTTCTTTTCGATACTCGGAATTGCTTTGATTTGCGCTTTTGCGGGGATTCAACCTCTTGCAAGTGCCAAGGATGAAGCACTTAGCTGGGCCCAGGGCTTCACTAGTGAAATAAGGGAGAGACTACCTTCAGATACAGCGGATTTGCCTGATGAGGAAATCACATCAGCTTCAGAACATCCCGCACAAATCAGTGGACGTGTTGTCATTGCTGAGAAGGTCATTGCGTATTACAAGTCTGCTCAGACTGCAACACGAATGGAGTTGACTCCGCCTGAAGGTAAGATATGGTGGGTGATAGACATTTCAGTTAAGAACATAGCTTATGAAGAGGAAATTTTAGCTAGTCATAATAGGTGGGCAATAGCTGGTACTCATGTCTACTATGCCAAATCTTATGCGGATATGATTCCAGCGGCATATCCTATGAACGTATCCATTGGTCAGACAGGTGAAACAACGTTTCGTTTCCTCGTTCCAGATAGCCTAAGAGTAGGTGAGACCAAGTTGGTTTATCAAACAAGTGAAGCTGTTTCCTATGGAACCTTGAGTGGAGGAGAAAGGGTGCCTCTGTATGACTGGGATTCGAGGTCTGTGATTAAAGAGCCATTTGAGGATTATATAGTCGCAGATAAAAATATGAAGCTCAGAACTATTGCCAATTGGGAAGGGAGTGAACGTACCCCGATTAGATTTAACGCCAGTAAGTCACCCTGGGTAGTCAATTGGGGATATGAGAAGGTTAGCACAATAGAGTCTACCTTTTATATACGCGTTGTTGATGAGGCAGACTACGATGCGATGGTTGCTCGGTATGGCACGGGGTGGGAATGGGGGCTAGTATGGACGCACGACTATTGGAAGCCTGACAAGTATGGTTCTATTATTGTGCCCAGAGCGGGGAGATTCGTGATTATGGTTGATGCTTCGGGATTAAACTGGTGGGTGCGAATAGGTGTAGAGTAACTGGCTGCCGAGCTTCGTGATATGCTCGACATTCAGCCCAGCGGCGACTTATAGAACTTTAGGCTGTCCTCAAACTCTACCGGCCGAGTGTATCTCAGCATCATGTCCAGGATTTTTGCACCTTCCAGCTAGGTCTTTTATATTCAAACTGAAGCTAGAAAAAAGCTAACAAGAATAATCCCGTCGACATCGGCTAGTAATACTTGACACATTATGATATACTATAACTTAGTTAGCTTTACCCATTGTTTCGGCGATGGGTTGCGGGGATGCCCAAACGGGCATCCCCTGCTTGTATCTATGACTAAGCTAAAGACGAATGTTTATGTTGATGGATTCAACCTGTACTATGGAGCCGTAAAGGGAACGCCCTATAAGTGGCTGAATATCGATACTCTTTTGCAGCTAATGCTCCCCATGGCCAGCATCAACCGAATTAGATACTTTACCGCCTTAGTTAACTCCACACTGAGTGATCCAACGAAACGACAGCGGCAACAGACATACATTCGAGCCCTAGAGACAATTCCACACCTCAAAGTTACATATGGAAATTTCATGTCTGAGAAGAAGCGGATGCCCCTCGTTCAACCATTACTCGATGGGACAACTGTAGTTGAGGTTATTAGGACTGAAGAAAAAGGGTCAGACGTGAATCTAGCTGCTTACATGGTCTATGACGCTTGTCAAGGTGAGTACCAGCAAGCCATCGTGGTGTCCAATGATACTGACCTTGCTGAGGCAATCAGTCTAGTGCATCAACGTTTACGTCTTCGTGTTGGCATAATAAATCCTCGTAGCAAAAACACAGCGTGGCCTCTTAGGAATGCTGCAACGTTTTACAGGAGTATCCGCACCGGTGTTCTGTCGGCGTCTCAATTTCCTAACACACTATCTGATGTACATGGTACTATAACCAAGCCACCCAGTTGGTAAACAAACTTTGCAATAAATAGATTCCGACAGTGTGCAATCTGCTCACGCTCAAACCAAAGCTAGAAAAAAGCTAATAAAAAGCTAATCAACTGAATAAAACAGGTTACCACTGGTTGGTATTCTACGAGCAAAACGAGTTTTAGGCAACTAACACAAAAGTTCTAATTTGAACGTAAAATGACCCTTTGGGATAGCTGGTGACAGATTTCAAGACCGTCACCATAAGCCGCTCGGACACCCCTCCGAAGCCATTCTAGTATAGAAAATCGGATTGTGCTTGACAAGCTGTCCTGTCTTATAGCAGGGAAGTTATTGAATTCAGTTGTGATGATGAGGGATGACTAAAGCGACTTGAGTATGGTTTCTATTTCCTCCTGGCTGCTGAAAGGCTCCTCCTTTACCTCCCTGATAATGCCCTCAGCATCGATAAAGAAAGTCGTGGGGAACCAGGGGGGTTGGTAAACCGCGTCAACGTCTCCCTCCGAATCAAGCAATACGGGGAAGGTTAATCCCTGGCTGTCGATAAAACTCTGGACAGCTTCAATACTCTCTCTGACAGTGACGGCAAGTATTACCAATTCCTCATCTGGCCATTTATCAAAGACTGCCCGGATATAGGGCATTTCGTATATACAAGGCTCACAATAACTCAACCAGAAGTTGACCATTACTATCTTACCGTGGAAATCACTCAAAGTTATGCTTTGGCCGTCAATGGTTTGCAGGGTGAAATCAGGAGCGTACATGCCAACTTCATGGCCGATGGGCAAGGCGGGGGAAGTTGTCAATGGGAAAAGACGAAGTGTCGCTTCATTTCCGCTAGCGTCTTTTGACTTCACTTCGACGTAATAGCTTGTATCTGCTTCCAGGCCAGTTAACCTCACGCTATGAAGAGTGGTCAGGTCTTCACCCAGGGCTATAGCTGAGCTGTGATCCTCGATTATCCCGTATCCCACCTGACTGGTGGCAGGTTCATTGGTTACCCATTCTATAGTGGCACTCGATTCAGTAATATCGGAGATATAGACACTATTAATCACCGGAGGGCTTATATCAGGCAAAGTGGTGAAAGAGTAGTGTTCAGACGCAATCGGATTCTCGAAGTTATAGCCAGACAATGCTCTGAAGTCATACGTAGTATTCGGGCGAAGGTCACCTAAGGTTACTGAATGGGAAGTAAGCAAAGTTTCTTCGGGTTCTGTCCACCTAGCAAAACCAGCAGGGCTGCATACCATAACCTGGCTGGTAGCTGGTTTGTCAGTTCCCCAGGTAATAGCAGCTCTTGTATCGGTTATGCATGAAGCCTGGACATTTGAGATTGTCGGAGTTGTCCTCTCGATTTTCCTATTATTTTTTATGCTATCGAGCATGCCTTCTATTTCGTCCTGGCTTTGGAAAGGCCCAAGCGTTACTGCTTTAATAATACCCTTGGTGTCGATGAAGAAATGCTGCGGGATATACACGATATCGTAATCTGTATAGAATTTCCCTTCTGAATCGAGCAGCAAGGGAAAAGTAAGAGCATGCTCGGTGACGAACTGCTGCCCCTCGGCATGGTTTAGCCAACCATCTATAGTGAGTATTGATAATTCCTCTTCTGTCCATTTATCGCGAACTGCCTGGATATAAAATGCTTCGTCTGGACAATAATTGAGGTCTCCCCAGAAGCTGAGCATTACTATCTTACCGCGGAAATCACTCAAGGTTACGCCGTCGCCATCGATGGTTTGCAGGGTAAAAGCGGGCGCGCGATTGCCTACCGCGGGGCCTATTTCAGGGATAGTGCATAGTGCAACTATGCCCCAGGCAACTAGCCCGAAGAGACAGGTGCCAATGACAGCCGTGATAAAGGGATGTTGCCTGACAATCTTGCCTGTTGCGCCCAACTGCGTGAAAAATCGAGGCAGCTTTTCAAAGAGGTGCTTGACGCCCTTATGTGTTGGGTTTCTAGCTGTTTTGTCCTCTCTTTTTGGCATTGCTGATTACCCTGGTTCCCAGACCCTTAGCCTTATTCATGCGCAGTTCATTTCTCTATCCAGAGGCATGATTGGGAGTGGCTACAGGGACTCGAGGATGGTTTCTATTTCCTCCTGGCTACTGAAAGCCCCTGCCTGTATTTCCTGAATAATGCCCTCGGTGTCGACAACGAAGGTGGTCGGCCACTTACTCACGTTATAATCATCATGGACTTCTTCCGATGAGTCGATTAGGATGGGGAAGGTTAAGCTCTTGCTGTCGACAAAGCCCTGCACAGTTTCGACACTTTGCGAGCGATTGACAGCAAGTACTGTCAATTCCTCATCTGGCCATTTATCAAAGACTGCCTGGATATGGGGCATTTCGTCTTCGCAGGGAGTACATCCGACATACCAGAAGTTGACCATCACTATCTTGCCGTGGAAATCGCTTAAATTCACCTCGTCTTCATCAAGGTTCTGCAGGGTGAAATCAGGGGCGCGGTAGCCTGCTCTAGAGCCGGCTGGGATGGCCGTCGCTTTATTTCCGCTAGCGTCTTTTGACTTTATTTTGAAGCGGTAGGAGGTTGCATCGGGCTCCAGCCCGGTTAATGCGACACTATGGCTGGTGGTCAGCTCATCATCTTGCGTGTTTGAGCCATAAGCGGCAGTTTTCCCATATTCCACCTGGCTGGTAGCTGGCTCATCTGTTTTCCATTCGATGGTGGCGCTTGAGCTCGATTCATTTATATTGGAAACATTGATTTCAGAAATCATCGGTGGGGTTGTGTCAGTCTGCGCCGAAGTTGCCAAATCTCCTTCAGATATGGCTTCATTTCCGCTAGCGTCTTTCGATATTGCGGTGTAGTGATAGGTTGCGCCGGGCTCGAGGTCGTTTAATGTTACAGAATGGTTAGTGACCAGAGGTTCTTCAGGCTCTGTCCAGGTGCAATAATTGCCGATGCATATCGAAACCTGGCTGGTAGCTGGTTCGTCGGTTACCCATTCAATCACAGCAGTTGTCTCGGTGACGGATGAAGCCGAGATACTTTGGATTGTGGGAGGTGTGGTATCTGTGCCAGGCGGTGTTGTAATTCCTAGCTGGATGATAGCGTAATAGATGATAATGAGGATGGGAATCGCAAGCAGCAGGGAAGTGGCGATTCTTACCAGAGACCGTCTTGTTAGCAGAGGAGCGCCTTGTTCTCCTGGTGCCGGGCGTACTTTGCCCGGAAAAGGTATTGCTGGTGCTGGAGGGTTCATTGCTATCGGTGCAGCGCTTGCTACATGCTGCTGCGTCTCGCTATATGGCGTGGCGCCAGGCAGGCCATAGTTTGGAGGATATTTAGGGCCCTGGGGGGCAGGAGCATCAGGTGGGGGATAATTATGCTGGGCTCCTGTGATATAGCCTCCTGGGTATTGCTGGCCTGCAGCATATTGCGAGCTCGGCGGCGACGGAGGGTTTATCGGTGTTGGTGTAGTGCTTGCTGCTGGCGCAGCGGGTGTTGCCTCTTGCTGCATCTTCTGGATTACATTTTTACCAAGAAGCAGGCCACAGCTTGTGCACTGCCCGGATACAATGTCGATGCTAGCGCCACACTGAGGGCAATTGTACTGCTGCCACATACCGGGAGCTTCGGGGGGTTGGTATTGTGTGGCAGGTTGTGGACTGGCTTGGTATGGCGGGCTCGGCATAACCGGCATGGGGCTTGGTGGCTGTGCCGCTGCAGTAGGTGGTGGTGGCTGAGCTGCCTCTCTAGGTTGTGCGGTGCCAAGAAGGAAGCCGCAATTTGGGCAGAATCTAGACCTCATGGGGACAGCGGCACAACAATGAGGACAGAACCTCGCCCCACAGTTCACGCAAAATTGCTGTCCTAGAGCGATTTGCGAGTGGCAATTAGGACAAAGGCTTGCTCTTGGCTGCATGCTATCACTATCCTCTTAATACGCTGGTGCGTATCGGTATTTCTGTTATTTTTTTCATTTCCTCTATTAGCTTTAAAGGGCATCCTCATAAAGCCTTTCTTATTATACATTCTAGGCCAGGTGAAACCAAAGTATTATGTATAAAGTCCGTCGGTTTGAGTGCTGATAGGAAATGGCTAGAGTGACTTGAGTATGCTTTCTATTTCAGCTTGGCTGCTGAAACGTCCGATCTTAGTTTCCCTGATAATTCCATCTGAGTCGATGAAAACGGTATAGGGTATTCTCCAAACATGATAGTTAGCCTTAGTCGTAGTTTCTTCATCTTCAAGCAGGATGGGAAAATCAAGAGGTCCACATACGTCGCCGAATTTATCCTCAACCCTCTTAATGCGGTCTGCTCTTCCATCAGTACATATAGTGATTACAGCCAGGTCTTCTGAGTTTTCACCATGCTCATAATACATTGCCCGAATAAAAGGAAATTCTAGTATACAGGCTCCGCAATAAGTTGACCAAAAGTTAAGCAATACCTTCTTGCCTTGGAAGTCGCTCAAGGCAACTGAAGAGCCATCATTAGGAGTTGAGCGTTGGGTATCATCATTGTAGTATTGCAGAGTGAACAGGGGAGCGCGTTTGCCTGCTTCATGGCCGAAGGAGATGGCACGGAGAGTTTTGAACGTTTCCGTATCAGATGTCGCTTCATTTCCGCTGCCATCCGCTGACTTTATCCTGAAGTAATAAGTTGTGCTGGACTCCAGCTCGGTCAAGCGTACACTGTGGCTGGTGGTCAATTCTTCGTCTAACGGCGTGGGGGTCGGCTCTTCATCTGAAGTTGTCCAATACTCAACCTGGCTGGTGGTAACCTCGTCGGTTTTCCAGGCTATGGTGGCACTTATATCAGTGGGGTTGGAAACATTGACTTCTAAAATCTCCGGTGGGGTTGTATTTTGGAGCTTGAAATATGCGGTAACGTGTTTATCTGAGTTCATGGTAATTTCAATAGTTGGCAATAACCCCGGAGCACTATCCCAGCCATCAAAGATATAACCGCTGGCGGGGGTAGCCGTCAATGTCACTGGTGTACCAGATTCATATGTTTCATTGTCAGGGGACCTCAATATGCTACCTCCTCCTGCAGGAATCGCGCTAGTGCTGATGGAATAGGTTTGGGCAGGGGCAAAAATTGAAGTCGAAGATGTCGATGAGCTTACCTCGTTCCCCTGCTGGCTAAGGGCAGGTAAGATAGTATTAGTCACTACCATGTAAATAGACGCTCCGAGACCAATTATCAGCAGGCTGGCTAGCACTGGTCTCAGAAACCGTCTGGCTGATGAAGGCTTCCATTCTCTGGATGTAGCACTTATTATCTTATCCAGAGTTCGCCTCGTTGATGATGGAAGCCCCCAGGCTCTCGGCTTGTTATATTCTATCTCATCTAGAAGTGGACTCCGTTGTCGTGTAGTGCTCTGTTTTTTGGATGTGGGAAGTGGTGCTTCATCTAGAAACGGCCTCGCTGTGTCGCTTCTTGCCGGTTCGGTAAACTTTGCCTGCTGTATCTTCTGTGGCGGCACGTTGCCAAAAAGGTAATTACAGTTCGGACAGGGTTCAGACAGGGTGTTGATCTCGGTCCCACACTGTGGGCATGTGTATTTGGTCTCCGTCTTGTGAAGTCCGGAGGATTGCTGACTTACAAAGCTTTGTGGGCGGTGCTCAGGATGTACGATTTGTTGCTGCGCTGTTTTGGCTTTCTGTGCCTCCCGCCATTTGAAGTAATTAGGGTCTTCCCAGCGGCATTGCGGGCACCATCTGGAATAGGGGCCAATAATATGAGCCTCAGGGCATAGCCTTGCGTTACATTTGGGACATATGAGCTCGCCCAAATCGTCTTTTTCTGCTCGCACGTGACAATGGGGACACAGTACTATTCGCTGCACGCTATCACCATTATCCGATTACTCCGGTGTATCTGATGACTATTTCTGTTATCTTCATCGCTTCTGCTCACAGTCTTTATAACAGACACACCATATACCTGTCTAATTATACACCCAGGCAAAGTAGAGTGGAATGAATTGGTTATGCCTGATGTTTCTCGCTCCCTTGTCAGGCAAAGTGAAAAAGGTACCCCCGGTCAGGTTTTGGAGGTTTTTAGGTGTTGGCTGCCATTAGTTATGTCCATGCCTAATCCGCAATTCGTGGGTGTGCCCCTTTCCTTTTTGTTATTGCGAGCCCTTCGCCTTGTGTCATTCTGGTGAGCCGAAGCCCTGAGTGCAGCGAAGGGGCAGCGAAGAACTTCTGGCTCAGGGTGAACTCCGCGAAGCAACCTAGCCCCGCCAGGCTCTGCTGCGCGACCTTAGAGGGCCGCACTGTATCGGTTGGAACACTGTGAAACATCATTGAATAAAGGACATACCCTCCTACCCCGGTGTCTCTAGAAACACTTAAGAGTCGGTCACGGTCTAGGGGGGATTTCTCATCTCACTTTGGTTAGGTGTATAATGAGGGCAGACAAAGCTGTTATTGATTCAAGGGAGACTGAAATGAGAAGCAGATTTAGCATTGGTCTCATTATCTGCTCAGCACTGTTGATGCTGGCATGTGGGAACCCCGCACAAGACCACCTCGAGCAGGGGGATGCCTATTATGCGCAGGGGCAATGGGATGAGGCGGTTGCTGAGTATAGCGAGGCCATCGAGCTAGACCCGGAGTTTTCTTTGGCTTACAACAACCGGGCATATGCCTACACGAAGAAAGGCGACTTTGACAAGGCCATAGCTGACTGTGACAGGGCAATTGAGCTGGACCCGGAGTTGGCGATGGCTTATGCCAACCGGGGGGCTGCCTATGTTGAAAAAGGTGAGTTCGACAAAGCCATAGCTGATTGCGATAAAGCAATCGAGCTTGACCCGAATCTTGCTCAGGCTTATTATACTCGGGGGCTTGCCTATGCCGACAAAGGTGACTTTAATAAAGCCATAGCTGATTGTGACAGGGCAATTGAGCTTGCCCCGGAGTTGGCGATGGCTTATGCCAACCGGGGGGCTGCCTACGTTGAAAAAGGTGACTTCGACAAAGCTATAGCTGACTGTGACAGGGCAATCGAGCTTGCCCCGGAGCTTGCCCAGGCTTATTATACTCGGGGGCTTGCCTATGCCAACAAAGGCGACTTTGACAAGGCCATAGCTGACTGTGACAGGGCAATTGAGCTGGATCCGGAGTTGGCGATGGCTTATGCCAACCGGGGGGCTGCCTACGTTGAAAAAGGTGAGTTTGACAAGGCCATAGCTGATTGCGATAAAGCGATTGAGCTGAACCCTGAGCTTGCTCAGGCTTACTTTACTCGGGGGCTTGTCTACCACCGGAAAGGCGACTTCGACAAAGCCATAGTTGATTATGATAAGGCGATTGAGCTAGACTCTCAGCTTGCCCAGGCTTATAACAATCGGGGACTTGTCTACTATGGGAAAGGTGAGTTTGACAAGGCCATAGCTGATTGTGATAAGGCAATTGAGCTGAACTCTGAGTTTGCCCTGGCTTATAACAATCGGGGGCTCGCCTACCACGAGAAAGGTGACTTTGACAAGGCCATAGCTGATTATGGCAAGGCGATTCAGCTAAACCCGACAAGTGGCTTTACTTATTACTG
>Ga0265594_1001824_pt1 | contig 16008 bp, 15 predicted proteins | sample saktaG_11_FD_190147 | JGI IMG/M metagenome (GOLD analysis project Ga0265594, IMG submission 190147) | Saline water microbial communities from Sakinaw Lake, British Columbia, Canada - sak_2011_5_24_80m | ecosystem: Environmental > Aquatic > Non-marine Saline and Alkaline > Saline ... | reverse complement strand
TTAAAACATTGTTTTTTATTAATTTATTAGTTATCTAACGGGGTGAAAATTAAATCCCTTTCGGGATTTTTCGTTATTGATAAAGAAAATGTTCAAAAATAATATATTTTTTTATTGAACTTTAAGAAATCTAAATTTATGCTAAAAACAAAATAAATTTGTCACAAAAAAAAAACAGAAACAAAATTATTCCTTCTTATTTTTATATTTTTATTCCTTTTACATTTTTTTTATAAAAAATAATTATTTTTGCAGATAATTTAAAGATATCTATTAGGCATTGTTAATTAAGTATAAATAAATTATTTAATTAACAATACCATTTATTAATCATAAGAATGATAAATATAACTTTACCTGATAATTCCGTAAGACAGTATCATAAAGGCATAACACCTTTAGAGATAGCTCAAAGTATTAGTCAGGGATTAGCAAGAAATATATTAGCCGCCAGTATAAACAATGATTTGTGTGATACAGAGTGTCCAATAAATAATGATGCTTCTTTAAAACTGCTTACATGGAATGATATACAAGGCAAGTCAGTGTTGTGGCATTCATCAGCTCATATTATGGCTGAAGCAATTAAATTTTTTTATCCTGAAGCTAAATTTGCTATAGGACCAAGTATAGAAAATGGCTTTTATTATGATGTTGACTTTGGCAATAAAACTATATCTGAAAATGATCTTAAAAAAGTTGAGGATAAAATGCTTGAGTTGTCTAAACAAAAAAACAAATTTATACACAAAGATATCTCAAAACATGATGCTTTGGAATATTTTACAAAAAAAAATAATCCATATAAAATAGAACTTATAAACGACTTGGAAGATGGCACAATAACTTTTTACCAATCAGGCAATTTTGTTGATTTATGTAAAGGACCACATATACCGGATACAAGTTTTATAAAAGCTGTAAAACTTTTAAGTATTGCAGGTGCTTACTGGAGAGGAGATGAACATAACAAACAGCTGACACGTATTTATGGAATCACATTTCCAAAGCAAAAAGAATTAACAGAATATCTTGAACTACTTGAACAAGCTAAAAAGCGGGACCATCGTAAAATAGGAAAAGAATTGGAATTGTTTACTTTTTCCAAAAAAGTAGGCATTGGATTACCTTTGTGGTTACCAAAAGGAGCGCAACTCAGAGAACGACTTGAAAATTTTTTGAAAAAAATTCAAAAACAAGCAGGATATTTGCCTGTGATCACTCCACATATAGGTGGCATAGAGTTATATAAGACATCAGGACATTATGAAAAATATGGAAAAGAGTCATTTCAACCTATTAAAACACCAATTGAAGGCGAAGAATTTTTATTAAAACCTATGAACTGTCCTCATCATTGCGAAATATATAAATACAAACCACGCTCTTATAAAGATTTACCTATCAGATATGCTGAATTTGGAACTGTTTACAGATATGAACAAAGTGGAGAAGTTCACGGACTTATAAGAGTAAGAGGTTTTACACAAGACGATGCACATATATTCTGTACCGCTGACCAGTTAAAAGATGAATTTAAAAATGTTGTTGACCTTGTGTTTCAAATTTTTAAGACGTTTGATTTTAAGGACTTTATCACACAAATTTCATTAAGAGATCCTAAAAATAAACAAAAGTATATAGGAACAGATGAAAACTGGGAAAAAGCTGAACAGGCAATATTAGAGTCAATAAAAGAGAAAGCGATTAATGCTGACATTAAATATGGAGAAGCTGCTTTTTATGGACCTAAGTTGGACTTTATTGTTAAAGATGCAATAGGTAGAAATTGGCAGTTAGGGACTATTCAGGTTGATTATAATCTACCGGAACGTTTTGAATTGGAATACATAGGCAAAGATAACAAAAAGCATCGTCCTGTAATGATTCACCGTGCTCCTTTTGGCTCTATGGAAAGATTTATAGCAGTATTAATAGAACATACCGCAGGAAAATTTCCTCTATGGCTTACACCGGACCATGTTATTATTTTACCAATAAGTGAAAAATATCATAATTATTCAAAAAAAGTTTTGAGTTTGCTAAATAATTACGATATTCGCGCCATTATTGATAACAGAAACGAAAAAACAGGAAGAAAAATCCGTGATGCAGAGTTGGAAAAAATCCCGTATATGATCATATTGGGAGAAAAAGAAGAAAATACTAATACTGTATCTGTGAGAAGACAAGGAAAAGGAGATTTAGGAATTTTTTCTATTGAAAATTTTGTAGAAATTATTAATAAAGAAATTGAGAAATCGTATAATAAATAATAGATTTTATTACAAATTTAATAAAAAAATGTAATTTTGCAAAATGTAAATTTCGTATTTATCTGATAAATATATAAAAGATTATATATTTATTAATAAGTAAAGGTGGCTTAACCAATTAAAACAACAACCAAAAATATAAGGAGGAACATAATATAGCAATTTTATATAATTATAGGGGAAGAAGAAATCCCAAAATGAGAAAAGACAAATACAGAATCAACAAAGGAATAGATACTCCTGTTGTTCGTGTTGTTGGTGATAGTATAGAACCAAAGATATATTCAATAAATGATGCTCTTAGATTAGCAGAAGATTTAGGACTTGACCTTGTTGAAATATCACCAAAAGCAAATCCGCCTGTATGTAAAATAATGGAATATAAAAAGTTCCTTTATGAACAAAAAAGGAAAGAAAAGTTAATAAAATCTAAAACCTCAAAAGTTGTTGTAAAAGAGCTAAGGTTTGGACCAAATACTGATGAACACGATTTTAATTTTAAGTTAAATCATGCTATAAATTTCTTAAAAAAAGGATTTAAAGTTAGATCTTATGTATTCTTTAAAGGTCGTTCAATAGTTTATAAAGACCAAGGTGAAATAATTTTACTTAAATTTGCACAAAAACTTGAAGAATATGGTAAAGTTGAACAATTACCAAAATTAGAAGGTAAAAGGATGATTATGACAATTTTACCAAAAAAAAAATAAATAACTCATTAAAAATTAAAAATAATGCCAAAAATGAAAACCAAAGCCAGTGCTAAAAAAAGATTTACCCTAACAGGAACTGGTAAAATAAAAAGACATCATGCTTATAAAAGTCATATATTAACCAAAAAGTCAACAAAGCAAAAACGTAATCTTGGTTATAGCACAATAATTGACAAAGCTGATAAAAAAAATATAAAAAAAATGCTTTGTATATAACATTTGAAGTTGGATGTTCTTAAATATGTAAAACAAGATTCTTAATTAAAAATCAAAAAAAAAATATTTTAATAGGTATATCTCTATATCATACGATATACACAGTAAATTACAATCAACATTAACATATAATAAATAATAATCCGCATAATGCGAATTTGAATATTAACTTGTTTTTAGCCAAAAAAGATTTTGTGATAACAAAACGCTAAAACAAAAAAAATAAAACTATGCCAAGATCAACAAATTCAGTAGCATCTCGCCAAAAAAGAAAAAAAATCCTTAAACAAACAAAAGGACAATTTGGCAGAAGAAAAAATGTATGGACAGTAGCAAAAAATGCTTATGAAAAAGGCATGTGCTATGCATATCGTGATAGAAGAACGAAAAAAAGAACTTTTAGACGACTTTGGATATCACGTATTAATGCAGGAGTAAGACAATATGGAATGTCTTATTCTGAATTTATGGATAAGATACATAAAAAAAAAATAAATATTAATCGTAAAACACTTGCAGACCTTGCAATGAATAATCCACAATCTTTTAAAGCTATTGTAGATTCTGTTAAATAAATTCTCTATGTTTTTTTATAAAAAAATTCATTAGTGTCTGTTTATAATCTTGTGTGACTTTTTATTATACACCTCGTTGAAACGAGGTGTTAATGATATAAAAATATAAAACCAACATTATGAACAGACATTAATTAATTCCTAAGTTTATATTAATTATGATACAAAGAATTCAATCGCTTTTTTTATTTATCGTATTTATTGCCGGAATATGTTTATTCTTTTTACCTGTTGCTTTTTATTCTTCTGATATGTTATTCTGTAAGTTTAATATTACAGGAATAACACAAATCAACGGACAACCTCAAAATTTGCCTAATACCATACCTCTTATTATTTTTACAATTATAATGACTGTATTTCCATTTATTATAATATTTTTATACAAAAACCGACCTTTACAAATGAAACTTTGCAGATTGTGCATAATAATTAACGTTTTATTTATTGCTATTATTTTTTGGTATGCTGATATTATTGAAAAAAACCTATGTGTAGATTCTATTTATAAAACAGGTGCGTTTTTGCCTTTATTAACACTTATCTTTTTATTTCTTGCCAATATGTCTATCCGTAAAGATGAAAAAATAATCAAATCTGCTGACAGATTACGATAATATACTTTTAACTAAATTCTTTATTCATAAATTTAAAGTATCAAGACACAAGTTCAAAGTTCAAAGTTCAAAGTTTCAAGGTTCAATGTATCAAGTATCAAGATTCCAATTTCCAATTTATTTATTAATCAACAATTCGTAATCCGTAATTCACAAAAACTATTTTTTTAGCTCAATTATTTCAAAATCCTTTATTTCATTTATATCAATAGTAAATCTGACAAGAGTTATTACTTTGTGTATGCCATATTTACCAGCAGCACCGGGATTAACATGAAGTAGATTTAGTTTCTTATCATATATAACTTTCAATATATGCGAATGTCCTGATATAAAAAGTTTTGGCGGATTTAATTTTATCTTTTCTATGACCTCGGGTGCATATCTTCCCGGATAACCGCCTATATGTGTCATCCATACATCTACTTTTTCACACATAAAACGCAAATTTTTAGGATATACTGCTCTTACATCATAACCGTCAATATTTCCATAAACAGCTATTAATGGTTTAAACTCGTTTAGCTTATCAGCAAGTCCAATATTACCTATATCGCCAGCATGCCATATCTCATCACAATTTTTAAAACATTCAAATATTTTATTATGAAGATAATTATGCGTATCTGATAATAGCCCTATTTTTGTCATTATTTAAAATTTTATAATTTTACAAATTTAAAAATTATACAATAATAATATATTATATCAGTTATAAAATAAGAAATACTTAATCAGGCAGTTGCCTGATTAGGCATTTTTAGTATTAAATAACATAATAAAATATTATACAAAATGGGACATTATAAAATAACACTGGTAATATTAATACTTTTAATAATAGCAGGACTTTATGGCGTATTTAAAAAGGCAAATGAAAAAGGTTGGAAAGCTTTTATACCTATTTATAATTTATATATATGGTTAAAAATAATAAAAAAACCTATGTGGTGGTTTATTTTCCTTGCTACCCCTTTTATAAATGTTTTTATGATAATGCTAATGTCTGTTGAGATATTAAAATGTTTTAAAAAATCTACAATCCTTGATGAGATTCTTGGCGCTTTATTTCCTTATATATACATTCCATATTTAGCTTTCAGCAAAAAAGAAAAATATACAGATCCTGATAAAATACCTGAAATAAAAAAAACTGTTGCAAGAGGATGGATTGATGCTATCTTGTTTGCTGTTGTAGCTGCCAGCATAATACGAACTTTTATGATGGAAGCATATACTATCCCTACTTCTTCTATGGAAAAATCTTTGCTTGTCGGCGATTTCCTGTTTGTGAGTAAGATGAATTATGGACCAAGAGTACCGAATACTCCTATTGCTTTCCCTTTTGTGCATCATACATTGCCTCTTACAAAATATACAAAATCATACCTGCAATGGTTCAAATTACCCTATTATCGTTTTTGGGGATTTGAAAAAATTAAAAATAATGATGTAGTGGTCTTTAATTATCCTGACGGTGATACTGTTGCTCTAAAAAAACAAAATGTAAGCTATTATGCTCTGATAAGAGAACTTGGCAAAGATATAGTATGGAATGATGAACGCGACTTTGGCGATATTGTAGCCCGACCTGTTGATAAAAGAGAAAATTATATAAAACGTTGTATTGGAATTGCAGGCGATACATTAAAAATTATTGACAGACAGGTATATATAAATGGTAAGCCCGCTCACAATTTTGAAACTATGGAATGCAATTATGATGTTATAACTGATGGTATGCCTTTGAATCCTAAAATTATTGAAAAATTAAATATTACTGATGGCGGACCTACTATGGAATATGGACATTTTGTCTATTCATTAACAAAAAAAACAGCAGATAAGTTAAGAAAATTTAAAAATGTTGAACTTGTAAAATCACGACTTAAACCTAAGGGTCTTTATTATAATCAGATATTCCCTTATGACTCTGCAAATTTTAAATGGAACGAAGATAATTTCGGACCTGTATATATTCCTAAAGCAGGTGTTACAATACCTGTAAGCATAAAGAATATATCTTTATATAAAAGAATTATTGATGTTTATGAAAATAATGTTCTTGAAATTAAACAAGACAAAATTTATATAAATGGAAAACAAGCTGATAAATATACTTTTAAGATGAATTATTACTGGATGATGGGAGACAATCGTCATAATTCAGCTGACTCACGATTTTGGGGATTTGTCCCCGAAGACCATATAGTAGGAAAAGCTTTGTTTGTATGGCTGTCATTAGACAAAGAGAAATCATTTCCTGATAAACTGAGATGGCACAAAATGTTTAGAACTGTAAAATAATAATATATACTATACTCTGCTCTGCTTCGTAATAATTTGAGCTAATTTATCAGGCAGTTGCCTGAAAACAATTATAATTTTAACATATAGTCATTAATTGTCATTAGTAGTCATTAACAATAAATGACGGCGAAGCCAAATGACAGTGAAAGAAGCGAACAAATGACTATTAATGACGATGAAGTCAAATGACCCCAGTAAAATAACCTGATAAATCAGAATTTTACGGGGCGGGCTATAAATGACAAAGTATATTCACAAATTATATCCTTAAAAATGACATTAATAAGAATTACAAAAAAGTTTGAATTTGAAATGGCTCACGCCTTACTGGGCTATGACGGACCTTGTAAAAATATTCACGGACATTCATACAAATTATATGTTACAATAATTGGTAATCAAATTACAGATGTTAATTCACCAAAAAATGGAATGGTAATAGATTTTTTACAACTAAAATCAATTGTCAAAAATTGTATTATTGCTCAGTTTGACCATTCACTGGTATTAAATAAAAAAATTACCAATGAAATAATAAAAAATAATAAAAAACCATTTGGAAACTTAATATTATTACCTTATCAGCCAACATGCGAAAATCTTATTATTGATTTTGCCAACAGAATTAAAAAGAAATTACCTGATAATGTAAAACTTTTTAGCTTAAAACTAAAAGAAACAAACTCTTCTTATACTGAATGGTATGCAGATGATAATAAGTAAAGAAATTGTAATTAATTTTAATCACTTTTTGTTTTTAATTAAAAAAAATAAAATATCTTTGCAATCTTAATGGTATAATTCTTGTTATTATAATCAATAATTAATAATCTTAAAAACTAAAACAAAATATTATGAAAAAAATAATCTTATCAACGCTTATCATAGCAACAATTTTTCTCTTTGCTATAAATAATTCTTATGCACAAAAGAAAAAAGATTTTAAAGGAATAATAACATATAATATTACCTATAAAGGTGATATAGATCCGGCTACACTTGCCCAGCAACCAAAAGAAGTAACTATTAAAATATTAGACAATAAACAAAAAATGGAGATAATTTCAGGTCCGGCTGTTATTACAACTATCATAGATGGAGACAAAAAACACTCTGTTATGCTGTTTGATGTTATGGGACAAAAATTTGCTGTTAAATTAGAACAAAAAGATATTGAAGAAAAATTAGAAGAAAATCCTAAACCAACAATTAATTATCTTGACGAAACAAAAACTATTGCAGGATATACTTGTAAAAAAGCCGAAGTCATAACAAAAGAAGAGGACTCAGAAGAAGAAAATAAAATTACCGTTTACTATTCAGAAGATATTGGCGCAAATGCTGATATAAACTATGGAAGTCAATTTAACGGATTAAAAGGATTTCCTCTTGAATATGTAACTAGTACTAATGATATGGAAATAACATTTTCCGCCAGTAAAATTGAAAAAAAGAAAATCAAAGATACAGAGTTTTTAATCCCCAGTGATTTTAAAGAAGTTACACAAGACGAACTACAAGAAATGTTTGGCGGCGGAGAATAATCTCTAAAAAATTAAATCCATATCGTCTCAATAATTACTGATAAACCCTGTAGGAAATCTTTCCAACGGGGTATAAAATCCAAACTTCAAAATAAATCCCAAAACCGAAATCCCAAATAGTTATTGAGCGAAGCCGAAATAAAAAATCAGATGACTGCGAAAGAAAATCATAATTTCGCATGCCTTTTGGATTTTCTTACTATAGATTTATCTTTTTAATTTTAAATTTTTATCAAAGTTACCATTCGTTTTTGAGAGAATACTTAAATCCATTATAAAATCCTTTTGCAGAGCAGACAAAAACTTCAATTATACTAATCGTAAATAAATTAAATAGTAGTGGTAATAATGTATATAAACTTAAATTTTATACTGCTACTGCCACTGCTCTCATCCTATATTTATTCTATAATTTTTTTACCTTGCCTGTATAAAACAAAGTTATTTTATGTAAGTTTGTAAGTTTTTATATTTTCCCATTGTAATATATGTTTAAAATGTCAATAAAAAGAAATAATTACAAAAAAAACTTACGGAAAGAAAAAAAAGAATTTAATTTCTTTTCAAAATCATTTAAAGGGCTGTCAAACTTTATTAAAAATGACAAGACGCATAAAGTTACAGGTTTATTTTTTATAACGTTATCTGTATTTTTACTTATCGCCTTTACATCTTATCTCTATACATGGAAATTTGATGACGCAATGGATACCTCAAGCAAAGCTAGCAACCTAATGGGGAAATTGGGCTTTTTAATTTCTTTTTATATTATAAAAAATGGATTTGGCATTGCTTCATACCTGTTTGTTCTAATATTATTTGTTACAGGATTTAAATTATTTTTTAATATAAAATTACTATCTGTATGGAAAACATATAAATACTCTTTCTTTACTCTTATCTGGCTTCCTGTTGCATTACATTATCTATTTTATAATGAAAAATATCAAATGTTTAGTGGAGTATTTGGCTATGAAGTAAATATTTGGATGAAAAATATTTTTGGGAAACCAGGAACAGGACTGTTACTTCTTTTTATTCTTATAAGTTTCCTCATAATTACTTTTAATATACATAAATTGTTTAAAAAAAAGGATGTTGACATACAAAATCCAATTGATTTTACTACTAATTTTGATGAAATAAACCATGAAACCATTATTGAACAAAACTTAAATGAAGAACCTTTGGAAAATGCTGATAATCAGGATACTGAAAATACAGATATAACTGATAAAAGTGATATACAGTTAACTATTGAAAATAAAAAAAATGATTTACCTGATCAAACAGAATTAGAACATAATACTATTGATACAGAGTATGACCCTACTTTGGACTTACCACACTACAAATTTCCTACATTAGATTTACTTAAGGATTATGGCAGTGATTCTGTAAATATAAACAAAGAAGAACTTGAAGCAAATAAAAATAAAATTGTTAAAACTCTTAACAATTATGGAATAGAAATAGATAAAATAAAAGCAACTATAGGACCAACAGTTACCCTTTATGAAATAATCCCTGCCCCGGGAATACGTATTTCAAAAATAAAAAATCTTGAAGATGATATTGCTTTAAGCTTATCAGCTCTGGGAATTAGAATAATAGCTCCTATACCGGGAAAAGGTACTATTGGCATTGAAATACCTAACAGAAACAAAGAAACAGTGTCAATAAAATCAATACTATCTTCTCAAAACTTTCAAAATTCAAATTTTGACCTGCCAATAGGTCTTGGAAAAACTATTTCCAACGAATGTTTTGTCTATGACTTAACAAAAATGCCACACTTGTTAATGGCTGGTGCAACAGGACAAGGAAAGTCAGTAGGACTAAATACTATTATAGCATCTTTATTATATAAAAAACATCCTTCACAACTAAAATTTGTGCTGATTGACCCTAAAAGAGTAGAACTGACCCTGTTCTCAAAAATAGAACGACATTTTCTTGCAAAACTACCCGACTCCGAAGAAGCAATCATTACTGATACCCGAAAAGTTGTAAGAACTCTTAACTCTCTTTGCATTGAAATGGAACAAAGATATAACCTGTTAAAAAATGCTCAAGCCAGAAATATAAAAGAATACAATATAAAATTTATAAAAAGAAAACTTAATCCTGACAAAGAACATCGCTTCTTGCCTTACATAGTACTAATTATTGACGAATTTGCTGATTTAATGATGACCGTAGGCAAAGAAATTGAAATGCCTATTGCCAGATTAGCCCAATTAGCACGGGCTACAGGAATACATCTGATAATAACAACACAACGACCATCAGTAAATATTATAACAGGAACTATAAAAGCAAACTTTCCTGCACGAATGGCTTTCAGGGTAATGTCTAAAATTGACTCCCGCACTATACTTGATTTAAATGGTGCTGACCAACTAATAGGACGTGGCGATATGCTCTTATCCATAAATAATAAACTTGTACGATTACAATGTGCTTTTGTTGATACACCGGAAGTTGAACAAATAACATCTTTTATAGGAGCACAAAGAGGATATACAAGTGCTTTTCATTTGCCGGAATATAACGATGAAACAGATGAAAAAAATAACAATACAGATGCATCTGATAGAGATGAAATGTTTGAAGAAGCGGCAAAAATTATTGTTCTTCATCAACATGGCTCTACTTCTTTATTACAACGAAAACTAAAAATAGGATATAACAGAGCAGGAAGAATTATAGACCAATTGGAAGACGTAGGAATAATTGGTCATTTTGAAGGAAGTAAAGCAAGAGAAGTAAGAATTAAAGACCAGATATCTTTGGAACAATTATTGAAAGATATTAAATAAAACAATAGAACAATGAAACAATATAACTTGTAACCTGCAACTTTGATATAATTACAAAAATATAAACAGATGAAAAAAATATTTATATTATTATCTCTGATAATATCTTTAACCTTACTTTGTAATGCTCAAACAAAAAAAGCAGAAAAGGACAGTAAAATTATTCTTGAAGAACTAAGTAAAAAAACACAATCTTATAAGAATATTAAAATTGAATTTACTTATGTAATGAAAAACGAAAAAGAAAATATAAACGAAAGCAAAGACGGAATTATATTAATAAAAGGAGATAAATATAATCTAAATATTGCCGGACAAAATGTTATCTGTGATGGAAAAACAATATGGACATATATTAAAGATGCTGATGAGGTACAAATAAATACTGTTGAAGATGATGATGAGTCAATGAATCCTAAAAAAATTCTTACTTCTTATGATAAAAATTATAAATCTAAATTAATAAGAGAAGGACATAAAAATAATAAAACTGTTTATGTTATAGATTTAACACCTCTTGAAGGAAAAGCTTTTTATAAAATACGTCTGATTATTGACAAAACAAAAAAACAAATATTAAAGTCAACTATATATGATAAAAATGGAAGCTTATATCTCTATATTGTGAAAAAATTTATAACTGATATAACCATAAAAGATTCTAATTTTACCTTTGATAAATCTAAATATCCTGATGTTGAAGTAATTGATATGAGATAAATAGAACTATTACAAAAAAATAAATTAAAATTTTAAATATTTTTTGTAGAATATAAAAAAATATTATACTTTTGCAATCTTAAAAAAAACAACAATGGTCCGTTCGTCTAGGGGTCAGGACATCAGGCTCTCATCCTGGAAACAGCAGTTCGATTCTGCTACGGACTACCATTTTTTTAAGCTTTATAAATTAAATCTAATTAGTGTCTGTTTATTGAAAATTATTGAAATTAAAGATATAATAACAAAAAATATAAATTTTAAATTATTTTTTAACTCAAAAAAAACGGTCCGTTCGTCTAGGGGCTAGGACGCCAGGTTTTCATCCTGGTAACAGCAGTTCGATTCTGCTACGGACTACTAAAAATAATAAAAAAATATGGCAAATCATAAATCTTCTGTCAAAAGAATACGCTCTGACAAAAAGAAAAAAACGCATAATAAATATTATGCAAAAACAATGCGTAATGCTGTAAAAGATATCAGAAACAGCACTGATAAAACAAAAGCAGAAAAAGAACTGCCACAAGTAATATCAAAAATTGATAAACTTGCTAAAAATTCTGTAATACATAAAAATAAAGCAGCAAATTTAAAATCCAAATTAACAAAAAAAGTTAACTCTTTGTAAGTTCTTTCGTTAAAAAACAATTATTTTTTTAACGTTTTTAGGACCATTAGTGATGATATCGCATTAGTTATCAGGCATTCGTTCCAATAAATACGGAATTTGCAATCAGTAGCCAAACATGATTACCTGACCGATTAATCGTTTGAGTGATTTTAAAATAAAATCACTCAATTTGGGTTTTATAAAAAATATTTTTTTACCAAAAAGTGTCAAAATTTTATAGATTAGATACTAAAACAGCCAATATTTTTTTGTTTTATTTGATGAATGAATATAAAAATAATATCTCTATAAAAAATTGGGATGAGAATGACCGTCCACGCGAAAAATTTATCTTAAAAGGAAAAAACACCCTAAGCGATGCTGAACTTGTCGCTATCCTTATTAGATCTGGAAACAAAAAAGAAACTGCCATAGACCTTGCCAAAAGAATTCTAAACTATGTCCACAATAATCTTATTGAATTATCTAAATTAACTATAAATGACCTTACAAAATTTAATGGAATAGGACAAGCAAAAGCAGTAACAATTTTAGCCGCCCTTGAACTCGGAAGAAGAAGAAGAGAAGCCGAAGCTGTAAAACGTTCTAAAATCACATCTAGTAAAGACATATTTGAAATATTTCAAAGTAACATATCTGATATTCAATATGAAGAATTTTGGATGCTATGCTTAAACAAAGCAAACAAAATATTAAAAAAAATATGTATTAGCAAAGGAGGAACTTCTGCCACAGCAGTAGATCCTAAAAAAATTTTTAAACTAGCCCTTGATAACAATTCTTCTTACATAATACTTTGCCATAATCACCCGTCAGGTAATATACAACCAAGTAATGAAGATATAAAATTAACAAAAAAACTGAAAGAAGCAGGCAATTCATTAGATTTACCTGTCCTTGACCATATAATCATTGGAGATGAAAAATATTATAGCTTTGCAGATCAGGGTATAATTTAATAATCTGTCTAAGGTGAATAAAAAAATTAAATACAATAAATGATAAAATTATTAACCATAGTAGGAGCAAGACCACAGATAATAAAAGCAGCAGCATTGAGCCGTGCTATTAAAAATAAATTTTCTGACAAAATAATTGAGGTCATTGTCCATACAGGACAACATTATGACAAAGATATGTCAAAAATATTTTTTGACCAACTGGAAATACCAAAACCCAAATACAACTTAGACATTGGCTCTGCAAGTCATGGAAAACAAACAGCTCTTATGATTCAAGGTATTGAAAATATCCTGATAAAAGAAAAACCAAACTTTTTAATACTTTATGGTGATACAAATTCTACTTTGGCTGGTGCTATTGCCGCTTCTAAAATTTATATACCAATAGCACATATTGAAGCCGGATTACGCTCCTTTAATAAAAAAATGCCTGAAGAAATAAATAGAATAATGTGTGACCACGCTTCTACCCTATTGTTTACTCCTACAATTACCGGATATAACAACCTGATAACTGAAGGTTTTAAACCAAACTCAAAGCCGCCTTTTACTAATGATAATCCTTATATATGCCATTGCGGAGATATAATGTATGATAATAGCTTATACTTTTCTGAAATAGCAGATAAAAAATCAGATATCTTACAAAAAAACAATCTGTCTGATAATAATTATCTTTTAGTAACTATTCATCGCGATAACAATACTGATATACCTGAACGATTAAATGCCATATTCAATGCTTTAAACAACATATCTGAAAATGACAACATTAAAATCATTATGCCTCTGCATCCAAGGACAGCAAAACTGCTGACAAAAAATTTATCTGCTGACCTGTATAATTCAATTAAAAAAAATCCTTTATTCAAAATTTTTGCACCTGTTTCATTCTTTGATATGATTGTTCTTGAAAAAAATGCAGAAATGATATTTACTGATTCCGGCGGTGTGCAAAAAGAAGCATTCTTCTTTAAAAAACCTTGCATTATTATACGCTCAGAGACCGAATGGACTGAAATTGTTGAAAACAAAACCGCTATCATTGCCAATGCCAACCAAGGCAAAATAGTAAAAGCATATAAATATTTTAAAAACTTAACTAATCTTTCCTATCCTTCAATATTTGGAGATGCCAATGCTGCAGAATTTATTTGTAATGAAATTTATAAATGTTGTAAAAAATAATAATATTAAAAATATTCTTTTAATATAAAAAAATAATTTTCCAGCCAAAAGCACTGATTTAAAACATAAATCAATACATTTTAAAAAGAAAAAATAAAAAAAACAAAATTATTTTTGCTATTGTCAAAAATATTATTATCTTTGTTTTAATTTATTAAATTTATTAACTATAAAACTTTACGACTATGAAAAAAATATATAAAATAATGAAACTATTGTCAGTTGTTTTTATACTTGGCATTTCTTTACAGTTCTCAAAAGCACAATTAGTAGTTGTAGATACTGTTACTGATTATACCCAGTTAGTAGATGATTTTATTTTATCAGGTGTTACGGTTAGTAATATAGAACATATTAATGCTTCACTAGCCATAGGCAGTTTTAGTAACGGATATTCTACAAATATAGGCGTAGATAATGGAATAATACTTTCAACAGGAAATATCAATGATGTTTCCGGGCCAGTAACTAATTTTGCTTCCACTAATAATGATACCACAGGTGATTCTGACCTTGGTTCACTTATTCCGGGATATACTACTAATGATGCTGCTATACTTGAATTTGATTTGATTCCTGATGGTAATGTCCTTGTATTTAACTATGTCTTTGGCTCTGAAGAATATCCTGAATGGGTATCTACTAGCTTTAACGATGTTTTTGCTTTGTTTATCAGTGGACCGGGAATAGCCGGTAAACAAAATACTGCTGTAATACCCGGAACAACTTGGCCTGTAACAATTGACAATGTAAACAATGTAATACCTTCATATTCACAATATTATATTGATAATGAAGCATTAGGTGGAACAACAATAACTTATGATGGATTTACAACAGTGCTTGAGGCACAGGCAGATGTAATTCCCGGAGAAACATATCATTTAAAGATAGCCATTGCAGATGCAGGAGACAATAGTTATGATTCTGGTGTATTTTTACAATGCCCAAGCTTAAAAAGTTATACGATAACAAAGACAGAAGAAAATGACATAAATGATGAGATAACAATATTTCCTAATCCTGTTAATCCAAATTCATATATTCAATGTACATTAAAAGAAGAAAAAAATGTTTGTATTGAAGTATATAATATTTTGGGTAAAAAACTCAATACTTTAATAAATTCAAAACAAAATCAGGGAACATATCGCTATACTCTAAATACTTTTTGTCCCAAAAATAAAGGAATGTTTATTTTAAAGGTAAATATAGGAGATAAAACAATAACTAAAAAATTGATTGTTAATTAACTATACTGCTTCTTCAGGCAACTGCCTGACAAAATATTTTTTGAGAAAAATAATTATAGCACTCAAAACAATTTAAAGGGACTTCTATTAATTCATTTCTTTCAAGAAACAAATATAATGAATAAGATGCGAGACATAAATATTTCTTAATAGCCATAGCTATTAAGAAATATTTTGT
>Ga0265594_1001821_pt1 | contig 16032 bp, 15 predicted proteins | sample saktaG_11_FD_190147 | JGI IMG/M metagenome (GOLD analysis project Ga0265594, IMG submission 190147) | Saline water microbial communities from Sakinaw Lake, British Columbia, Canada - sak_2011_5_24_80m | ecosystem: Environmental > Aquatic > Non-marine Saline and Alkaline > Saline ... | reverse complement strand
CGTTTTTTAAAAGGCGAAAAATGTTTGTCGCCCAAGTGTCCGATGATCAGAAAACCTTATGCACCCGGGAAAAAAGGAAAAAGAAGAACTAGGCCTCTTTCCGAATATGGTAAGGAGCTGAGAGAAAAACAAAAACTGAAAAACTGGTATAATTTGCAAGAAAAACAGTTTCGCAATTACGTAATAAAGGCCTTGGGGGCGAGAGGCAAGGTGGAAGACACCGCAGCTTTCTTAATCGAGATTTTGGAAAGCCGGCTGGACAACACGGTTTTTAGATTGGGTTTTGCCAGTTCCAGGGCCAATGCCCGCCAAATGGTTTCTCACGGTCATTTTCTGGTGAATGAGCGGCCGATCGACGTGCCGAGTTACAAGGTAAAAATCGGCGATAAAATCAGTTTAAAACCTTCATCTGCCAAGGAAAATGCTTTTCGTAATCTGGCAGCTGCTTTAAAAAAATATACGCCTCCTTCTTGGCTTAAACTCGAGGCCGGGAAATTAGAGGGAAAGGTCCAAAAATTACCAAGCTTAGAAGAATCTGCCCCTCCGGCAGAAATCGCATCTATCTTCGAGTTTTATTCGAAGTAATTTATAAAATAGGCGATGAGGAATAAATCCTCATCTTCGCCTCGCTTCCTTAAATGGAAGCTCAACATATGATTACATTACCTAATTCGCCAAAAGTCGTAAAAAAAGAAGGGAATGAAACGGTCTTTGAAATAGAGCCTCTTCGCCCGGGCTACGGTATAACTCTGGGCAATAGCTTGAGAAGGGTTCTGCTTTCTTCTTTGGAGGGAGCAGCCGTGACCCAGGTAAAAATCAAAGGCGTTTCCCATGAATTTTCAACCATTCCCGGAATATTGGAAGACGTAATTCAGATTTCTTTAAATCTCAAACAGTTGAGATTCAGGGTTTTTACCGATGAGCCTCAAAGGGCAACTCTTAAGGTAAAAGGGGAAAAAGAAATAAATGGATTGGATTTCGATCTGTCCAGCCAGGTTGAACTAATAAATAAAAATTCCCACATCGCCACGCTAACTTCGAGATCGTCGGAACTGGAAATGGAAATTAAAATCGAAAAGGGAATAGGTTATTCTTCGGGGGAGACAAGGAAGAAAGAAAAACTGGAAATCGGCGCAATTCCGCTCGATGCCATTTTTACCCCGGTCAGGAAAGTGAGTTTCAAAGTTGAAAACATGAGGGTCGGAGAAAGAACGGACTACGACAGGTTGTTTCTGACGGTAAAGACCGACGGGGTGATATCCCCCGAAACAGCTCTCTTTGGGGCATCGGAAATTCTGGCAAACCATTTTTCTCTGTTCGTTCAGGCGTTGCAGCCAAAAGAGGCGGCTCCGGTAAGGGTTGCCGAAAGAAAAGAAAGAAAAAAGATAGCGCCGAAGAAAAAAACAGCTAAAACTCAACATGAGAAAACGAAAAAAAGGAAGAAAACTTAGCAGAAAAAAAGGTCAAAGAGTGGCGCTTTTAAGGACATTGGCCTTTGCTTTAATATTGAAAGAAAAAATTAAAACCACCGAAGCCAAGGCCAAAGAGTTAAAAAGTTTTATTGAAAAACAGATTACCCTGGCAAAAAAACCAGATGCACTTTGCGCCCGCCGGCTCTTGGCAAAAAACTTTTCCAAGAAAGCGGTTAAAAAAATGGTTGATGAGATTGCCCCGAGATACAAAACAAGATCGGGGGGGTATACCAGAATCATTAAGCTTGGTCCCCGCAAGTCAAACGGAGCAAAAATGGCCCAGATTGAGTTCGTAAAATGAACCCCGTTAGAAATTTCACATTAAATTATATTTCTAATGGGACGTTGAAAATATGAAAAAATTATCAAAAACTTCTAATAGGGTGAAAAGAGAAACCCACACAATTGATGCAACCGATAAGGTTCCAGGAAGACTGGCTACGGAAATAACCCTGCTTTTGAGAGGTAAACAAAAACCCGGTTTCGTCCCCTACAAAGATATGGGGGATTTTGTGGTTGTAAAAAACGTTGGCAAACTGAAATTTACCGGGAAGAAAATGAAACAGAAAAAATATTATCATCATTCCGGTTACCTGGGAGGGATGAAGGAAACTCCTTTGGAAAAACTTTTTGAACAAAGACCGCAAGAAGTTTTAAAAAGAGCCGTTTTCGGGATGTTGCCAAGAAATAAACTACGTTCCGAAATGATAAAAAGATTAAAATTTAGCAAATAGTTTATGCCAAGAAAAAAAACAACTGTTAAAACCAAATCCGCCGCCAGGAAAAAACCCGTTGCAGCAAAGGCGAAGGGAACAAAGAAAAAAACCAAGAAAGAAGTAAAGAAACCCTCTAAGTTTTTTGAGGGATTGGGCAGAAGAAAAACTGCCACTGCCAGGGTTCGGCTTTCAAGCCAGGGAGAGAAAATAAACTTAATAAACGAAAAACCTCTGGAAAATTATTTTCCGACCAACGAACTTCAGGAAACGGTTCTCTCGCCCTTAAAGAAAATGGAATATCTCGGGCAATTCGGAATTTCGGCCAGGGTTAGGGGAGGAGGAACAAACGCTCAGGCCGAAGCAGTGAGGCACGGAGTTGCCAAGGCTTTGGTCCTTTTCAACCCTGAACTGAGAAAGAAATTAAAAAAGGCGGGTTATTTAACCAGAGATCCCAGGATGAGGGAAAGAAAGAAGTTCGGTTTGAAAAGAGCCAGAAGAGCCCCTCAGTGGTCAAAACGATAAAAATGCTAAGAGAACTCATCGATAAATTTTATCTGGACAGACAGAAAGACAAAGAACAGCATCACTTCTACATTACCGACGCGGGCAAGTGCGCCCGGGCGATATTTTTTAAATTCAAAAATGCGCCCCGCAAGAATATGGAAGCAAACATACTGAGATTGTTTGACCATGGTGACCATATCCATCAGCTGATAATGAAGCCGCTCTTAAGCACGAGGGAAATTCACGTCGTGGCTTCAGAGGTGAATATTCCTCCCCAGGAAATAATTTCCGGAAGGGCCGATGCCATAATCAGCGATGGAAAAAATTTATACGTGGTGGATATTAAGAGCATGAACAGTATGATTTTCAGGAATTTGACTGAGGCAAAAGAAGAAAATATTGACCAGCTTCAGCTCTATCTCCATTATTTCAGGATACCCAAGGGGATTCTTCTTTATGTCAACAAGGACAACCAGACCCTGAAAGAGTTTGTGGTGGAATACGATAAAAAACGAGCCCTCGGTCTTTTGGACGTGCTGGTTAACGTAAAAAAGAAAATAGATTCAAACGTTATCCTCGACAGATTGCCGGATTACCCCAACAACTGGCAGTGTAAGTACTGCCAGTTTAAAGAGATTTGCGTCACGGCGGGCGAAGGAGAAATAAAGTGGAACGAGTTTAAGAATAAGATCGCGTCAAAAGAGTAGGGTTTCCGAAAGATATAAGGTTTTCGCATCCAAGAGATATAATTTTTTCTCAATTTTACTCCAGAAAACATCTGGATTTTTTGTTTGTTTTATATCTATTATGTTAATTCTATCCCGGTTGTCTATTTCGCTTATTTTGATTTTGTCGCCGGCAGTGAAAACCAGATAGCTGGAATTCAACCATGAACAATCCTTGATTTTTTCGGAAAGCCGGACAAGGAATATCTTGTCCCCGGCTTGATGTAAGGGCAGATCGTCTTCCAGAAAAAGAAGCCAGATTTCGTAGTCTGAAAAGTAAACCAATTTCTTTGAATCGGGAGAAAGATTTAAATCGTTTATCCCGTCAAAAAACATTTCAAAGGATTTGGAGGCGGGATTTAATTTATAAATAGATTTTTCTTCTTGCAGGAAAAATAGATTGCCTATCTTTCTTATTTTGTATTCGGTCTCCAGGGTGGTTGGAAAGGGGATTTCATTTATCTTTTCTTTCGTCTCGAAAGAAGAGTCGGTTTTGTACAGATATCCGAAAGCGTCCAGATAGTAAACTTCATTACCATCGCCGGATTTAAGTAAAGCGAGGGTATTTTCCGACGGAAGCGGGGGAGTTTCTTTTCTGGTTAAAACTATCGGCGTTTTATCAAGGTCAATCTCATAATATCTTAATTGTTCTGCGACCCCCGCTTCCAGGGAAATCTTTTTTGCATCTGGAGAAAATTCCAGACTTATCAAGTCTGCACCCCGGTTCGAGATATTTGTCTCCTCAATCAAATGGGTCTTTACTTTTTTTTCTATCTCATAGAGTTTCAACGACCAGATGTTTTGGTTATTTTCCCTTAAAACTATCTTTTTTTGGTCGGATGAAAACCAGAGGTTTTCTACTCCCGTAAAGAGAGCGGTAAACTCGGGATCCTCCGGGAAAAGAATGATGTTTTTGGCTTCGGTAACCTGCTTTTCTTTAATTTCCAGGTTTTTCTCCCAGGGATAAAAACCTTCTTTTTTCACCTCAATTTTGTATTTTTGGGGCAGGAGATTCTCAACCAAAACCGAACCGAAGAAAAAATCCGTTTTCTTGCTTAATTTTCCGTCAAGATAAATTTCAACCTGTTTTGGCAAAACCTTTAAAAAAAGACCGCCGGTCTGAGTGATTTTTTTATTTTCAATATCAATGCGATATCCCTGAGAATACAAAACTATGGCCGGCGCCATCAGGAGAAAGAGAACCAAAAAACTCAAAAATAAAATTGTCCGCGTTCTTTTAGCCATTACTCTTTTAATTCTAATTTAATAATATTCTTTTGGCAACTGATGAATGTTTGACAAACTTCTAAATTCGTGGCAAAATAATTTAGACCTTTTGAGCTGGTCTTTTAAAAAATCACTTAACTAAGCAGCAGTAAATAACATAAGGAGGGCGAAAAAAAGTGAAAAAATGGATTGTATTGATTTTGGTTTTCTTACTTAGTTTGACTTTATTCCCGGCCTTATCCGCCAAAGCCCAGTCCGGTTCCGTTGTGTCCTTAGGGGAAGGAAGCGTGGTGTTTCCAAACTCTGACGTTCAATTAATCGCTCGCGGAGCAGAAAACATTTATGCCCTGGTAGTTTATCAGAGCAAATCCTTCCTTTTCTTTTCTCGGAACAAAGGAACAAGCTGGCAAAGAACTTCTTCCCAAGGACTGCCGGAACAAGAAAGATTTATTGGCCTTAAATCCCTACCCGGACAACCAGACACTCTGGCGTTGGCCACTCCATCCGGCGTTTACCTTTCCCGCGATGCAGGAAACCGTTTTGAATATCTCGGCGGGCCAACGAATCTGGCAGAGAGGGGAGAGCAAATTACCTCTCTGGACATTGCCCAGGGAGATCCTCCCCAAGTTCTCATTGGTGTTTGGCATCCGGCCCGAGGAAAATTCCCCCTTGAGGGAGTTTACCTCTGGGGTATGGGTGGCGAGCGTTTTTGGACAGAACAGGGGCTGAGAACAAGCTGGCAGGGCAGAGGTTACAACGCCGACGTAACCTCAGTCGCTTTCCTTGGATCCGCCATGCTGGCCTTAGCCACTGGCGATCCCGATCGCGATGATCCCTTGCCGGAAGCGACCTATTTGAACCTGGGTTATCCCAGCGAAAAGGCCAACCTAAGAGGCGGAGAGTGGAATTGGATAAGCGGCTGGCCGGTAGAAATAGCTTTACAGGACGGCAACTCGCCAAACGAAAAAGAAATCCTCAACTCCAAATTGGTTGTGCCCGCAAACCTGAGTTCAGAAAACGAGGAAGACTGGGAGCTCTTTATCCTTTACAACAGTCTGAACAAGAGCAAGGATGGCGTATTCAAGGTTATGACTGACGATGTCGTGGATCGGCCCGAGGTTCGGCGGCTGGAAATGCCGGACTATCCTCCCTTGGTCAGTCTGGACAGTTTGGCCTATTCCCAGGGAGTGCTGGCAGCAGGGGTAACCGTTCAAGAAAGAGGGAAAAACCAGATTCAGGTTTATTATCTTCCCAAAGACATGACCTCTGTGGAAGCCGGGGACTGGCTGAAAAAAAGAATGGAAATCCCCGATGTATACAACTGCCAAGTGCTTCTGCCGGAAAAGGGGACTGTCTGCGTCGGTACGTCAGGAAAGAACAGTTCCTTTGCCCGGAGTGACAATGACTTTCTAGTCCCGATTTCTCTTCTGGACATTCCCGGTAGCATCAGACAAGTTTCTCTTTCACCCCGGTTTTCAAAAGATGAGACTCTCTTCTTGGTTTACGGAGAAAGCATATTAAAACTAAGACTGGGAAGCGATTCTCAATCAAGAGAGGTGGAGAGAATGCCTCTTCCTGAGGGACTGAATCTTTCTGCCCTGAGGTTAGAGGCAAAATCTTCTTCAATCCTGTTTCTTATCGAACCCAAAGCAGGAAGAGTCTGGTTCAGCCAAAACAAGGGGCTTTCTTGGAGCCGTCGGGAAATAAACACGCCGGTAAACGACATAAGACTCGCTGGTAATGACATTATCTGGGCTGCCGGGACGGACAGCAAAATCTACAAGTCAGAGAACGGCGGAAAAACCTGGCAACCCGGGACCAGTTCAGGCATAAGATGGCTCCGAAGACTGGAAGTGGGGCCGGAAGGAAAAATTCTGGTTGCAGGAGGTGCAACTCAAGAAAACATCTTCGACACCATTTCTCTGGTCGGCGAGGGCTTCTATAATTTGCCTGCAACGGGAAAAGACTTCGAGGCAGTTTTTTCTCCCCAAGATTCCTCCCTCTATTACACTACTAACGGCAGACTTTACAGGTTTGTCTTGGAGGAAGAAAGATGGGAGGAAATTATTAACCTGCGGGGGACGATTGCCAAAATAGTTTCTTCTTCTCAGGGCGTATACCTTTTCGCCAACTCCCGGATCTACTTCTCCGCTTTTCCTTTAACTCCCAAGTCTTCTTGGGAGACCCTGAACCCGGAAGTCAAAGGAACCTGGTTGAGTTGTCAGTTTGCCGAAATCAGCGAGAGGGAAAATCTCCTCTTTTTCTGGGACTCCTCAAGAATAATTCCTTACTACCATCGTATCCCGGAGGAAGAGCTGGAAGAAGAACTCATTCCCGAACCGGTAAAGCCCGCACCCGTTCCGCCAAAACCTGTGGAAACCAAGCCGGTGAATCCAGAACCGCCAAAACCGGAACCAGTAAAACCGGAACCAGTAAAACCGGAACCAGTAAAACTGGAACCAGTAAAACCGGAATCCGTAAAGCCCGAAGTGGTCAAGCCAGAAACTCCCAAACCCGTGCCGGCCGAGGAATTGCTCCCGCCAAAACCTTCTCAGGAGGAACAAAAGCACGGATCTGCTGCTCTAGTTATCGCAGTTATTATTCTATCTTTAATCGTAGTTTTTCTTCTTTTTCTCATTGTGCGGATGTGGAGGACTTACCGCTACTACGCTTAAGGATGGGAGTAGGGTGCCCGGTTGACAATTGTCTCCCGGGCACGCTTATTTTTAGATTTATTAAAAGGAAAAAATTTGCTAAAATTAGGCATATGTTTCAATTTCCGAAGATTGAAAAAGTCACGCGGGATGCCACAATCGTCCACTTTTTTTTATTGTTCGGCTATAAAATCTTTTCTTTGTACTTTCCTTTATATTTAATCTCTCGCAATTTCTCTCTGCCCGAGGTGGGTTATACTTACCTTTTGATTTATTTGCCCATCGTTCTTTTTTCTCCGTTAGTCGGTTTCCTTTCCCACAAAGTAAATCCCGCGCTTTTGGCAAGCGTCGGTATTTCAGGTTACGGGATTTATGCCCTGGCTATGATTTTCGTCCAAAATCCGATTTTGTTTTATCTCTCCCAAGTGTTATTGGGAATATCAGCCGCTTTATTTTTCGTTGCCGCCAGAGCGATTTTGATGGGCTCTCATTTGGAAAATCCCGATCGGGCTTTCGGTTGGTTTTATTCCGCTCCTTTTTACGCCGATGCCGTGGCTCCGGCCGTGGGAGCCCTTTTTATCTGGCAGTTCGGTTTTGCCGGAGTGTTCGTTTTAAGTTTGATTCTGCAGTTTTTTTGCGCTTTTTTTTGCTACTCAAAATTGAAAAAACAATCAGAGCCGCTTTTGGACGGGGGGTTTGATCATAAAGACGCCAAAGAAAATTACTCAGCGGTTTTTAAAATAATTAAAAGCGGCAGCGTATTACCCTTTGCCCTGATTTCTTTGTCAGTTTTGTTCTTGGCCGGATTTTACCGTGCATTTTTCGTTTTGTTTTTGAAAGATGAACTTTTATGGTCGCAGGATTTAATTCTGGTTTTCATTTCTCTGGTTTCAATTTTATTTTTGCCCATCTCTCTCTTTTTGATCCGCCAGCTGGGTAAGGCCCGGAGCGAAAGAAACATTATCCGGGGAGGACTAGTCAGCGGCGGACTCTCCGTTTTGTTCGGGGCGATGCTGCCCATTCTCAATTTTCTGACGGTCTTGTTGATTAATTTGGGGAGGCTGGTTGGTTCTTTTGTTTGCAATGCCGGCCGCTCTGGTTTGATTTCGCGAAATCTCAAAGAAAAGCCGGAGGAAGCGGGCGCCATAGATACGGTTTTTGCCCCCTTGGGCGTGGCCCTCGGCGCCTTTATTTCCGGGCTGATTATCGGTCCCTTGGGATATGGTTTCCTGTTTATCTTGGGAGGCGTTTTGATTTGTCTTGTTTCTGTCTCGGTCAGATTTGTCAAAAAGTAAAATTTAAGTTAAAATAAAAAAACTTATATGCGAAAAATTGGTATTGATTTAGGAACTTGTAATTCTTTGGTTTTCATTCCCAAAAAGGGAGTGGTTTTGCAGGAACCCTCGGTTGTGGCAGTGGCTTTGGAGGAAAACAGGATTCTGGCCGTCGGAGAAGAAGCCAAGGAAATGATAGGCAGGACTCCGGATACAATACGGGTTTACAGGCCGTTGAAAGACGGGGTAATTGCCGATTTCAGGGTAACTCAGGCCATGTTGAAATATTTTATTGATAAGGTCTCTGGTTTTTGGAAGTTCTTCAAGCCGGAGATGATGATAGGAGTGCCGGCCGGAATCACCTCGACCGAAAGAAGGGCGGTGATTGAAGCGGCCTTAAATGCCGGGGCAAAACAGGCTTATCTGGCCAAGGAGCCCATTTTAGCCGCCATAGGGGCCGGAATCCCGATAAACTCCTGTTCGGGAAACATGATTGTTGACATCGGCGGAGGAACGTCCGAGGTGGCGGTAATTTCTCTCGGCGGCATCGTAACCTGCCAGTCTTTAAGAATAGCCGGAGACAAACTGGACGTGGCCATTTCCGATTACATTAAAAAGAAATACAATTTAGCGGTTGGCGAGCAGACGGCGGAAGAAATAAAAATAAAAATCGGAACCGCCCTGCCCGAGAAAGAAGAAAAGAAAATAGAAATCCGGGGCAGGGATTTGATTTCCGGTCTTCCCCGGACAATAAAAATATCTTCCAACGAAACGGCGGAAGCGTTCTCCGAGATATTATCCGAAATTATTCACGTTATCAAACAAGTGCTGAGAGAAACGCCTCCCGAATTGTCTGCCGACATAATTGACAAAGGCATGATAATTTCCGGGGGAGGCGCATTATTGAAGAATATTGCCGAGAGAATTTCCCAGGAAACCGGAGTCCCTTGTTTTCTGGCGGAAGATCCTCTGCTTTGCGTGGCAAAAGGAACGGGAGTGGTGCTTGAGAATCTGGAAGTTTATAAAAAAAGCATTATGTTAAAGAGATAAATCATGGTAATCGGTCATCAAAAACAATGGGATTTTTTAAAAAAAATTGCTCTGCAAGGCGTTCTCTCCCATGCTTATTTATTTTGCGGTCAGGAGAAACTGGGAAAGAGAAAAATAGCCCTGGAGTTGGCTTCGCTTCTTTTAAAGGAAGATATTAAAAAAGGTTTCCATCCCGACTTGATCCTGATTGAACCCGAGGCAAGGGAAATTCAGATAGGCCAGATAAGAGATTTAATCTGGAAGTTGTCTTTAAAACCCTATTCGGCTCCTTTAAAAGTGGCAATAATTGACCAGGCCCACCTTATGAATGGGGCCGCTCAGACCTGTCTTTTAAAAACCCTGGAAGAGCCGAGGGGAAGGGCTCTTTTAATTTTAATTACCGACAAAGTGCAATATCTTTTTCCTACCATTGTTTCCAGGACTCAAACGATAAAATTTTATCCGGTGGAGGAAAAGGAAATCAAAAGTTATCTTAAGGGGCAGGGGATTAGCGATGCGGAAACAGAAAGAGTTTGCAAAATTTCCCTCGGCCGTCCGGGGGTAGCGGTTGAACTGGCTTCCGATAGCGAGAAATTGAAATCTTTCCGGCAAAAACTTGACGAACTTGAAAAAATCTCAAAATCCGCGCTTGCTCTGCGTTTTCAGTATGCCAAAGATTTATCCGAGGATCCGAAAGAAATAACGGACGTACTTGGCGCCTGGACGTCTTATTTCAGGGATGAAATGCTGAGGACGGTCAGGGGCGAGAAGACGGAGAGCGGCCATAAATATTCTCTGGAAAAACTGAGAAAAATTCTTAGAACTTTGCAGTCAGTAAATCTTCTGATTTCCACTACCAACTGCAATTCCAAGCTGGCAATCGAAAACCTGATGCTTGAGTTTTAATCTTTAATTTTCACTAACGTTCAAATGCACCAAGAAATCATCGATAAAATCAAACCCGAACTGGAAAAGACGGTTAATTATCTGGAAAGGGAATTATCAAAAATCCGGACAAGCAGGGCCAATCCTTCTTTAGTCGAAGACGTGGTTGTCGACTGTTTCGGCCAGAAATTTCCCTTAAAACAACTGGCGGCGATTTCCGTGCCTCAAGCAAAACAAATTCTGATTCAGCCCTGGGACAAATCCTACATTGAAGGAATTGTTTCCGCCCTGGAGAAAACCGGCGTGGGCGCTTCCCCCGTAGTCGATAAAGACGTAATCCGGATAAATCTTCCTCCTTTGAACGAAGAATACCGCAAGAATTTATCAAGGATAATCTCGGAAAAGCAGGAGGAAAGCAGAAGAACGGTCAGAAAGTGGCGTCAAGTCGCATGGGAGGAAATTCAGATGGCGGCCAAAGAAGGAAAAGTCAGGGAAGATGACAAGTTCCGGGCGAAAGACGGACTTCAGGATTTGGTTGAGGAATACAATAATAAGATTGAGGAAATAGGAGAGGCGAAGAAAAAAGAAGTGTCAGAATAAATTTTTTATGTTTTCGTCAATTTTAATTGCAATAATAAGCATTGTTGTTTTATTAAGCCTTCATGAATTCGGGCATTTTATCGTTGCCAAAAAATGCGGTTTCAGGGTGGAAGAATTCGGCATAGGTTATCCGCCCAGACTGTGGGGCAAGAAATACGGGGAGACGCTTTATTCAATAAACCTCATACCTTTCGGCGCCCATGTCAGAATTCCGGAAGCCGAAGGCGAAGAATCGCAAGGCAAGCCCCGCTGGAAAAGAATGTTAGTTCTGCTGGGGGGCGTGGTGTCTTTCTGGCTGATTGCTTTTATTTTATTGACAATGGTCTTTAAAATGGGTGCATCTCAAGCGGTGTCGGATACGGAAGCGGGACTGCTGGTCAACCCCAAAGTGCAGGTTTTGGCAGTTGCTCCTGATTCTCCGGCGGATGAAGCCGGTTTGAGATCCGGAGACGCAATAAAAGAATTATCAGTCAGCAATTATCAATTTTCGATTGATAAAGTCAAGGATATTCAGGATTTGACGGAGCAATACAAGGGCCAGGAGGTGGGCTTGACGATTGAGAGGGGGAAGGAAGTTTTTACGGTTTCTTTGGTGCCCCGAGTATCGCCGCCCGAAGATGAGGGTCCCATGGGCGTGGCTCTTTTAAGAACCGCGGAAAAATCTTATTCCTGGTGGCAGGCTCCCCAAAAAGCGGCAGAGGCAACCTGGAATTTGACTGGCGCCGTAGTCGCGGGATGGAGCAATATCATCACAGGTTTATTCCATGGGAATGGCTTGCCAAAGGGCGTTCAGTTCGTGGGGCCCGTGGGAATTGGCGCCTTGATATCCCAGGCGGCTCAGGTCGGAGTGAATTATTTCCTGCAGTTCATTGCCATTATTTCCATTTATCTTGCCATATTTAATTTACTGCCCATTCCCGCTCTGGACGGCGGAAAACTCTTATTCTTGGCCATTGAGAAAATCAAAGGAAGGCCCATTAACCGAAGGATAGAAGAGAACGTCACGGTCGCTTTCTTCGCCCTGATGATTATTTTGATGGTTTGGGTTACGATAAAAGATATAGCGCGTTTATTTTAAAAATGTTACAATCTCAACTCTTTTGCAAAACAAAGAAAGAAGCGCCCAAAGAAGCCGAGACGTTGTCTCATCAGCTTCTGACCAGGGCCGATTTCATCGAGCAGATAGCCTCGGGGATTTACGCTTTTTTACCTCTGGGGTTGAGAGTCCAAGACAAAATCGCCAGAATTGTCCGGGAAGAAATGGAAAACATCGGCGCTCAGAAACTTTCTCTGCCTAGCCTTCAGCCCAAGTCTCTTTGGGAGAGGACCGGCCGCTGGCAAACAATGGACCCGCCGCTTTTCAAACTGAAAGATCGTCACCAGAAAGAATTGGCTCTGGCTTCCACGCACGAAGACGTCGTAACTTACATGGTTGGCAAGAGAATCAAAACGTTCAAGGATTTCCCTTTGGCTTTGTTTCAGATTCAGACCAAATTCCGCAACGAGCTTAGGTCAACCGGTGGTCTTTTGCGAACCAGAGAATTTCTAATGAAAGATCTTTACAGTTTTCACCCGAACCAAAAAGACTTCGAGGATTACTACGAATTAATCAAGAAGGTCTACCAAAACATATTTAAGAGGTGCGGCCTGAAAATCTTAATCGTTCAGGCGGCTGGCGGTAGTTTTACCAAAGAATACACTCATGAATTCCAGGTTTTAACAGGGGCCGGCGAGGATACGATAGTTTTCTGCAGCCAGGGCCATTTTGCTCAGAACAAGGAAATAGCCAAAGTCAAAGCGGGCGACAAATGCCCCATCTGCAAGAAAACTCTGCAGTCTGATAGGGGAGTGGAAGTCGGCAATATTTTCCCGCTTGGCGACAAATACTCCAAAGCCTTCAATACTTATTTTATTGACAGAGACGGCAAGAAGAAGCCAGTCATTATGGGATGCTACGGAATTGGTTTAGATAGGACATTGGCCACTATTGTTGAAATGAATCACGATGACAAGGGAATAATCTGGCCCGGTTCGGTAGCGCCCTTTGGCGTTCATTTGCTGGCCTTAATAAGCGATAAAAAAATAATGGAAGATAAAATTCAAAAAGTCAGCGAAAGATTATATATAGATTTAGAAAAACAAGGGGTGGAAGTGTTGTATGACGATAGAATCAAGTCGCCAGGAGAGAAATTCGCCGACGCAGATTTAATTGGCATTCCCTTAAGAGTTGTCGTCAGCGAAAGGACACTGAAAGAAAATTGTGTTGAGATAAAAAAACGGAATGAGAAAAAAACAAAGTTGATAAAATTAAAAGATGTGAAAAAGAATCTTCAATTCGATGTTAGATAAACTGCTTTCTTATATTTCAGAAGATATTGCCATAGATCTGGGTACGGCTAATTCTTTGGTTTACGTCCGGGGCAGGGGAATCGTGATCACCGAACCTTCGGTGGTAGCGGTTAATAAAAAAACAGGACAGGTTCTGGCCATCGGAGAGGAGGCAAAAAAAATGGTAGGCCGGACCCCGGCTTACATCGTGGCCACCAGACCCCTGGTTTCGGGAGTGGTTTCCGACTTTGAGATCACCGAGCAAATGCTCAGATTTTTTATTGAGGAAGCCCACAGAAAAAGGTTTTTTTTGAATCCCAGACCGCGGGTGATAGTCGGCATTCCCTGCGGAGTGACCGAAGTTGAAAAAAAAGCGGTGAAGGATGCCGCCAAAAACGCCGGAGCCAGAGAAGTTTTTTTGATAGAAGAGCCCATGGCAGCAGCAATCGGGGCCAGGCTGCCGGTTCAGGAAGCAGGAGGCAATTTCATCGTTGATATCGGCGGAGGAACGACCGAGGTGGCGGTGATTTCTCTGGGCGGGATAGTTCTGGCAAAGAGTTTGAGGGTGGCAGGCGATAAACTTAACGAAGACATAATTCAATTCGCTCAGGAAGAATACAAACTCTTAATCGGCGAGAGAACGGCCGAGACAATTAAAATCGGCATAGGTTCGGCTTATCCATTAAAGGAAAGAAGGCAGATGCCCATGAGAGGCAGGAATATTATAACCGGCTTGCCCGAAGAAATTCTGGTGTCCGACGAGGATATAAGAAGAGCCCTGGAGAAATCGGTCAAACAAATCGTTACCGAGATAAAAACCGCCGTGGAAGAGACCCCTCCCGAATTACTGGCTGACATTATGGCCTCGGGGATTTATCTTGTCGGAGGCGGCTCGCTCTTGAAGGGCCTGAATACCCTGATTCAGAAAGAAACCAAAATTCCAACCAAAATCATTGAAGATCCGATGACCGCCATGGTCAGGGGGGCGGGAATGGTTCTGGAGAACCTAGACCAACTGCACGAGGTTTTGGTAGAGACGGAAGAACTTGAACCGCCAAGATAATTTTCATGATTAATAAAGAAGAGGTAAAACATATCGCTGGGTTAGCCAGGCTTGGCATATCTAAGAAAGAAGAAGAGAAATTTACCAAGGAACTCTCTTCGATTTTGGGTTACATCGAGAAGTTGAAAGAAGTGGAGGTATCCATGGTGGAGCCGACCAGCCATCCGTTGAAAGTTGAAAACGTTACGAGGAAAGACGAAGAAAGGTCTAAGTCTGAAAGCGTAGACCCAAAAAAGTTAGTGGAGATGGCGCCCGATAAAAAAGAAGGGTACATTAAGGTAAAATCAATTATCAAGGTTCCGTTTACGGAAGCGAAGAAATGGAATTGACAAAACTTAACATAGTTCAAATTCATGAAGGATTAAATAAAAAAGATTTTTCTGCCCGGGAAATTTGTCAGTCTTTTTTAAAAAAAATAAAAGAAAAGAACAAAGAAATTTTTGCCTTTTTAACCGTTACTGAAGATTTAGCTCTTTCTCAGGCAAAAAAAGTTGATGAAATGATTTCAGCTGACAAGGAAATTCCGATACTGGCTGGAATTCCCTATGCTGTTAAGGATGATATTTTGGTTGAAGATATAAGGTGTACGTCAGGTTCAAAAATTTTAGATAATTATATTGCCCCTTATGATGCGACTGTAATAAAGAAACTTAAAGGAGAAGGTTGCCTGATTTTGGGGAAAACAAATCAAGATGAATTTGGCATGGGTTCTTCTACTGAGAATTCTGCATTCGGGCCGACAAGGAATCCCCACGACTTAACTCGAACGCCCGGTGGTTCCTCGGGTGGATCAGCTGCCGCAGTAGCTGATAATGAATGCATTTTTGCCCTAGCTGAAGATACCGGTGGTTCAGTAAGGCAACCGGCTTCTTTCTGCGGGGTAGTGGGGCTAAAGCCCACTTACGGAGCGGTATCCCGTTACGGTTTGATAGCTTTTGCTTCTTCGCTCGACCAAATAGGTCCGATTACCATGAGTGTTGAAGACTGCAGAATAGTTTTCAACGCGGTCAAGGGCAAAGACGAAATGGATTCAACCAGCGTTGAGTACCCAAAGTCCGGAAATCAGAAACTGGAAATTAAAAATTTAAAAATCGGCATGCCCAAGGAGTATTTCGTAAAAGGAATTGATCCGGAAGTGGAGAAAGCAATCAAAAGCGCTGTTAAAAAATACGAGGAACTTGGAGCAAAAATAATCGAGGTCAGTCTGCCTCACACCGATTACGCCCTAGCGGCTTATTACATTATCAATCCTTCGGAGGCCTCGGCTAATTTGGCGAGGTATGACGGGATAAAATACGGTCTTTCAAAAGAGGAAAAAGAATTAATTGATGTCTACTTGAAATCAAGAGGCGAAGGTTTCGGAGCCGAGGTAAGAAGGAGGATTATGATAGGCACTTATGCCTTGTCGTCGGGATATTACGAGGCTTATTACCTGAGGGCCCAGAAGGTAAGGACCCGGGTTATAAAAGACTTTGAAAAAGTTTTTGAGAAGGTTGATGTGATTTTTTGTCCGGTTTCCCCGGTTCTGCCCTTTAAAATCGGGGAGAAGATTGCA